>VFSW01007856.1_pt1 | contig 15424 bp, 8 predicted proteins | sample 5358111 | NCBI WGS metagenome assembly VFSW01 (sample SAMN11554181, study PRJNA540505) | mine drainage metagenome | isolation source: sediment from site ElyBrook_90M | place: USA: Ely Copper Mine, Vershire, VT | collected 2017
CCCCGATCCCACCGCCTACAATGGTCCCAGACACTATTCCCGAGGGGACCATGCCATGCCGCTTTCCGGAGAAGCTATCCGCCTGATGAATTACATTGACGACGTTGCCGTAACCCTGCGCCGCGTGCTGGCCTTTATCCCCACGCTTTCGCCGGAGGAGCGCGCCCGCGTTGCCGAGCACCTTCGCCACTCCAAGCCCAACGCCGACGACGTCGCTAAAGCCCTGATGGCCGAGTAAGATCCGCTTGCTCACTGTCGCCATCATCGGAGCGGGCCCGCTGGGCCGCTGGCTTGCGCTCTCCGCGGCCCGCGCCGGTTACCGGGTCTTGCTTGAAGATGTCATGCCCGCCAACCTCCATCACGCGCAGGAGTACATCCGCAGGCAACTCGGCCCCGGATCCACCGCCGTTGCATCCACTCCGCTGAAGGTTACGCCGGCTGGTGAAATTTCAATCCTGACAGACGAAATGAACCTCAGGGACATGCCCGCGTTTCATGATGAAACCGGTTTTCTTGAGGGCTCCGCCGAACACCCTGCAACTATCGACCCCAACGCCACCGGTGACCTGCCCGTCGCGGCGCTTTCTGCAGAGCCTGAGAACCGTGCACCCATTGGCAGCCTGGTAACCTTCGTCTCCACCATCGAAGACGCCGTCCGCGACGCGGATCTGGCCATCGACTGCGTTCCCGACGAACTCGAGTCCAAGCTTGAAATCCTCTGGCTTCTCGATCGTATGTCTCCGCCTCGCACGGTGCTGGCTACCCCCACCATCCGGCTCTCCATCACCGACCTGGCCGCCTGCACATACCGCGCAGACAAATGCGTAGCCATCGTCGCGGAAGCCCGCGGCCTGGCCGAAAGTCCTGCCTCCCGGATTCTTCTTCACACCACTCCGCACACAACTCCTGAGACAGTCGATCTCCTTCAGGGTTTTTGGAGGCAACTCGGCTTCTCTCCGCTTTTTGAACAGGAACCTGCCGCTCAGCCAGCGGCTCCCAGCACGGATTCGTAGTACTTCACGTATTGCGGCAGCACCAGCGTAGAGCAGAATCGCTTCTGCGCAGTTCGGCGTGCCGCATCCCGCATCTCCCCCAGCCGATCGCGATCCTTTAGGAGTCCAATCGTTCCCTCCGCCATTCCTTCCACATCGCCCACACTGTAAAGCAGGCCGTTCAACCCGTCGTCAATCAGCTCCGGCACTCCGCCAACCCGCGTCGCAATGGCTGGAACCTTGCACGCCATCGCCTCCAGCGCCGCCAGGCCAAACGACTCCAGCTCGCTCGGCATCAGCATCAGGTCGGCCAGCGGCAGCAACTCGTTCACCCGTTCCTGCTTGCCCAGAAAGTGGATCCGCCCATGGATCCCCAGGTCGTGCGCCATCCACTCTGCCGTCGATCGATCCGGTCCGTCGCCCACCAGCACCAGTTGAGCCGGCATCGCGCGCACCACCTCCGCAAACACCTTCACCACATCCACCACGCGCTTCACCGGCCTGAAGTTCGACAGGTGCATCAGAATCGCTTCATCCGGCTCCGCCAGTCGCTTGCGCGCCGCTGCTCGCGCCGTCTCATCCTTCAGAGGTTGATAGACATCGCAGTTCACAAAATTGGGAACCACCGCGATCTCCCGCGTGACGCCGAAATCCTCCAGTGTCTTGTCTTTCAGGTACTGAGAAATACTGGTCACGCCGTCGCTCTCCTGGATCGAGTAGCGCGTGATGGGCAGATAGCTTCGGTCCAGACCCACGAGGGTAATGTCGGTGCCGTGCAGCGTGGTCACAAACGGCAGTCGCCGTCCCCGCGACGCCAGCATCTGACGCGCCAGCAGCGCACTCACTGAGTGTGGAATCGCATAGTGCACATGCAGCAGATCCAGGTCATAGAACTCCGCCACCTCCGCCATGCGCGAAGCCAGCGCCAGGTCATACGGAGGAAATTCGAACAGCGGGTAATTCGACACTGGAACTTCGTGGTAGTAGATCCCGTTATCGCGGCCGCTCAGCCGGAACGGCTGCGAATACGAGATGAAGTGGACCTCGTGGCCCAGTGCGGCCAGCTCGATTCCTAGTTCCGTAGCCACCACGCCCGAACCGCCGTAGGTGGGATAACAGGTGATGCCAATCCGCATGGGTTCTCTCGTTTCTTTCAGATTCCACTTTGCTTTTGACGTTGCCGCTGGCGGCGAAGATGCAGAGCCTCGGTTCAGGACTCACCAAGGTCCGCGAACGAAATCAGTTGAACGCCAGGAAAATTGTGCAATGCGGCCAGCGCTTCCCGTTCCGTCTCCCTTGAGGCCAGCAGCCGCGTTTGCACCTTGCCTAATTCGGCATCGTTGTAACCGGGATGCGTCACCAGCTCCCAGGTACCTCCACGCCCTCCTGCCTCGGCAGGCAGCTTGGAGAGAAGGGAAGTGACCGTAGCAGCGTCCAGCGTTCCCGTCGCCAGCACGCCGATTGCCCCGTCCGTCGTGACAAACCCTTCCTCGGCCACGATGCGCCGGAAAGCCGGCTCCAGCCGCCGCAGCAGGGCCACTTCGGTGCGACGGATCCAGGGAGCGCCCGGCGTTGCACGCAAGCTCCACGCCGGCTCAAACGGATTGCGCACCGCTCGCACCCCCGCCGCCCGAGCCGCCCGCAAAACCGGCCTCAACACCGCTGGAAACATGTGCGTATGTTTGTGCGTGTCTACGTGTGTCAGCCGGACGCCGCGGCTCCTGAGCAAGTCAATCTGCGCAGCGGCCTCAGCTTCCATCTCCGCGCCCTTAATTCGCCCGCTCAGCAGCCTCTTCAGAAATCCGCCCAGCGTTCGATGGAACCTCCCCGTTCGTTCATCTACCAATGTCGAAAGCCGCTCCGGAGGCATCACCGGCTGTCCATCCACCAGCACCACATGGCAGCCCACCCCAAGCGAGGGCGTCACAAGCGAAATCTCGATCGCTTCTGCTGTCGCCGCTGCGCGAGCCATGAGTGTAGCGCTGGTCAGTACGCCGCTTTGGTGCAACTCCACAATGGCTCGATTGACACCGGCCGTCAGCCCAAAGTCATCGGCGTTCACTACAAGTCGGTTCACCGGCTGAGTTTATCAACCCAACCCCCCAGGCTCATCCGGCCTGCCAATCGGCGGGCGCGCTTCGCGCCCTCAGTTCTCTCCCCAGATCGCTGGTATGATGACAAAAGGCCCTTCCGCGGCCTTCCCGCCAGGCGTGGGCGGTTAGCTCAGTTGGTTAGAGCGCCTGCCTTACAAGCAGGATGTCGGGGGTTCAAGTCCCTCACTGCCCACCATGCTCAATTTCATCATTCTTTAGAATCATTAAACTTCATAGAATAAGTACTTTGAAGATGTGTTTTTTAATTCTCCATACATTCCATTTTTCCTGCGAAATGAGACACTTTCTGTCCTTTTTATCGTAGAAATCAAGAACCCGGCCTCTTTGGCCGGGTTCTGTAGTTTCGCACCGTGAACTGGAGAAAATGCCCACGAGCGGAAAAGCCGTCTCGATCGCTCGTCTATGTTCCGCGTTTTGCCGGTAAGAAGTACTGGAAACGTGTTGCCGGGTAGCGGTAGGTTCTAGCGAATCGTGCTCTCATTCAAGGGAGTGATGCCGGTGGAATCGATCGTTGCTCCCGAAGGAATCAAAATGATGCTCACCTTGTCATCGTCTTCAGAACCCGTGAACGACGCCACCCGTGATGCATCGATGCCTTTCTCTTTTACTAGATAGGCCTTTGTGTTGACCGCTCGCCCCGCGGCGAGCTTGTGGCCGCCCTTCGCTCTGCTTGATGCATTGCCTACAATCGCGATTGTTGCGTCGGAGCTGTGCTGCAGATTGAGCGCGACTTCATCGAGGCAGGCCTTGCCTTCATTGTTCACGCGCGTGGGACGGCGGCGGTCCCGATCAAACTGCACAGAGCACAGATTGCTGGTCGTAGCCTTTGGTGCCGCGACAGGCGCCGCAACAGTTACTGCTGTTGAGTCCGAAGCACTTTGGCCCTTGTCATCGGCAACCTTGCACGTGACCGTGATGTCTCCGGCTGGAACCCCAGCTGTAGAAAGAGTGGCCGTCGAGCCGGATCCGCTGATCGAACCGGAAGACGTATCAAAGCTATAAGTCAAAGCGCGGTTCTGTGGGCTGACGCCGGTTGCTGTGATCGTGGATGAACCGCCTTGAGTAACGGTTACGGGGTTGGCTGAACAGCCCACGCTCGGGGGCTCATTCGCTTTTACCGTATAGGGGGCGGAGCAATCCGCATTCTCCGCGGGCCCGTCTCCTTCCGACACGTGCCCTTTGAGAGTGTAGGTTCCCGGAGCGGCATTCGATGTGTCGATACGCGCTGAGTTTGATGTTCCTGACACGGTTCCACCATCGGCGGACCAGGTGTAGGTCGCGGTCTTTGCGGGATCAAGATTGAGAGCCGTGCCGGAAACTGCAAGGGCGTCTCCCGGGTATCCGGATGGCGGCGTGACAGAGCAGGAATATGACATCGGAGGCAGTGGGGGAAGCTTGGGAGCTCCGCCAAAGCGAAATACGATTCCGGAAGAGAGGCGCATGTCATTTTGCGATGCGCTGTTTCCAGTATTGAGATTTGCAAATCGCGTCATCATGTATTCGGCTTGCACGAGCCGGATGGCAAAGCCATGATGAACCCTGATGTCGAGCCCGCCGCCGGCGGTCATGGCAAACTTGCTCTCCGTCGGCAGCAGGATGCACGCGCCGTTCGTGCATCCCGAGAGTGTTACCTGGCTCGCGCGTGCAACGCCAAACAACGCCTGAGCAAACGGCGTGAATCTGCTTTCGTTGCGGAACGACAGTCTCGGTCCAAAGAGATAGGTGTAGACGTTGCCGTTTGAATCTGCCACGGTGGCTGGGCTGCTGGTCGAGAGCCGCAACTCGGAATCTTTGAAGACGCCAAAATCGCCAACGACGCCCAGGTAACGATTGAAATTGTAGGCAATATTTGCGCTGCCGCCGTTGAGCCACATCATCCTGTTTCCTTCAGCGAGTGTGGGCACGGCGCGCAGATAGGAGTAACCGAGAAAGAGTTCAGCCTTGGGCGTATGGCGGTGGTGCGGGCCTCTCGCGTCGGGCGAAGCTCGCCTTGAGTCCGCGGGCATGGGTGCTGCCGGGAGCGAGGACACCGCATCAGAGGTTGAGCTTGAATCGAAACCTTTATCGCTGCCGGCGCCAATTGAGGGCTTTGCTGCTTCCGTCGCTCTGACATTCAACGCAGGCACTAGAAAAACAGCAATCGCTGCTGTGGTAATTAACTTTGTAATTAATTTCATTGTCGTCTCCTGAACTGCACATCGCGATGATCAACAAGCCTCAGCGCTGGGTTAACTCATAGCGAATGGAGTCTTACCCACACGCGGCATCGCCTGAGACCCGCTGAGACCGTCTTGCGACGGTCTCAGCAGGTCACTAGGGAGCAGGTACATTGATGACGGTATTCACGATTGTCAGTGGTCCCGTCAAAACCAGCGCTCTGCCGTTGAGTGTCGTAATCGCGTTGACCCCTGCGGTGGAGATCGACACGCCTGCCTGAGCGACGATGGTTCCGACCATTGTTCCACCGCCCAGGATTCCGTTAATCGTCGCTGCTGAACCCACCTGCCAGAAGACGTTCTTCGCCTGGGCTCCGTTAACCAGCAGGACATTGCGATGCGATGCCGGCGTTCCTACGGTAAGTGTCGTTGCCATCTGAAACACCCAGAACGCATTCGCATCGCCCTTGGCGTCGAGGGTCAGGTCGCCTTGCGTGATGCTATAGCTGCCAGGTGCGGCCTTGTAGATACCCGGTGCAAGCGTACGATTGCCCAACTCTCCGGCAGACCCGCCTCCGCATCCCGGACAGACCGACACATCAAGGCCATTCGGAAATGCGACAAGAGCGTTGTACGCGTTGAGTGCATCGCCTGCCGCCTTGGCAGCGATGGCATAGGTAACTGCTGTTCCCTCATTGGGGCAGCCGACTGTGGGTGGCGGTGGTGCGGTGTCGATCGTTCCGTTCACCTGTCCCACATTGAGCGGCGTCTCGGTGTAGACGCACGAAGGAATCTTGCCCACCAAAACCGTTTCATCATGGAAACCTGTGATCAGCGTCGAAACGCCCGTGGTGCCAATGTCTCCATTGATGACCGTTTCGATTCCCTGATTCGTGATACCGGCTGCGCCGCCAAACCCTCCGAACAGCGATGCCGAGCCTAGCGCCACTGGAGGTGGTACCACTACCGTACCTGTAGTAAAGTTCCATGGGTTCGGAGCGCCGGTATTCCCCAGCGGGATGCCCGCCAGGCTTGTTGCTCCGGTAGTTACCGTGGCGGTATACCCGGTGGAGGCGGTAAGTGGCGCCGTTGGCGTAAGTGTCGCGATGAAGTTAATTGCATCGTAAGTCACCGTTGCTGGAATAAGTGAGCCACCCTGCGTAAGCTGGAAGGTCGCAGTAGTAATGGTGAGTGGATCCATCGCCTCACTAAAGGTCGTGCTTACAGCCTGATTGAGGGGTACATTTGTGGCAGCGCTTGCAGGGACAGTCAAGACCAATTCCGGTGCGATGACGATAGGTGCCGTTCCGGTCGTAAAGGTCCAAACGAAGTTGGTGGCGAGTGCGTTGCCGGCCAGATCCTGAGCGCCGGTAGTGATGGTGGCGGTGAAGAGAGTACTCGCTGCAAGGTTAGCCGTGGGTGTGAACGTCAGCGTCTTGCCGATGGCCGCGTACGCTACCAGACCGGAGACCGGTGTGGTGCCAGGTCCAGTGAGCTTAAACGTTGTCGAGTTGATAGTCGCTGCGTTCATTGCCTCACTGAACGTTGCGCTGACGGCTTGATTGAGAGGCACATTCGTGGCCTGATTGAGCGGGATCGTCGCGATAACCGTTGGCGGAGTGGTAATGGGTGCGGCCGCGGTCGTGAAGGTCCATACAAAGTTCTGTGCCATTGCGGTACCCACCAGATCCTTGGCTCCGGTGGTAATTGTCGCTGTATACACGGTGCTGGATGCGAGATTGGCCGATGGCATGAACGTTGCAACCGAACCCGCAGCGACATAGGTAACGACACCGGTTACCGGAGTTGTGCCTGGACCAGCCAGCGTAAATGTCATGGCGTCGATCGTCGTGGGATCCATTGCCAGGCTAAATGTCGCGCTGAGTGCCTGATTGATCGGCACGCCTGTCGCCAGATTCAGAGGCACGGTGGAAATCACCGTTGGCGGCGCGGGAGCAGGAAGGGTTCTAAACGTCCACACGTAATTGACGGCCATCGGAGTCCCTGCCGCACTTTTGGCGGTAGTAGAAATGGTTGCCGTGTAGATTGTGTTTACCGCGAGATTGGCCGCTGAAGTGAACGTCGCAATCGAGCCTGAGCAACCAATAGTGCCTGCTACCGGTGTGGCGCCCGGACCGGCCAATGTGAACGCAACTGCCGGAGATGCGAGTGTGGAACAACTCATCGCCTCGTTGAAAGTTGCGCTGACTACCTGGTTGACGGGGACGCCTGTCGCAGTGTTCAAAGGAATCGTGGATACCACCATGGGTGGGGGAGTAATTGTCGTAAATGTCCACGTGTAATTGGCACCAAGCGGAATGCCTGCGGCGCTGGCAGCTCCACCGGCGATGGTAGCGGTGTAGACGGTGCTGTAGCCGAGGCTGGCGGCAGGCGTAAATGTTGCAACCATGCCGCTGTAACTAATGGCTCCGGCAACGGCTGCTCCGCCCGGCCCCGTCACTGTGAACGTGGCCGCGCTAATTGTGGCAGGACTCATTGCCTGACTGAAGGTCGCACTTATTACCTGTCCGACCGGAACGTTGACGGCTCCGTTGACAGGGACCGTTGATACGACGGCAGGTGGCGCGCTGACGGTCGTGAAACTCCAAACATAGTTTGCGCGCAGTGGAGTGCCACCGAGGTTCTTGGCTCCTGTAGTAATGGTCGCCGTATACACGGATCCATAAGCGAGTACAGTAGTCGGCGAAAAGGTCGCAGTTGAGCCGGAATAGGAAACCGCTCCGCTAACCGCTGTTCCACCGCTAGTGGTCACGACGAATGTTGAAGCAGAGATTGTAGAGGAGTTCATCGGCATGCTGAACGTGGCGCTTATCACCGTGTTGATGGCGATGCCGGTACTGCCTTGAGCGGGAACTGTCGATGTAACAGTTGGAACGTTTACGATCTCTTGGCCGCATCCGATCAATAAAGCGACGACAAGCGTCGCCAATAAATACACACTGGCATTCCTGTACTTACACATATGTGCTCCCTTATCCAACTGTGGAGAGATTGTTCCCAGAACTCTTCTTGCTCTCGGGTCGATGCCATCGAGCGCAGGCTACGGATTGCAGCCAGCAAGATGGAGTGTCAGAGCAGGATTGCTCAACCACTGCCGACAGTAACAGCAGTTGATTGGTTACGTCTGAGCGGAGTTGCTCACTATAGTAATCTTATGAGTGTTACTATGTAAGGCCGAAGCGGTTCGTAAGGCCAAAGCGGTTTTGACCTATGTTTGGCTCCCATAAGTTAAGCTGCGCCACGTGCAATGAGTCGCTAAGCCATAAGAAACAATAGAGATCGGCATCAGCCAGAGCAACCAGATAATCCTGATGAAAGTCGACTTGGCTTGATAAATAGAACTCTGGTCCGATGAAAAGATGGCCTTGGCATTGATCACATATTGAGAATGCCAAATCCATCCCTCATCCCTCCCACTCGAAAGCCGCGCTCAATTTGAAACTCATCGCTTTCCAATCGTGGCGCAGCATAAACCCACAGCGCCTGCCTGGCTCATGCAACTGCTTTCGAGGCAGGCATTCCGGGCATTCGGCTACTATCAATGCATGGCGCGAGGGAGTTTGTGGACATCTATCTTGCTGTTCTTCCTGCTGTTCTTCTCCTGGGCAAGGCAGGCGCAGGCATATTCGCTCCTCACCCATGAGCAGCTCATTGATCTCACCTGGAAAGACTCCATCGTTCCCCTGCTGCTCAGCCGCTATCCAAATCTCACTCCCGCCGACCTCGAACACGCGCGTGCCTATGCCTATGGCGGATGCGTGATCCAGGACATCGGCTATTATCCGTTCGGCGACGCATCCTTCTCCAATCTCACTCATTACGTGCGTTCCGGCGACTTCGTCGTCAATCTGTTTCGCAATGCCGGCAATGCCGATGAGCTTGCATTCGCCGTGGGCGCCCTTTCGCACTACATCGGCGACTCGGAAGGCCACTCTCTCGCCACCAACCTCGCCGTACCCGTCGAGTTTCCCAAACTGCGCGCGAAATACGGCCCTTTGGTCAACTATGCCCAGGGAAAAACGCAGCATGTCCAAACTGAATTCGCGTTCGATATCGACGAAATCGCACATCATCGCGTGGCGCCAACTCGTTACCTCAAGCACATTGGCCTCCAGGTACCCGTACGCCAGCTATCCCTTGCGTTCTATCAAACCTATGGCTTGTCCGAGAATTTCTCCGGGACCCGTGGCCGTCGCCTCAATGTCCGCGGATACCGCTTCGCCGTCCGCACCTTCATTCCACGCATTGCAAGTGCCGTTACACTGATCCATCGCAGGCACGAGCCGCTCGATCCCGATACCCCCGAGGTCGACAAACTGCGGAAGGCAGTGGCTGCCATGGCAGTGGATAGCAACTGGGATCAGTATCGAAGCAAGCCTGGTTTTGGTACCTGGGCGCTCGCGGGCTTGCTCATTGTCCTGCCCAGGGTGGGTCCACTGAAGATGGCCCATGTGAAGGGCCCCACAGCCGACACGGAAGCGCAGTATCAGCATAGCGTGGTGGTCTCCACAGGATCTCTTCGGCGGGTGCTGGCCCGCTTCACCCCACCGCCGGCCACGCGTTCAAGCGCATCCCAGGCTGCTGCCGCCGATACGCAGTCCCAACCACCGCCTTCGCATCCCTCGACCGCCAATCCCAACGCGAACCAGGCTGTCCCACGCCAATCCAGGGATCCGCGGCATCCGCTTCCAAACCGCGATCTCGATACCGGCTTTGTAGTTCAGCCCGGCGGCTATCCTCTCACAGACGACACCTATGCCGCTCTCCTGCACATTCTCACCCGGCAGCCTGAACAACCCGTTCCGCCCGGAATCAAAGAAGATATTCAGCGGTATTATTCCAATCTCGAACTTCCCATCACCACAAAGAAAGATCCCTCGCGATGGGCCGAGGTACAGGCCGATCTGGTCACGCTGGCCAGCATGCCCACCAGCAATGAGCCGATGCCTTTCCCGACCTACGGCGACGACGCGGACGAATCGCAATAGTCCGGTGTGAGTTCTCCCCGAATAAGGAAATCCTTGGATGAGGACACTCGGCCGAGCCGTCCTCAATCGCATCGTGAGACGCGGACTACCAGGCTGCTCGACGACTGCTCGGGGCCATCTCCGGCTCCAGCTTGGCGGCATCAGTCCCGCCTCCGTTCGACAACCCTATAACAGGCAGAAACACCCTGAAGCATGTCGCGCATCCGTTCTTCGTTCTAAAGCTGCGGCAAGAGAGGCTTCCATCGTACTTCTGCACAATGCCCTTGCTGATCCAAAGTCCCAGCCCCGTCCCCTTGGTGGACTTGGTGCTGAAGAAGGGTTGGAAAAGCCGCTTCGCATCTTCAGGATTGATGCCAACCCCCGTATCGAGAATCGATATCGATGTGCCGCGACGCTGTTGTTCCCAGTCCGTTGCTTCTCTCACATGAATCCCCAGAGTCCCACCCCCCGGCATGGCCTGCAGGGCATTCCCTATCAGGTTCAGAAACACTTGGCGCAGTTCCACCGGGAAGCCCTGCACGATCGGCGTGGATCTGTATCTTCGGCGTAAGCGGATATGGCTGATGTGGAGCGCGCGTTCTTGTAAATCGAGCACGTCGTTCAGCAATTCGACAAGGTTCACCGGAATCGGTTGCTTCGATTCGCGGTAGAAGCTCAGGGTCTGGCGCGTGATGTGTGAGACACGCTGCAACTCCTGTTCCGCAACGTCTGCAAAGTGCCGCGCCGTGTCGTCGAGAGACGGATGATTCCGCACCAGGTAGAGGGTGTTCGTGATGGCGGCCAGTGGGTTGTTGATCTCGTGCGCAATAATTCCCGCCACGCGCCCCATCGCCGCCAGCTTCTCCGTTTCGCGAAGAGCCTCTTCCGCCTGCAACTGGGCCGTGATGTCGCGGCTTACTTCAAGCACCGCATTGCCTTCGTGATTCATCGTCTTGCGGCAGGCAACAACGATCTCGGATCCATCGCGCGTCTTCTGAACCAGGTTACCTTGCCACGATCCTTGCTCCTTGAGAGCGCTTTCAATTTCCTCCCTGGGAATAGGAAATACCGTCTGCAAGATGGCATGAATCTCACGGCCGACGACTTCTTCACGGTCCCAGCCATAGAGAGTCTCTGCGCCTTTATTCCAGAATCGGATCGCACCATCTAAATCGCGGACCATGATGGCTTCAGTGGCCAGCTCGAGCAATTCTGCGCGGGTGCGAAATTGATCTTCCCGCTGCCTGAGTTCCTCGGTCCGCTCCGCCACCCGCCGCTCAAGGTCGTTGTTGAGCATCTCAAGTTGCCGTGTCTTGCGGTGCAACTCCACAAAGATGCTGATCTTGGCCCTCAGTACATCCGGGACTACCGGTACCGAAATGTAATCGACCGCTCCGCTGCGATATCCCTGGATCTTATCGGAGTCAGTGAGATGCACGCCGGAGATGAAGATGATCGCGGTCTTCTGAAAACGCGGATGCTGCCGGATCACCTCGGCCAGCTCAAAGCCGTCCAGGTCCGGCATGCTCACATCCATAAGGACTACGGCGATATCGGTCTTCAGCAGAACGTTGAGGGCTTCGCTCGCAGTGGCCGCCTTGATGAGATTCTCTCCCAGCTCTCCAAGAATAACTTCGTAGCTCAGCAACTTGGCTGGTTGATCGTCCACCATCAGAATGTTCACTCGGTCATCGCGCTTCATCGGCTCTCACTCCTTCAATCTTCAAAACGCGGCTCCTTCTCCCGTCCGATTAACGGTGCAGCCACATGCGCAGAGCTGATAGCAGTTGCTCCGTGTTCACCGGCTTTGCCAGATACTCCGATGCGCCTGCTTCAAGGCATTTTTCGCGATCTCCCTTCATCGCCTTGGCGGTCAAGGCGATAATGGGTAAACGGCGCATACTCAGGTTCTGCCGGATCACCTGCATGGTCTCGTACCCGTCCATCTCAGGCATCATGATGTCCATCAGAACGATTGCCAAATCTGGAGTCGTCTCAATCGTCTCAATCGCTTCTCGTCCCGTGCCCGCGGAAAGCACCGTCATTCCTCGACGTTCAAGAACACTGCTCAGCGCGAAGATATTGCGCACGTCATCGTCCACCACCAGCACCTTGCGGCCTGCCAGCGCATCGTCAGACCGATGCAGCCGGTCAAGCATATCCTGCTTCGCCTGGGGCAGATCCGCCACCACACGATGCAGAAACAGAGCGGTCTCATCCAGCAGCCGCTCCGGCGATTCCACATCCTTCACCACCACGCTCCGCGCAAGCGTGTGCAGCTGCGAGTCCTCTTCTGCGGAAAGGTCTCTGCCCGTAAACACGACTACTGGTAGATCCTGAAGTTGTGGCGTATGGCGAAGCTTCTCCAGAACCTCGAACCCCGTCATGTCAGGAAGGCGAAGATCGAGAACCGCGCAGTCGTAGCCGCCGTTCGCTAGCGTTTCCAGTGCCGCTGAACCGGAATCCACCGTATCGATGTCGATATCCTTGTGCCACAGCAACTCGCGAATGCTCATCTGCTCCGCAGGGTTGTCTTCAACCACCAACAGGCGTTTGCGCCGGGGTTGGGAATAATCCCAGATGCGCGTGATCGCTTTGTCCAGGTCGTCAGTCGAAGTAGGCTTGGTCACAAATGCAAACGCGCCCCGCGACAGGCCATGATGCCGATCCTCGTCCATCGTCAGCATTTGCACCGGTATGTGGCGCGTCTTGGGATCCTGCTTCAGGTGATTCAGTACCGTCCAGCCCAGCATGTCGGGCAGGAAAACGTCGAGCGAGATCGCGGTCGGACCATACTCGCGTGCCAGCGATAGAGCTTCCGTGCCCGTCATCGCGCTTAGAACCTTGAATCCCTTGTCGCGCGATAGATCGCACAGAACGCGCGCATAGTGCGGGTCGTCTTCGACGATCAGCAGCACCGCATCGCCTTCCATGAGGTTGTTGCGATCATCCTCCAACCGGGCTTCCTGCTCGGCTGCCGCTACCTGCGCCAGGAACACCGGCATGGCCGGAGCCAATGCGCTGCTCTTTTCAGCCTTGATGATGCTGGCCGCTGCCGGTCCCACATACGTTTGCGGCAGGAAGAGAGTAAACGTGCTTCCCTGGCCGTGCACGCTCTTCAACTGGATCTCGCCGCCAAGCAGGCTGGCGAGTTCCCGGCTGATAGCCAGGCCCAGTCCTGTTCCGCCGTACTTGCGGCTCGTACCTGCATCCGCCTGCTGGAAGGCCTCGAAGATGATGCGCTGCTTCTCCGCCGGAATGCCGATTCCGGTGTCGGAGACCTGAAACGCAATCACTGACCTCGCGCCGGAGAGGATCGGGTGATCCGCACTCCAGCCACCGGTGACAGATGAAATGCTGAGTTTGACTCCACCCTGCTCGGTGAATTTGAAGGCGTTCGACAGCAGGTTCTTCAGCACCTGTTGCAGGCGCTTGGAGTCCGTCACCAGGCTGCGTCCCATGCGCGGATCGTTCGTGACTTCGAAGCTGAGCTTGCGATTCTCCGCTTCGTGGCGGAATGGACGCGCAACCGTTTCAAGCAACGCCCCAAAGAAGATTTCTTCCGCTTCCACCGACACGGTACCTGATTCGATCTTTGAAAGATCGAGAATGTCGCTGATGAGGTTCAGCAGGTCCGTGCCTGCGCCGTGAATAGTACGTGCAAACTCCACTTGCTTGGGCGTGAGGCTGCCGTCCGGGTTATCCGCAAGCTGCTGGCCCAGCACCAGGATGCTGTTGAGCGGCGTCCGCAGCTCGTGCGACATGTTGGCAAGAAACTCTGACTTGTACTTGGACGTAAGCGCCAGTTCGCGCGCCTTCTCTTCCAATGCCCGGCGGGCCTGCTCGATTTCCTGGTTCTTGCGCTCCACTTCGTAGTTCTGTTCGGCCAGTTCCTGCGCCTTCTGTGCCAGTTGCTCGTTGGTCTGCTGCAACTCCTTCTGTTGCGTCTGCAGTTCGGTGGCAAGCTGTTGCGACTGCTTCAGCAGGCCTTCGGTCTGCATCGTTGCCTCAATTGAATTCAGCACGATGCCGATGCTTGCGGTGAGCTGTTCAAGAAACGCGAGGTGCGATGCTGTGAACGCACTCAGGCTGGCCAATTCGATCACCGCCTTCACGCGGTCTTCAAACAGCACCGGCAGCACAATCACATTCTTCGGCGTCGCTTTGAAGAGTCCCGACCGAATCGGAGCAGCCTTCTTCGGCAGGTCCGTGATCAACATGCGGCGTTTCTCCGCGGCGCACTGGCCCACCAGTCCTTCGCCGATTCTTATCTCTCTTAAGTGCCCTTCCGGCGTGTCCGCATAAGTTGACAGCAGCACCAGCGAGCCATCGGGCTGCACCGTTTCGCTCTCCATCTGGTAGATCACGCCCTGTTGCGCATTGATCAGCGGAGCAAGCTCCGACAGCAGCATGCGGCCCACCGTACCCAGATCGCGCTGCCCCTGCAACATGCCGGTGAATCGCGCCAGGTTCGTCTTCAGCCAGTCCTGCTCCGTGTTGCGGTCCGTGGTCAGGCGAAGGTTATCAATCATCGTGTTGATGTTGTCCTTCAGTTCTGCCACTTCGCCTCGCGCTTCCACCTGGATCGATCTCGTAAGGTCGCCCTTCGTCACGGCCGTTGCCACTTCCGCAATGGCGCGCACCTGGTTGGTCAGGTTGTCGGCCAGCAGGTTTACGTTGCCGGTCAAATCCTTCCACGTACCGGCGGCGCCGGGCACGTTGGCTTGGCCGCCGAGCCGGCCTTCCACGCCCACTTCGCGGGCCACTGTCGTCACCTGGTCCGCAAAGGTAGCCAGCGTGTCCGTCATGTTGTTAATCGTCTCTGCCAGCGCGGCCACTTCGCCCTTCGCATTCACCGTAAGCTTCTGGGTGAGCGCGCCGTTGGCCACGGCCGTTACCACTTTCACAATGCCGCGCACCTGCTCGGTAAGGTTCGCCGCCATCACGTTGACGTTGTCGGTCAAATCCTTCCACGTTCCGGCCACACCCGGCACCTGCGCCTGCCCGCCCAGCTTGCCTTCCGTACCCACTTCGCGGGCCACACGCGTTACTTCTGCGGCAAATGCATTCAACTGGTCCACCATCGTGTTGATGGTGTCTTTCAGTTCCAGAATTTCGCCCTTCACATCCACCGTGATCTTGCGCGACAAATCGCCTCTCGCCACGGCGGTCGT
>VFSW01007857.1_pt1 | contig 15422 bp, 13 predicted proteins | sample 5358111 | NCBI WGS metagenome assembly VFSW01 (sample SAMN11554181, study PRJNA540505) | mine drainage metagenome | isolation source: sediment from site ElyBrook_90M | place: USA: Ely Copper Mine, Vershire, VT | collected 2017
GGTAGTCCTGGCGGGGTTCTCCCAACCGGAGGGGGGTCCAGGGACCCTGGGTTCCTGGCGGCTCCAGTGGGCGGTGGGGGCGGGGCTCTCGCCTTGCCGCTTCCCTACCCCGGCAGAAACCGGTCGGTATGGGTCGCCGGCAGATCGATCGTGGCGGAGGCGACCGCGGGGTCGAAGCTTGCCAGGGTCGCCCGCACCGTTTCGGCCATTGCGGGGGTGATCCGCCCGGCCTGGGCGAAGGCGTCGCGGTTGCGGGTGAAGGCGGCGGTGCAGAGCTCGGCGCCGACCACGCACATGCCCTGCTGCAGCGCGCCCAGCGCCTGTTCGGGCGTGGCGGCGCGCAGGAAGCCCAGCGCCTCGACGATCGCCGCCGCCGCCGCCTGCGCCGCTTTCGGATTGGCGGCCAGCCAGTCGGTGCCGGCATAGAGCGAGCCCGAGGCGTAGGGCCCGCCGAAGATCGCCTCGCTGCCGGCGCTGCTGCGGGCATCGGCCAGGATGCGCGCCGTGCCGGACTGTTCCAGCGCCATGATCACCGGATCGAAGCTCGACAGCGCGTCCACCTCCCCGCGCGTCAGGGCGCTGATCGCGGTCTGCGTCGTGCCGACGCCGATCGCGGCGAAGTCGGTGGGCTTCAGGCCGGCGCGGGCGAACAGCCGCATCACGAACATGTGGGTGGACGAGCCGGGCGCGCTGACGCCGATCCGGCGGCCGCGCAGATCGGCGATGGTCTTCACCTCGGCCAGCGCCGCGCGCACGCCCAGCGCCAGGCCGGAATTCTGCGCCTGCAGCACGAAGGCGGCGAGCCGCCCGCCCTTGGCGGCGATCTGGATCGTGTGTTCGTAATAGCCGCAGGCGATGTCCGAGGACCCGCCCAGCACCGCCTGCAACGCCTTCGCCCCGCCGGGGAACATCGCGACATCGGGAGCGAGCCCGTGCTTCGCGAACAGGTCCTGGCCGAGCGCCACGAAGAACGGCATGTAGCTGTACAGCGCCACTCCGCCGACGGCGAAGCGGGCCGGAATCCGCGCCTGCGCGATGGCGGGCATCGGCAGCAGGGCGGCGGCGCCCAGCAGCGCACGGCGGGTCGGCATGGCGGTTTCTCCGTGGCTTTGGCCGAGGATCGCTCTATCAGCCCCGGGCAGCGGCTGAAAGGGGCTGGACGGGCGTTCCCCCAGCCGCCGGCCGCAGCCGCAGCCCCGGCCGCAGATGGCGGAACGCCAGGCTGCCCGGATCGGCCACCACCGGCCCCGGCGCCACGGCGACGATGATCCGCGCCGCGATCGGGGCGAACTCCGCCCGGAAATGCACCGAGGATTTCAGCACCAGGATGGCGCAGGAAGCGGGGTCGATACCGAAATGGCGAATGATCGCCTGGTCCAGCGCCTGGATCTTCTGGCTGGTCACGATCACCCGCACGCCCGCCGCCGCGATCAGCGCGCAGGGGCCGAGCGCGGCCTGCACGCCCGCGCCCATCCGGCCGGTCATGGTGAAATGTCCGTCGGTCAGCCGCAGCACGGTCGCGGCGAGGTCGAGGCTCGCCCCGTCGGAGCGGCCGCCGAGGGCGAGCCTGACCGTCGCGCCCGCCCCGGCGCGGTGGCAGGCGGCGGCGCTGTCGGCGTCGTTGATCGCGCAGACCAAAGCGCCCTGCGCGCCCTGGCGCAGCAATTCGGCGAGCAGCAAGGTGGTGTCGCCATGGCCGCCGCCGCCGGGATTGTCCTGGGTATCGGCGATCACCACCGGTCCTTCCGCTGGCCGCGCCCCTTCACGGACGAGCCCGATCGCCATGGCGACGGCCTCGGCGGCGTGCGGCAGGTCCGCCCGGAACGCGCTCTCGCGCGATGCGATCAGACCGGCCAGGTGCTCCGTCGCGGCCAGGGCAGCGTCCTCGGTCTCGGCGAAGGCGGCGATGGCGGGGCCGCAATCGGCGAAGTCGGCGTAGGGAAAGCCGAAGCACAGGCCCAGTTCCACCACGCCTGGCCGTGCCGCCAGAAGCGCCCGCTCGGCCATCACCGCTTCCATCGGCCCGGCCAGGGTACACTGGCTGGTGATCGGGATCAGGAAATCGAGCTGGCGGAATGCCCGCGCCCAGGGACGGGCGCGCGCGATGCGGGCCAGCAGCAGGCGCACCGCCCGCGCGCCGGTCTCGCGCATGTCGACATGCGGATAGGTGCGGTAGGGTATGAGCATGTCGGCCAGATCGACCATCCGCCGGGTCAGGTTGGCGTGCGGGTCGAGGCTCGCGGCGATCGGCAGGTCGGGCCCGGTCAGGGCGCGGACGCGGCGGAGCATTTCACCCTCGGCATCGGCGAAATCGGCGGTCATCGCGGCGCCGTGCAGATCGAGATACAGCCCGTCCAGACCGCCCTCGTCGAGCGCCGTGGCGAGCGCGCCGCAGAGCAGGGCGGCGAGGCGCTCGAAGGCCTCCGCGGTCATCGGCCCCGAGGGTTCGGCGGCCGCCCAGGCGAGCGGCACGGCCTGTGCGCCGGCCTCCGCCATCGCCGCGATCGCGCCGCCGCAGGGCAGGACCGTTCCGGCCAGCGCGGTGAGCAGGCCGGGGCCGGGCTGCAGTTCCGGCCCGCCGCCGGGGTGGCGGAAATCGGCGAAGCGGGCGGGGTAGGGGGCGAAGGAATGGCTTTCGTGCTGGAAGCCGCCGATGCCGAGGCGCAGGGTCATGTGGGTGCCGGGGTCCGTGCCTGTCCCGCCCGCGCGGGATCGGCGGACGCGGGATCGTGGCGGTGGAGAGCGATCCGCGCCAGTGGCAATGAAGGCCAGACCGGCACGGGGCAGATTTCCATGAGCTGTCGGAGCAAGCCCGGGAAAGGGCTCTGCCCCATCGCCCGTGCCCCCCGTGCCGAGAGGAGTACTCCGCAAGGAATGCCGGGTCCAGGGACCGCCGGTGCCTGGCGGGTTGAGGGCAGAGCCCTCGCCTTGCCTTATTCCGGCTTCTATGGGCTTCTCTCTCGGCCTGGCCCGGAGAGCGTCCCGAAATCCGACAAGGCGTGCCGACCGGGACGATCAAGGGTCGCTTCCGCCCCGGATATTCTATCGAGAGTGGTGGACAGCAGGTCGCTCGCTTCCTAAGGTAGCATTACCGCGGCTGCTTCGGATGTGGCGCTGCCACCGGCGGAGCGATCCGATGGGCGGAGCCATCCGATGCAAGTCTTCTGGGACCCCGTCCAACTGGCCCACGCCCCGGTCTTCTTCCTGCAGCGCGGCCAGTTGCGCCGCAATTTCGAGGTGCCGGCCCGGGCCGAGGCCCTGCTGGAAGCCTGCCAGGCGATGGGGCTCGCCATCGCCGCCGCCAGGCTGCCGCCGCGCGCCATGCTCGAAACCGTCCATACCCCGGCCTATCTCGATTTTCTGCAACATGGCCACGCCGCCTGGCAGGCCTTGCCCGACCATGGCGCGGAGATCGTGGCGAACATCCACCCCGCGCCGGAGATGCTGGCGAACGGGGGGCGGCTGCCTTCGGGCATCGTCGGCCAGGCCGGCTGGTTCACCGCCGATGCCGCCTGCCCCATCGGACCCGATACCTGGCCCGCCATCCATGCCGCCGCCGCCGGGGCCCTGGCCGCCGCCGCTGTCGTGGCCGCCGGCGGGTCGGCCTATGCGCTGGCCCGCCCGCCGGGCCATCACGCCTATGCCGCCCGCGCCGGCGGGCATTGCTACCTGAACAATGCCGCCCTGGCCGCCCAGCAACTGCGCGCGCTGGGCGCTGCACGCGTGGCTGTGCTGGATATCGACAGCCATCACGGCAACGGCACCCAGGGCATCTTCTGGGACCGCGACGACGTGCTGTGCGTCTCCGTCCATGCCGACCCGAACCGCTACTATCCCTGGTATGTCGGCCACGAGGATGAACGCGGCGGCGGCTCGGGTGCGGGCTTCACGCTGAACCTGCCGCTGGAGTTCGGCACGGCGGATGCGGGGTGGCTGGAGGCGATCGGCCAGGGGATCGTGGAGATCTTCCGGTTCCGCGCCGATGCGCTGGTGGTCAGCCTGGGCTTCGATGCCTCGCAGGACGAGCCGCTCGCGGCCCTCGCGGTCAGCGCGGACGGGTTCGCCCGGGCCGGGGCGGCGATCGGCGGCTTGCGGCTGCCCGCCGCCATCGTTCAGGAAGGCGGCTACAACATCGACATCATCGGCCGGCTGCTGACCCGATTCCTGACCGAATTCGCCGGATGAGCATGGCGCGGGTGCGCAGCTTCGCCTTCTCCGGCATCGAGGCGGTGCCGGTCGAGGTGCAGGTGCAGATCGGCGCCGGCCTGCCGGCCTTCCTGGTGGTGGGCCTGCCGGACAAGGCGGTGGGCGAATCGCGGGAACGGGTGCGCGCGGCGCTGTCCGCCATGGGCCTGGCGCTGCCGCCCAAGCGGGTGCTGATCAACCTGGCGCCGGCCGATCTGCTGAAGGAGGGCAGCCATTTCGACCTGCCGATCGCGCTCGGCGTGCTGGCCGCGATGGACGTGCTGCCGCGCGAGGAGATCGCCGGGTTCGCGGCCCTCGGCGAACTCTCGCTGGATGGCTCACTGAACCCGGTCGCCGGGGTGCTGCCGGCCGCGATCGGTGCCGCCCAGCGCGAGCTCGGCCTGATCTGCCCGGCGAGCCAGGGCGGCGAGGCGGCCTGGGCGGGATCGATCGAGATCCTGGCGGCCCCCGACCTGCTGTCGCTGATCAACCATTTCCGCGGCAGCCAGGTGCTGGAGCCGCCGCGCCCCGCCGGCCTCGCCGAGGCGCCGGGTGGGGCCGACCTGTCGGAGGTGCGGGGGATGGAAACCGCCCGCCGGGCGCTGGAGATCGCCGCCGCCGGCGGCCACAACATCCTGCTGATCGGCCCGCCCGGCGCCGGCAAGTCGATGCTGGCCACCCGCCTGCCCGGGCTGCTGCCCGACCTCACCCCGCAGGCGGCGCTGGAGGTCAGCATGATCCACAGCGTCGCCGGCCAGCTCGATGGCGGGCGGCTGGTGATGCGCCCGCCGTTCCGTGAGCCGCATCACTCGGCGTCCCAGGCCGCGCTGACCGGCGGCGGCGGCCGCGCCCGGCCCGGGGAGGTGAGCCTCGCCCATCGCGGCGTGCTGTTCCTCGATGAACTGCCGGAATTTCCCCGCCCCGCGCTGGAGGCGCTGCGCCAGCCGATGGAGAGCGGCCGCACCACCGTCTCCCGCGCCACGGCGCACATCACCTATCCGGCGCGCTTCCAGCTGGTGGCGGCGATGAACCCCTGTCGCTGCGGCCATCTGGGCGATGCCGCGCGGGAATGCGGCCGCACCCCGCGCTGCGGCGAGGACTACCAGAACCGCATCAGCGGCCCGCTGCTCGACCGGATCGATCTCGCGGTCGCGGTGCAGCCGGTCGCGCCCACCGAACTGTCCCGCGCCCCGCCCGGCGAGACGAGCCGCAGCGTCGCCACGCGGGTGGCTTGCGCCCGCGCGGTGCAGGGGGCCCGCTACGGCGCCGGCGGGCCGGCGAGCAATGCCGAGGCCGATCTGCCGCTGCTGGAGATCGCGCCCGACGCACGCCTGTTCGCCGAACAGGCGGCAGAGAAGCTGCGGCTTTCGGCGCGGGGCTTCACCCGCACGCTGCGTGTTGCCCGCAGCATCGCCGATCTGGCCGGGGTCGGGGTGATCCGGCGCCAGGACGTGGCGGAAGCGCTGGCATTCCGGCACCGAATGCCGGGGCGGTAGTGCGCCATCCGATCAGATGGAGCCATCCGATCGGAGAAACTTGCCCGGCAAAACAAAGAGCAGGAGCGGTGGCCGATCGGTGACCGCTTTGACCAACATCGCATCAGGCCGACTTGCTCGCCAGAACAACGAGCTGGAGCGCGAGCAGACCGCAAATCCGATTGAGACCGGTTCCGACCGCGCGGTAAGGGGCGGCGAGGCCCGTTAATCCGTGGCGTGCAGCCTGCCGCCCACCGCGGCAGGCCAGGGGATCAGGGCCAGGGGATCAGGGCCAGGGAACGGGGGCCAGAGAACGGGGCCAGGGGATCAGGGCCAGGGGAATCCGGGCAAGCCGGCATCGCCATCGCGCTTGCGGACCGGGGGGACGGGCCGGTCCCGTTCATCCATGCGCGCGCAGCACGGCCGCCGCCTGTGCGCCGATCTCGATTCCGCGCCGGCGCATCTCGGCCGGCACTTCGAGATCGGCCACCACCCGTGTCGGCCGCCGTGACAGCATCACCACCCGGTCGGCGAGCGAGGCCGCCTCGGCCAGGTCGTGGGTCACCAGCAGGGCGGCGGTGGGCCGTTCGCCCCAGGCCTGCAGCAGCACCGCGCGCGAGCGTTCCGCCATCTCCGGATCGAGCGAGACGAAGGGTTCGTCGAGCAGCACCAGTTCGGGTTCGATGGCGAAGGCCCGCGCGATGGCGACCCGCCGCGCCATGCCGAGCGAGAGCGCACCGGGGAAGCTGTCGCGGAACGGCCACAGGCCCAGCGTGTGCAGCAGGTGTTCGGCGCCCGCTTCCAGCCCCGGCGGCAGCACCAGCGCCAGGTTCTGCCAGACCGTTCGCCAGGGCAGCAGCCGCGGCTCCTGGAACACCGTGCCGATGCGCGGGCGTCCCCCGCGCGGCCAGAAGATCTCGCCCTCGAAATCCTGGTCGAGCCCGCCGATCATCCGCATCAGCGTGGTCTTGCCGCAGCCCGACGGGCCCACCAGCGCCACGATCTCGCCGCCCAGCAGGTCGAGGCCGAGCGGGGCCAGCACCTCCAGCCCGCCGCTATCGGTGTGGTAGGTCTTGCGCCGGACCCTGGCCTGCAGAATGACCTGACGCTGCGGGGCGATCCCCGCCATCGGGCTCATGTCCGCCACCTCAGCACCCAGCGCTCCAGCGGCTGGAGCGCGCCCCATTCGATCGCCTGCACCACCACGATGAAGGCCAGCGTGTAGGCCAGGATGTGGGTCACGTCGAACAGCTGGAAATAGACGCCGATCTGGAAGCCCACGCCGTCGCTGCGGCCCAGCAATTCGGCCACCAGCACGATCTTCCAGATCAGCGCCAGCCCGGCGCGGGCGGCGGCGAACAGATAGGGGGTGAGCTGGGGCAGCACGACATGGCGCAGCACGTCTGACCGGCGCATCTGGAAGCTGTGCGCCATTTCCACCAGCGAGCGGTCGATCGCGCGGGTGCCCTCGCGCAGCGTCACCGCCGTGGTGGGCAGCTTGTTGAGCGCCACGGCGACGATCAGGGCGGTATCGGACAGACCGAACCAGACATAGATCAGTACGATCACGACCAGCGCCGGCATGTTGAGCAGGGCGATGATCCAGCTGTCGAACAGCAGGTCGAGCCGACGCCAGGTGCCGAGCGCGACGCCGATTGCGGTGCCCAGCACCATCGCCAGGCTGAACGCGGCGGCGATGCGCCCGAGCGTGAGCGCGAGGTTGATCCCGAGGGCGCCCGAGCGCGCCTGTTCCAGCAATGCCGCGAACACCGCCCCCGGCGCTGGCAGCATCCGCGCGCCCGCCAGCATCGCCGCGATCTGCCAGACCAGCAGCAGCGCCAGGACCGAGACCAGGCGGGGCTGTGCCGCCCGGAGCAGGCGGCTTACCGGGTGGAGCTCTGCCAAGATGCCTGCCAGAACGTCCCTGCCGGCAGGGACTGCGCCGGCCCCACCAGGTCCGGTCCGCCGATCGCCGCGAGCACGCCGTAGAGTTTCGCCGCCGCCGCCCGCTGGTCTTCGCCCCAGTCGCGGGGAATGCCCTGGCGGAACCAGTCGCGCAGGCGCGCGAGTTCGGCCGGGCCGGACGCGCCGGTCAGCCTGGCGATCTCGGTCCATTCGGCGTCGCTGCTGTCGAGGATGCTCCCGGCCCCGCGGGCGGCGGTGATGAAGCCGTCCAGCGTCGCGCGGTTCTTCGCCGCCCAGGCTTCGGAGAACACGAACCCCACCATCGGCGCGCCGGCGCCGATGCCGAGCCCGGCCAGCGCGTCCTCGACCGCGAGCACCCGGCGCATGCCCGCCGCTTCGGCCCGCGCGGCGAACGGCCAGAAGGTGAGCACCGCATCGAGCCGCCCCGCCGCCATCTGTTCGGCCAGCAGCGGCGGCGGGCCGAAGCTCTTCTGCGCCGTCGCGTCGAGATCGATGCCGGCGGTCTTGCTGGCAAAGGCGCGCAGGATCAGCCAGCTCTTGTCGAGCGGGCTGCCGGCGATGCCCAGGCGCTTGCCCGGCAGATCGGTGATCGCCCGCACCGCGCCGTCCTGCGGGGCGATCAGCGCGCCGAGCGCGTTGGAGAAGGGCACAAAGGTCCAGTCGGCGCCGCCGGCGCGGCTGCGCGCGACCCACAGGAAATCGGTTGCCACCATGTCCACCCGGCCGCCCTGCAGCCCGACCTGGATCGCCTGGTTGGAGGCGAACTCCACCGGCTCGATCGTGAGACCGGCGGCCTCGGCCAGATGATGGCGGGCGATGACGTCGAGTTCCCAGCCGAGCGAGCCGAAGCGCAGCGTGCCGATGCGCAGCGGGGTCGCCGCGCGAGCCTGGCCGGCGCGCCCGCGCGGCGCCAGGGAGATGGCAGCCGTCAGCGAAGCGAGCATCAGGCTGCGACGTGTTGGATGCATGCGGACGCCCCCCCTGGGCGTGATGGCATGCCGGCAGGCGTCACCGGCTTCGCCTCTCATCCTGGCGTCTGTCCCCTCGCTGTCAATGGCCGGTCTGGCGTGCCGGGGCCAAGCCCCTGGCCTTCCTTCCGCCGCGGTCCGGCTCAGCGATCGAGGATCTGGTTGCGGACCAGATAGCTCAGCCCGCGCTGCCAGCTTTCATCGGTGTTGCCGCGGATATCGACGCTGCCGCCGGCGAGCTTCGCCCCCGTCTTCGCGTCCTCGATCACCACATTGACGTTCAGGATCAGATTGCTGACTTTCTGCACCCAGGCCACCGCGGCGAGATCCGCCCCGAGCAGGCGGGCGAGGTCGCGTTCGCAGCCGTTGCAGTTGCGGATCTCGGTGCCGGCGGCGATGCGCGGTCGCAGCGTGGCGATATCCACCACGTCGTATTTCAGGGACCCCGCCAGCATTGCCCGCAGCTGCGCGCCAAGCTGGCGGGCGCGCTCCTGCTCCACCGGCGTGGTCGGTTCGAGCGAGGTGTTGATGATGTCGAAATCGAACACCGCGATGCGCGGCACATCCGCGGCGCCGGCCCCGTGCATCGCCGGGGCGAGGACCAGGAAGCCCAGGAGCGCCAGGCCCCGGATTACGAGCCCCCGGATTGCGAGGCCCCGGACTGAGAGGCCCAGGACTGCGAGGCCCCGGACTGCGAGCCCCCGGACAATGCCGCGGCCGCGCATGCGGCCCCGGATCGCGCCGGCGCGCGCCGGATGGAGCATTTTTCATCCCTCCCTCATTGCCGGCGCGCGGATCCTGCTGATACTCATGCTGCGCGCCTCGGGAGGATAGCACCCGGCGGTCGCTGACAAAAGATGCGGCCGGGTGCCCGGTGCGCGGCCCGAGCCAGCCGCGGGCCGGACCCGGGTGTCGGCCTCGGCGGGCGCCGACAGCGAATGGGCGCCGCGTCGGCACCGGAGGGGACGGAAAGATGCTGCGGCGCTGCGCTGCTGAGCGCGTTCGGGCGGAGCAGGACGGGCCGGATCGGCGACGGGCGGACCCGCTTCGGTCTGGTCGGCGTGGATCGGGCCCGCTGCGGGCTTGGGCGGCTCTGGCTGTGGTGCTGTTGTGGTCCGTGGCTGGCCAGGCGCAAGTCCCCGCCGCGACGTCCGGCCCGCCGCCCGCTGCCGGCCCGGCCGGCACGATCGCGATCGCCTATCTAGGGTTCACCGAGCCGGCGCATGTGGCGCTCAGCGCGCTCGAGATCCCCCCCGCCGAGGATGGACTGCAAGGCGCCCGGCTCGCGCTGCGCGACAATCAGACCACCGGGCGGTTCCTCAAGCAATCCTACGTGCTGGACGAGACGGTCGCGCACGACGCGGCGGGGGTGCTGGCGGCGTTCCACGCTCTGGCGGCGTCCGGCCATACGCTGTTCGTGACCGATCTGCCGGCGCCGATCCTGCTGCAGCTCGTCGATCTGCCGGAGGCGAAGGCCGATACCTTCCTCGATGCCACCAGCACGGCGGACAGTCTGCGCGCCGAGGGCTGCCGGGCCAACGTGCTGCATCTGCTGCCGAGCGATGCCATGCGCGCCGATGCGCTGATGCAGTATCTGACCGTGAAGCAGTGGCGCAACCTGCTGCTGGTGGTGGGCAAGACCGAGGCCGATCGCGCCTATGCCGACGCGCTGCGGCGCAGCGCCAGGAAATTCCGCATGAAGCTGGTGGACGACAAGCCCTGGACCTTCGATCCCGGGGCGCGGCGCACCGATACCGGGCATTTCGCCATTGCCAACGAAGTGGCGCGCTTCACCCAGGGCCTGTCTTACGATGTGCTGTTGGTGGCCGATACCACCGGCGAATTCGGCGATGAACTTTCCTATCGCACCACCGAACCGCGCCCGGTGATGGGCACGGCGGGGCTGGTGCCGACCGCCTGGCAGTTTCCCTTCGAGGAATGGGGCGCGACACAGCTGCAGCTGCGCTTCCAGAAAGTCGCCCATCGCTGGATGACCGAGCGGGATTTCGGCGCCTGGATGGCGGTGCGCGCGATCGGCGAGGCGGCGACGCGTTCGGCCAGCACCGACGCTGCCGCCCTCGCCGGTTTCCTGCACGGCAAGGATTTCCAGCTCGCCGCCTTCAAAGGGGTCAGCCTGACCTTCCGTCCCTGGGACGGCCAGTTGCGTCAGCCGGTGCTGCTGATGGACACGCAGTCACTGGTGTCGGTCTCCCCGCAGCCGGGCTTTTTGCATCCGGACTCCGAGCTCGACACGCTCGGCATCGATCAACCCGAAACGAAATGCCATAAGCCATGACCCGTTTCCTGCTGCCGGCGCTGCTGGTCGCGCTCGCCCTGCCGGCGCGCGCCGAGCGCATCCTCGTGTCGAATGAGAAGGACAACACGATCACCGTGCTCGACGGGCAGAGCTACGCGACGATCGCGACGGTGCCGGTGGGGGCCAGGCCGCGCGGCATCGTGCTGTCCCATGACGGCAAGGAACTCTATATCTGCACCAGCGACGACGACCATATCGAGGTGCTGGACCTCGCCCTCCTGAAGGTCACCCGCATCCTGCCGAGCGGCCCAGACCCCGAGACCTTCGACATCAGCCCCGATGGCAAGACCCTGTTCGTCGCCAATGAGAACGACGCCATGGTCTCGGTGCTGAACATCGCCGACAGCCGGGTCGAGACCGAGATCCCGGTGGGCGTCGAGCCGGAGGGGATGGGGGTCAGCCCGGACGGTAAGATCGTGGTGAACACCTCCGAAACCACCAGCATGGCGCATTTCATCGACATCGCCAGCCACCAGGTGCTGGCCAATGTGCTGGTGGGTAGCCGGCCGCGCCGCGTCGTATGGACCGCCGACGGATCGAAAGTGTGGGTGTCCTCCGAGGTCGGGGGCACCGTCGCGGTGATCGATGCGGTTAATCACAAGGTGTTGCACACGATCAGCTTCCAGATCCCCGGCGTGACGCGTGAGACGATCCAGCCGGTGGGCATCGCGCTCTCGGCGGACGGGCAGAACGCTTTCGTGGCGCTGGGACCGGCCAACCGCGTCGCGGTGATCGACCCCGCCACGTTCGAGGTGAAGAAATACCTGCTGGTCGGCCAGCGCGTGTGGAACCTGGCCTTCTCGGCCGATCAGAAGCGGCTGTTCACCACCAACGGCGTCAGCAACGACATCTCGGTGATCGATGTGGCGGCGCTGAAAGTGGTGAAGTCGGTGCCGGTGGGGCAGCTGCCCTGGGGTGTCGTGGTGGCGCCTTGATCGGGTCGGAAGCTGCCGCCGGGCTCTGCCCCGCTTGGGCGAAAGGGCGGCGAGACCGATCGTCTCCGCCCGTCGGCGACACGCCGGGATCGTGGCCCCGGCTTGCTGGCGGAGGAGGCTGCCCTCCGGGGCCTGCCGGCCCGGCGCGCGCTGATCCCTGGCGGGTCCGGGGCGATGCCGTGGCCTTTTCGCCATGACCACCGATGGGGCGGCGCTGCGCGTCACCGGCCTCAGCCACCGCTTCGGCACCCGCAAGGTGCTGGACCAGGTCGGCTTTACCGTCGCGCCGGGGCAGTTCTCGGTATTGCTCGGGTTGAACGGGGCGGGCAAGACCACCCTGTTCGCCCTGATCACCCATCTGTACCACGCGGCGGAAGGCAGCATCGCGGTGTTCGGCAGCGACATGCGCGCGAGCCCCAGCGCGGCGCTGTCGCGGATGGGTGTGGTGTTCCAGCAGGCGACGCTCGATCTCGATCTGACGGTGGAGCAGAACCTGGCCTATCACGCGGCGCTGCACGGCATGCCGCGGGCCCGCGCCCGCCAGCGCATCGAGGCCGAACTGGGCCATGTCAACCTGCTGGAGCGGCGGGGCGATCGAGTGCGCCAGCTGTCCGGCGGGCAGCGCCGGCGGGTGGAGCTGGCGCGCGCCCTGGTGCACGATCCGGCGCTGCTGCTGCTCGATGAACCGACCGTGGGGCTGGACATCGAAAGCCGCCGCTTCCTGGTGCAGCACGTGCGCGGCCTGTGCGCGCGCCAGGGGCTGGCGGTGCTGTGGGCGACCCATCTGATCGACGAGGCCAATCGCGACTCGCGGATCATCGTGCTGCATCGCGGCCAGGTGCTGGCCGACGGGCCGCTGCCCGAAATGGTCGCAGCGAGCGGCCAGCCCGGGCTGGGCGAGGCGTTCAATGCCCTGATCCGCGCCGCCGATGACATGCCCCGACCGCCCGGTCCGGGCCGGTCCGGGCCGGGCGGGGAACCGGACGGGCCGGAGGGGCAGGGAGCGTGACCGGCGCACAATATCTGCGCTGCCTCAACGGCATCGTACTGCGCGAGGCGCTGCGCTGGGTGCATCAGCGTGGCCGCTTCGTCTCGGCCCTGGTGCGGCCCCTGGTCTGGCTGGGCATCTTCGCCGCCGGGTTCCGCTTCACGCTCGGGCTGTCGATCATCCCGCCCTATCAGACCTATATCCCCTACGAGGTCTATATCGCCCCCGGCCTGGCGGCGATGATCCAGCTGTTCAACGGCATGCAGTCCTCGCTGTCGATGGTCTATGACCGCGAGATGGGCAGCATGAAGACGCTCATGGTCAGCCCCTTCCCGCGCTGGTTCCTGCTGGGGGCGAAGCTGCTGGCCGGCGTGTTCGTCTCGGTGGTGCAGGTCTATCTGTTCCTGGCGATCGCCTGGTTCTGGGAGATCGACCCGCCGCCGATCGGCTATCTGACCGTGCTGCCGGCGCTGATTCTGGCCGGGCTGATGCTGGGGGCGCTCGGGCTGGTGCTGTCCTCGTTCATCCGCCAGCTCGAGAATTTCGCCGGGGTGATGAATTTCGTGATCTTCCCGATGTTCTTCGCCTCCTCGGCGCTGAACCCGCTCTGGCGCATCCACGATGCCAGTATCCCGCTGTACTGGATCTGCCAGGTCAATCCGTTCACCCATGCGACCGAGCTGATCCGCTTCGCCCTGTATGGCGAGCTGGACTGGCTGTCGGGGCTGGTGGTGCTGGGATATCTGGCGGTGTTCATGGCGCTGGCGGTGATCGGCTATGATCCCGGCCGCGGCATGATGGCAAGGCGCGGAGGACCGCCCGAATGATCCGCATGCGCCTGCCCGCGCTCGTGCTGGCCACCGGGATGGCTGCACTCTTGCTGGACGTGGCCGGGCTGGCAGCGGTCACGCCGGCCGCGGCGCGCGACCAGGACTGGCCCTGCCAGCAGCGCCTGGTGCCCGAGCTCAGCGCCGGCAGTGTCTGGAACGGCCCGGCTTTGCCCCCGGCGGGAGCCTGGCGCCAGGACCCTGCGATCGTGTCCCTGGTCGCTGCCGCCGCCCCCCGCACGGTGTCCGCCGAGGCCGGCCTTGCGCTGGTGACCGGTTTCGCCGACGCCCTGCCAGGGGAACGCCGTGTGGCGGCGCTGCCGCTGGCGTTTTCCGGGCTGCTGGAGGCGACCAACGAGGCCCGCGCCGAGGTGATCGCCCGGATCAGGGAGCTCGCCCGCCGCCAGCGCGAGATCGCGGCGCTGGTAGACCGGATCAGCACCGAGCAGCATGCCCTGCCGGCGCTGCCCGAGGGGAGCACCGATGCCGCCCATGAGGAGGTTGCCGAGCGGCGCGCCTATGTCATCCGCCAGTTCGAGGAGACCCAGCGCACCATGCGCTATGCCTGCGAGGTGCCGGTGCAGCTCGAGGCGCGGCTCGGCCGCTATGCCCAGGCGCTGCTGGCGAGGCTGCCGGCCGGGCCGTAGCGGCCCCCGGTTCGCGGATTGACGCACCGGGCGGGCGAGCCCCCCGGTTCGGGCGCGGAGACTAAAGAATTTTTTCATTCAAGCCGGACGGGTGGCTGGCTATAGACCTTCGGGGCCCTGATCCGGGGGCCGCGGCTGGCGCCCGGCCGACGGGCATGGAGAACTCTGCCTGATGTGGATCGTCCGCATCGCCTTGCAGCGCCCCTACACCTTCGTCGTGCTCGCCATCCTGATCGTGTTGTTCGGTGGTTTGGCCGCCGTGCGGACGCCGACCGATATCTTCCCCAATATCGGCATTCCGGTCGTGAGCGTGGTGTGGACCTATAACGGCCTGCCGCCCGACGACATGTCCGGCCGGGTCGTCTATTATTACGAACGCACGCTGACCACCCAGGTCAACGACATCCAGCATATCGAGAGCCAGTCACTCGCTGGCTTCGGTATCGTCAAGATCTTCTTCCAGCCCGGGGTCAATATCAGCGGCGCACTGGCGCAGGTCACCGCCGCCTCTCAGACCGTGCTGAAACTGCTGCCGCCGGGCATCACCCCGCCCTACGTGCTGGTGTTCAACGCCTCCTCCGTGCCGATCCTGCAGCTCGCTCTGTCCAGCTCCAAGCTGTCGCAATCGGCTCTGTTCGACTATGGCCAGAACTTCATCCGGCCCCAGCTCGCAACCGTCGCCGGCGCCGCCATCCCCTCCCCCTATGGCGGCATGGTGCGGCAGGTGCAGGTGGATATCGACCAGGTGAAGCTGCAGGCCCATGGTCTGTCGGCGCAGGACGTGGTGAAAGCGCTCGCCCGGCAGAACCTGATCACCCCGGTCGGCACCGAGAAGGTCGGCAAGTTCGAATACATCGTCTCGCTCAACGACGCCCCGCGCGAGATCGCCGAGCTCAATGACCTGCCGATCCGCCAGGTGAACGGTACCGTCATCTATATCCGCGATGTCGCCTATGTACACGACGGCGCGCCGCCGCAGACCAACATCGTGCGGGTCGATGGCAGCCACGCGGTGCTGATGACGATCCAGAAGGCGGGTTCGGCCTCGACGCTCGACATCATCGCCGGGGTCAAGGCGCTTTTGCCCAAGATCCAGGAATCCCTGCCCCCGAGCCTGCGGCTCGACGCGGTGGGCGATCAGTCGGTGTTCGTCA
>VFSW01007858.1_pt1 | contig 15420 bp, 11 predicted proteins | sample 5358111 | NCBI WGS metagenome assembly VFSW01 (sample SAMN11554181, study PRJNA540505) | mine drainage metagenome | isolation source: sediment from site ElyBrook_90M | place: USA: Ely Copper Mine, Vershire, VT | collected 2017
CCCCCATTTACAAATATCAGCGTCATTGGCCTATTTTTTATTTTTCAAGCGCCGCCATTATTACACAGACAGAAACCCCGCCGTGTGGATGAGTTGCACGACTTTCTCAGCCTCCTCTTCGACGCTACTGCCGCGGGTATCGAGCACCAGCTCCGGCTTTTCCGGCACCTCGTAAGGATCGCTGATACCGGTGAATTCCTTGATAAGTCCAGCGCGTGCTTTCGCGTAGAGCCCCTTGCGGTCGCGTTGCTCGCAAACCTCGATGGGGGTGGACACATAGACCTCGAAGAATCCACCCAACGGTTCAATCATGTGGCGCACATCCCGGCGGGTGGCGGTATACGGGGCGATGGGCGCACAGATGGCTACACCGCCGTTCTTGGTGATTTCACTGGCCACGTAACCGATGCGGCGGATATTGATATCGCGATGCTCTTTCGAGAAGCCCAGCTCGCTGGAAAGGTGTTTGCGCACCAGATCTCCGTCCAGCATGGTCACTTGGCGGCCGCCGATCTCCAGCAATTTGACCATGAGCGCATTGGCGATGGTGGATTTTCCGGAACCGGAGAGGCCGGTAAAAAACACGGTGAAACCTTGTTTGTGACGCGGTGGATGGGTCTTACGCAATTCGGCAACCACTTCGGGATAGGAAAACCACTCGGGGATTTCCTGCCCCTTCTGCAACCGTTCCCGCAAATCGGTGCCGGAAATGTTCATGACGGTTTCGCCGGGCTTGAGTTCGTTATCGGGGGCGTAGCCACCGCGCTCCTTCACATACACCATCATCTGGAAGGGCACCATCTGGATGCCGATTTCGTCCTGATGCTTTTCCAATAGCTCCTGCGCATCGTAGGGACCATAGAATGGTTTGCCGTTACTGTCATTGCCCGGGCCCGCATGATCGCGACCCACGATGAAATGCGTGCAGCCGTGGTTCTTGCGGATGATGGCGTGCCACACGGCCTCCCGCGGACCACCCATGCGCATGGCCAGCGGCAGCAATGCCAGCATGGCTGAATGGTCCGGATAACGCTTGATGAGATGTTCATAGCAACGTACCCGGGTATAGTGATCAATATCTCCCGGCTTGGTCATGCCGACGGAAGGATGCAGCAGCAATTTGCCGTTTACCTGCCTGGCGGCGCGGTAAGTCAGCTCGAGATGGGCGCGGTGCATCGGATTACGAGTCTGGAAGCCGACAATGCGCTGCCAGCCTTGTTCGCGAAACAGCGCGCGGAGTTCCGCCGGCGTCTTGCGCAGATGAGGAAAGTCATAGTGCGTGGGGGTTTCAACACCCGACAGACACCCCCCTACGTAGACTGGGTGCGATCGGCGCAACAGGAAAGCAACGCCGGGGTGGACTTCATCCTCAGTGCCAAATACCATCCGCGCCTCGTGTCTTAGGTCCGGCTCCCAGACATCTTCTACCGTCAGTATCGCCAAAGGCACACCTTCCGCATCCCGCAATGCAATCTTCTTGCCACGGGTCAGCTTGCCGGCGAATTCCCGTGTGACATCCAGGGTCACCGGCATCGGCCACAGCCTCCCATCGGTCAGCCGCATCGTGTCCACCACCTGCTCATAATCTGCCCGCCCAAGGAATCCCTCCAACGGGCTGAACCCACCATCCAACAACAACTCAAGGTCACAGAGTTGGCGTGCAGTCAGATCCCAGGAAAGATAGTCCTTGGCATGTATTTTCATGCGCTCGGTATCAGCTCTGGGAAGGTAAAGGTTTTTAGGCATATGGTCTTGCTGCATATTCTGTATATTCTGTTTGTTCATCATAACCTCGGAGACAGATTAGTTTGCGGACACCCGCATGTCTGGAATGATGCTGATAATTCCAGCATACAGGCTCAATTTACATATTGGTATGTTCTAGAGGTACAACCAGCGGCCACTCAATTGTTCGTTTGTGGCAGCGTCGGGGGCATAATCCGAAGCGCGCTGGTAACCAGAGCGCATAGTGTACACGCAAAGCAGGTATTTTCAGCAGCCGGAATCGGCCCGGCGGGCTACTCATTCGCTCCTTGACCCAGCCGCGTACGCGAGAACCTTTCCAGATGCAAGCGAGCGATGGATTCTGCTTGAAGGATCGGGCTTGCCGCTTCATAAACGGTTACCCGATGTTGTCAGGAAAAAAGTACATGATGTTCGTCAATCTTCTGTGCATCATTGCCAAATATCTCGCATGGCATGATGAGAACGACTTATCGCAGAACTCGCCAGTCGGTATCCTTTACAGCAACTGATTTGTACGAAAGTCGGTCCGATGTAGTTCAGTTTAATGGTATATCAAGAAGTCGCGGTTTGCGGTACGTTCCACTGTAGCCTCTATTATTATCTTGCCTTTGCAAAATCGCACCGGTATTTTTACTCCTGCGCTGGAAGCGCAGCTATCTGGAACAGACGGCATACATCCATGCCAGTGTTTCCGTGAGCGTGGGGCGCAACGGTACCTTTATCTGCTTTTCCAACTTTTTGGGCGATCCCACAAGATGCTGGAGCTCACGTGCACGCAGAAAGTTATCGTCTGTTTTGACCCGCATCTGATAACCCGCTATTTCTTCCAATTTGTGCAGCACATCGCGTATGCGCACACCGTAACCAGAGCAGACATTGAATACTTCATCCGATATTTCAGATTCGATCAATGCCAGATATACCCTGGCGATCCAGCGGACATCGGAAAAATCGCGGACCGTATCAATGTTTCCCAAAACTATTTCGTGCTCGCCATTCTGGAATGCGCTTACCAATTTGGGTACAACAAAACTGCTGGATTGGCCAATCCCTATATAATTAAAGGGCCGTACGATTACTATTGGGATTGTGCCGATAGCCAGTCGAGCTACGTGTTCGGCGGCCAGTTTGCTGACTGCGTAGTGATTCAGTGGCTGCGGAATGGTGTTTTCGCCAACCGGCCCATCGGTCGCCGAAGCACCGTAAATATTCCCGCTACTTGCTATTAGTAGCTTTTTGAGTGGATGCCCGTGCTTTTGCAGGGCCTCAATCAGATTCAAGGTTCCCTTGACGTTAGTATCGTATATTTCCCCAACATCACCATGCGCAACAAAGCTAACTGCAGCGAGATGGATAGCGAAATCAGCGCCTATTTGAGCAACTGCGCCAGCAACAGCAGATGTATCTCGCATGTCAACTTGAAACTCATGCTGCCCCCGGGACGCACCGGATACCAGGCCATAAACTTCGTATCCCGCCTCTCGCAACATTGTTTCAATGTAACCTCCTGTAAATCCATGCAGCCCCGTGACCAAGACCTTCCCTCTAGAATGAGGCGCCATTAATAACTCTCCTGATATCCGCCTCAACCATCATCCGGCAAAGCTGCTCGAGGTTTGTTTGTGGACTCCAGCCAAGTTCTTGCCGGGCTTTCGTGGGATTGCCAATTAATAGAGAAACTTCAGCCGGGCGGTAATATTCCTGATTGATGCGCACGATGATGCGCCCTGTCGTTCGGTCAACCCCGACTTCCCGATCGCCTTTGCCTTCCCACCTGATTTCTATATCCGCGGCAGTGCAGGCGATTGTCACAAAATTACGCACGCTTTCACTACGGTTGGTTGCAAGAACGTAGGTGTCCGGTTTGGAAGCCTGTAACATCAGATACATTCCTTCAACATATTCTTTGGCATAGCCCCAATCGCGTTTTGCATCGAGATTACCGAGCTCCAACACATCCATTCCCCCAGTTTTGATTCGGGCAACGCCGTCGGTGATTTTACGGGTCACGAACTCACGTCCGCGTAGAGGTGATTCATGATTAAAAAGAATCCCACTGACCGCGAAAATGCCGTAAGACTCACGGTAGTTGATCGTCATCCAATGTGCATACAGCTTGGCAATACCATAGGGGCTGCGCGGATAAAATCGCGTGTCTTCGTCCTGCGGTATCGCTTGAGCCTTGCCGAACATTTCCGAGGTGGACGCCTGGTAAAACCGAATGCTCTTGTTTACGATACGAATTGCTTCCAGTAGGTTCAATGGTCCGAGACCGGTGATCTGCGCCGTTGTCATCGGTTGGTCGAATGATACGCCCACAAAGCTTTGGGCCGCAAGGTTATAAACCTCCGTCGCACGCGTGGATTCCAATAGACGAATGCTTGATCCAAGATCAGTGAGATCATGTTCGACAAGCACAAGATTAGGATGAGTGTGAATACCGAGTTCTTGTATGCGCCAGAAATTTACGGTACTCGTTCTGCGATAGGCTCCGAAAACCCTGTACCCATTTTCCAAAAGAAATTGCGCGAGATATGCTCCATCCTGTCCAGTAATACCCGTGATAATCGCCGCTTTCATTTTTAAGTTCCAGGCTTATTAATTTAATCCATTTGGTAGGGACGCTAACGTCCGTATTTATCTTCAAATCTCACAATATCATCCTCCCCGAGATACTCCCCGGTTTGTACTTCGATGAGAAGCAAATCCTCATCCCCTGGATTGCTCAGGCGATGCTTGCAACCAGCCGGAATATAGGTTGACTCATCACGTTGTAAGGTGAAATGCTTATCGCCGTTTACGATTTCGGCCGTGCCCGAGATTATCACCCAATGCTCACTTCTGTGGCTATGCATCTGCAGGGAAAGTGACGCCCTTGGTTTAACTACAATCCGTTTCATTTTGTAATGTTGGCCGTCTTCAAGCACGGTATAAGTGCCCCATGGGCGATAGACCGTTCGATGCCATCTGGCGGCTTCATGGCCGCTCAGCTTGAGATTAGCCACAACTTCCTTGACCAATTGTACTTTATCAGCGTGCCCTACAAGGAGCGCATCCGGGGTATCAATCACAACAAGGTTATCCACGCCGACTACCGCAATAACCCGGGCATCGCTTTGAACATAGGTATTTGTCGTTTCTATCAGCACTGCATCACCGACCAGCCTGTTGCCTTTTGCATCGGGAACCACAAGCTCGCCCATCGAACGCCATGAACCAATGTCACTCCAGCCAATTTCACTGGGCATCACCTTGATATTGTCAACATGCTCCATGACCGCGTAATCAATGGAAATGCTGGGTATGCTTGGAAATACACTCTTCTCTATGTACATCACATGTGGTTGATTAACCGGGTCATTCTTGGTTGCAATCCAAGATTCCCGGGCCTTGTCAAAAACTTCCCTCGCATGTTTCCTGATGCTATCGAGAATCGCATCGGCACGAAAACAGAATATTCCGGAATTCCACAGATAATTTCCAGATTCAAAAAATCTCTTAGCACGGTCGTAATCCGGCTTTTCCACAAAGCGCTTTACGTCACACAGCTTGCCTGGTGAGTACGATCCCAGACATTCGATATAGCCATAACCTGTTTCCGGCAAACTCGGTATGATGCCGAAAGTAACGTAGTTCCCGGTGCGTGCGACATCAATCGCCGTGGCAGCTAGCTTGAGAAACGCATTCTGGTCTTTGATCAAATGATCAGATGGCAGTACCATCAAAATGGATTCGGGACCAAACCGTTCTTGAACCAAGAATGCACTCATGGCGATGGCCGCGGCGGTGTTGCGGCCAACGGGTTCCAGGAGAAAGGATATTTCAGCGCGATTCATCCCCGATGAAATGGCTTCGAGCTGCTCCTTGCTCTGAAAGTACAGATCACGGTTCGTTACAATCACAATGGCGTTGCTGTCAGGTACGGCAGCAGCTCGCAGCATCGTGCTTTGTAACAAACTCAGGCCGTCCTGGATTTTCATGAATGGCTTGGGACGCGCCTCGCGGGAAACGGGCCACAGCCGGGATCCCGATCCACCGGAAATAATGACGGGAACTAACATGCAACCCCCCTTTCCTCACGCCCCACGCCCGGGCAAAATGACATGCTCATTCCATGAAACCACGGCCGATCTTGTCTATAGAAGCAAGCAATTCGTCGGTCATGCTCCGCATCAGAGTCATGTCCTGCCTGGCCTCAACATTCAGTCGCAATACGGGCTCCGTGTTGGATTTACGCAAATTGAATCTCCAGTTGGGAAACTCCATGCTCAAGCCATCGGTATAATCCGTAAGTATGGACAAGGGTTTGTACTGCCTTTCAATCTCTGTGATTACATGGTCAGGATCATGTACCATGCGATTAATTTCACCGCTTACGGGAAATGCTTCCTGTTGACTGGATATAAGTTCTGACAAGTTTTTGCCAGTACGGCTGATAATCTCTGTGACCAAGAGCCAGGGGATCATGCCGCTGTCGCAATAGCGAAAGTCCCTGAAATAATGATGAGCACTCATCTCACCACCATAAATTGCATCTTCGGCTCGCATCCGTTCCTTTATGAAAGCATGACCCGTTTTACTCTGAATCGGAATACCACCTGCCTCTGCAACCATATTAATGGTATTCCATGTCAAACGTGGGTCATGAATTATTTTCCCGCCAGGATGGCTTGCAAGCTGAGTGCTGGCTAGCAAGCCGACAAGATAATACCCCTCGACAAATTGACCTCTTTCATCGAAGAAAAAACAACGGTCAAAATCACCATCCCAGGCGATACCCATGTGTGCTTTGTGAACACGTATCGCGTCCGTGGTGGTTTTCCTGTTATCCGGCAACAATGGATTCGGCACTCCATGCGGAAATGTTCCGTCCGCCTCATGTTGGAGCTTGATGAAATCGAATGGCAAATGAGCCGCGAGCGCATCCAGAATTGGCCCGGCGCAACCATTACCGGCATTTGTCACGATACGCAGGGGATTCAGCGTTCGTGTGTCCACATAACTCAACAGATGTTTGATGTAATCCTGGCGAATACATAAATTATGTACCCTCCCTATGTTACCCCTGGCCCGCTTATACCCTGTCTCGGCAAGCGTTTGGATCATCTTAAGACCAGTGTCGCCGCTAATTGGTTTGGCATCTTCGCGTACTAGCTTCATGCCATTGTGACTGGCAGGATTATGACTCGCGGTTACCATAATTCCGCCATCCATGGCTTGACTGAAAGTCGCGAAATATATCTCTTCCGTACCGCATAACCCTATGTCATGAACATCGACGCCGGCATCTACAAGACCTGCCGCCAGGGCCGCAGACAACCCCCGGCTGCTCAACCGCACATCGTGGCCAATGACGACGTTTTTGGGATTGATGTGCTCTGCATATGCCATACCTATTGCATAGGCAAGGTCGGCATCAAGTTCCTCTGGAACTCGCCCACGTATGTCGTATGCCTTGAACGCTGCGCTCAGGCGTTCATGGATGCGATCTTTATCTGGTTCTGATTTATTGTCACGCGCAGCAATCGCATTCAATAATTGGTTGTTCATGGCTGGTTCTTCAACCGGATATCGGCTTTGTGATTCTCAAATGACACTGAGGCAAAAGGATTGCTCTCTGGTTCATCCTACCAAAGCACGTTCACCGGATAGTTGCAATACGGGATTATGGTTTGACGAGATGCAATGCTGCCCCGCGCCTGAATCTTTCAGTCTTCGTCTGGACTTGAGGTGCATACTCTGGCACCAGGGAACGCAGCAAGGACATTGCAGAATTCTCGTCGCCAGCTTCCACCGCCAGGGCAAGCTTGTCAAGATCGGAAACGATGGCGGAAAGTGGCATGTGGGCGGCGTTTGCCAAAAGCAATTTTGGATGCGTGGTGCCCCGCAATTCCTCTTTGGCGTAAAATAGTTCCTCATGCATTTTTTCACCGGGTCGCAGCCCCGTATAAACAATATCAATATCAATATTCGGACGGTACCCCGATAACTCGATCAGTTTCTCCGCTAGATCGTTGATACGCACAGGCTCGCCCATATCCAGCACGAAGATATCCCCGCCATCCCCGATGGTGGCAGCTTGCAGTATCAGGCTTGCGGCTTCTGAAATGGTCATGAAATATCGGGTAATCTCCGGATGGGTTACGGTAACCGGCCCTCCAGCTTCTATCTGGCGCTTGAATAGGGGTATCACTGAGCCAGCGGAAGCAAGTACATTCCCAAAACGGGTGGTAACAAGCTGCGTCTTATTGCCGTGATTGAGCGCCTGGCAGTAAATTTCCGCCACCCGCTTAGTAGTACCCATGATATTTGTGGGGTTCACGGTTTTGTCCGTGGAAATCAACACGAATTTCAGTGCGGCGTGTCGCATTGCGGCACCTGCCACGTTGCAGGTACCAAAAATATTATTGCGTATGCCTTCTATAATATTATCTTCGACTATCGGTACATGCTTGTATGCCGCCGCATGAAATATGACTTCTGGTTTCACCTTGGCAAATATGTTTTCGACGGCGCGCTTGTCCTGAACATCGCACAGTACGCTGCTATAAATGAGTGCAGGCATGCTGGTGCTGAGTTCCTGGTCAATATGGTAGAGATTGCACTCAGAATTATCCATGATCACGATAAGGGACGGTTCATGCCGGCTTACCTGCCGGCACAACTCGGCGCCGATGGATCCACCCCCGCCGGTGACCAGTACACGCTTGCCACGCAGGAATTCAGATATGCCATGAGTATCGAGAATAATCGGATCACGCCCAAGCAGGTCCTCGACCATTACCGGGCGCAACCTCGAAACTTCAATCTTGCCATCAGCCAATTCCGCCAGCGAGGGAAGTGTGCGACAAGGAACTTTCATTAAATTGCAAATCTGCACGATACGATCCATGGTGTTACGCGGGGCATCAGGCAAGGCTATTAGTACGATATTGACATCGTAAGCACGCATCAGCCGTTCGATATCATTCAGAGTACCGCGGACGCGCACACCATGCAGCTCATTTCCCTGTTTTGCAGCATCGTCATCCACCAGTGCCACCGGCAGGAAGTCGCCATGATGTCGCAGGTCGCGAATCAGCGATTCGGCGGCCGGGCCCGCACCGACTATCAGCGCACGCTTGTCTTTGTCACTGGTAAATCGAAACCCAAATAATGAATCTTTTATCATCCGATAGATGACCCGGCTAGCCCCCAAACCCAGGACTAATAACAACGGATAAAGCAGAAGCACGGATCTGGGAATCACCAGCAGGCGGGTTATCAGGAATGCAACGAGAGCGGTGGCGAGCGCGCCGAGCCCGACTGCTTTTACGATGCGGATGAGATCAGGTACGGACGCATACCGCCAGATACCGCGGTAACAACCGAAAAACCAGAACATCCAGGCGTAGATTGGCAAAGCCACCAGCGAAAGATAAAGTGCCCCAAATAGATAAATATGCGGAATGGCGGAGAGATTAAAACGGATCCAGAAAGCGGCGAAAACCGCGACCGGAATCCAGGTAAGGTCATGCAAAAAAACGATCCAACGATTGCGCAGTAACCGCAAACCATCCATGCTGATCATGATTGCGTTTCTCCCATTGCTCTGCGCGCTTCCAGGTCACGTATCAATAACCCAAGTCCAACGTCTGCCAGCAAAACAAATCCCAGTCCGATAATTTGAATTAAAGCGCTATTCGCCATATATAGAATGACAGCCAATAGACTGCATACTAACATGACGGCATATTCGCCCAAAACCGTTCTCCGGTGCCCCCATCCGAGTCGCACCAAACGTTGATAAAAATGCTCCCGGTGGGCAGCCCAGGGTGGTTTACCGCGGATTACCCGGCGTACCAAAGTCCAGGTTGCATCGACGATAAAGGGCGAGAACACTGCCACACCGACCCATAGCGGGAATATATTTTGATGATTTGCCCACAGCATGAATACAGCCGCCAAAAATCCAAGACTTGCGGCCCCCACATCGCCCATGAATAGTTTTGCTGGCGGGAAATTCAACCATAAGAACCCCCCACAGGCCGCTGCAATACCCGCACTCACCTGGGCGAATTGCCAGACACCGGCCAGCCCTCCCAGTATGGCGAATGCACCGAACCCAATAACCCCCATGCCCGCGGCAAAGCCATCCATGCCATCCATGAAATTATAGAGATTGGTCATCCAGACAATGAACAGGATGCCCAAAGTGGCGCCCACAGATACCGAAAGATGTATTGACCACCCGGTTATCCCAAGTGTGTTTACGGACACACCGCCGTATATCACCAGCACGGCGGCGGCAAGCTGTGCTGTCAGCCGCACCAAGGCCGGTGTTTTATAAATATCATCCAGCAATGAAATGCCGATGATAATCGCAAATCCAACCAGTATTGGCAGCAACGACCAGATCGGTTCAGAGCCGCTCAATCGGTATGCCATGAAGGCGGTAACCAGGATTCCAGAAATAATCCCCACGCCGCCCAGCCGTGGCAAGGGCTTGTCGTGCAACGAACGCTGATTAGGTCGATCCAGTACCGCCCAGCGTCCACGGTAGCGGCTGATTAAGTAGCTGACAGTGCCACTAATCAGGAAACCGGCTGCTACGATCCATAAGCTGATCGCCATAATTCTCCGGCCGTTCCATGCTGAACGGGTTATTATGCGGCTAACACAGCTGGAACGGCCTCGGTGAAAATCCGAAATCACGCCGCGCATCTGCAATATCAAACACCATATCCACGTTCATACGCTCCGCCATCTCAGGATTTATATAATGGTAGCGTGGAAGCCTGTTCATCATAGCCAGCGCCGCGCGGTAAAGCCAAGGCGGCACGGCGACGATCCGGGGTTGCTTCCCGAGGGACCGGAAAACCAGCTCCACCATCTCTCGATAGCGCAATACCTGGCCACCCGCGAGATTGTAAGACCGGGCCTGCGTCAGCGGTTTGTTCAAAACGCCGGCGCAAGCCCATGCCAGATCGGCCGCATGCAGAGGCTGTCGCAGGCCCGAGGCAGGTTTCACAACCGGGAAAAAACCGAACCTGGCAATGAAACGAACGATGTGGGCAATATTCTTGTCATGCACCCCATCATAAACAAGGGTAGGTCTGAACAGTGTCCAGCGGAATCCAGATCTTTCCGCGGTGGTTGCAAGCGCCTGTTCTGCCTGGCGTTGAGCCGCTATTGCGGTACGTTCGTCCAAAGCGCGTGAATCCGATTTTGTAAATACACTGGTGGTACCGACTGCAACCACTCGCCGCAGGGCATTCAGGTCCCCACCCTGTAGTAGCGAAATCAGCATGGGCAATGGAGCAAGATGGATCAGGATTTCAGCGCTTCTGGCTTTGGGCGGCATCCGGCCGGTGGCAATGTCAGTGTGTATCCAGGTAACCGAACCACTGCTCTCATTATAATAGTGCCGGCTGAGAGCAATCACCGGATACCCTGGTGCTGCGAGCAGCGGTAACAAATACCTGCCCACTATGCTCGAAGCGCCTGTGATGAGAATTACCGGCATAGTTATTGTTGTATGAACTTTGGTTGCCGGTATCGCTTAAAGAGCTGTCCCCAGAGCACCCCCGGAGTTAACAGCGAGAATCGTGCCCAGATACCAACCCACACCAGCAACGTCAGGGGCCAAGAGGCGTCCCCGCGGTAGAACTTGCTGTAGAAACGCCACATGCCGCGATGCTTATGCCACAGCACAAACACCGGCCGCCGGCGGCTGGACGTGCCTTGATGATGTATGACAGAAACATCCGGGACAAATAGAATCTCCCAGCCGGCACGCTGGATGCGCGTGCAGATATCCAGATCTTCACAGTGCAGAAAGTAACCCTCATCCCATCCGCTTAGTTGCATGAAACACGCGCGCCGCAGCAGCATGCATGCGCCGGAGATTGCCTCGACCGGCGCCGGCAGTGTTGGCAGCGGCGTGCCGGCCAGGTCGAAACCCGAGACCCGCCCCTGGGAATCGGGATGGTCGAGCCGCAGCACGCGCATCAGCGCGCGGCGTGGATTGGGCAGATAGCGGCGGCAGCCGCGCTGCTCGCTGCCGTCACTATTCAGGATCAGCGGCCCGAGCATGGCCACCCCGGGGCGGGCGTCCAACAATGCGGTCAGGCGGGCGAGCGCGCCGCTGGGAAATACGCAATCCGGGTTGATGAACAGCAGATAAGGGGTCTCGGCCAGCGCCGCACCCTGATTGCAGGCCGCACCGAAACCGCGATTGCGTTCATTCCGGATGAGATGCAGGCGTGTATCCGGGCTGACGACCAGGAAATCCAGGCTGGAATCAGTGGAGCAGTTGTCCACCACCACGATTTTCGCCACGTCCGGGTCCGCGACCAGCGAATCCAAAAGCCTGTGCAGATGCTCGCCAGTGTTGTAGCTGACAACGACCGCTGTAACAGCCGCCCGCACCACGTTCAGCCTTGCACGAAGTTGCGCATGAAAACGTCCATGACATGGTTGGTCATGGCGCGACTAACATGCCTGAGATCGTTCTTCCAAGCCCTATCGCGCTCCGAGTTCATCACGATCTCGTAACTGGGGAAGTACTGCACGTTGTCATGGGCAGATGCGAAGTCCTGCGCCACGGCGCGCAGCGTGGCTTTCGAATAGGTGTTTGCCACCACGATATCCTGGCCGGTGAACGTGGCCTGCAGCGGCACCGGCGAAGTGGTGACGATGATATGCAGGTCCGGGCGTCCGTGGGCGGACAGCAGCGCGTATAGCTTTTCCATGTTGTCCATGTTTTGCAGGTAATTTGAAGCCATGAACTCGTAGCGCCCGGGGTATAGGCGCTGCATCTCCTGAGTGGGCGTGGTATTGAGATGCACTTGTGCCTGTGTGTCATACCACACCTCCACCAGACCGAGGGTCAAGAACACCACCCGGCAATCACCGATACGGCGGGTGACCTCACGGATGACGCGGCGCCGCTCCAAAGTACCGGCGCGGTCCGTTACCATGAGCGTCGGATTGATGTGCGGGTCAATGCAGCGTCCGGCGTCCAAATCCACCAGGCTCGCCTCGGGAAAGCAGACCGCCGGATCCAGCGCCCAGCTCAGTTCGTTGAGCATCGAATAAGTGGTGTATTTGTTGGTGAATCCCAGGGCCGTCACCTTCTTGCCGCTCTCCACCGCGAACTGGTTGAAATCCGCCGCGGCGCTCTCGACCCGGAAACCACGTGCCTTGAGCGCGAGCTCGATGCCGCGCGCGAAGCAGGAACCGATGGCGAACAGCCGGTCGCCTTTGCCGATGCGAAACGCGGGTCTGAGCGCCGGCACGAACACCGGCCGGTGCAGCCGCTGGCAGGCAAAGGGGCCGTCTGCGTCCTTGGGATCAATGCCCTGCTTGTGCCAACGTGTGTATTCATTGGCCCAGGTCTTGATGACATCGGCGGCCCGCAGCCTGGCGCCGATACGGCCGAACAGCGAACGCAGGCGCGGATGCTTAGCCAGATTCTCTTCCAGGTAGCCCATCAAACACCCTCCGTAATTCAGAGCGCGCCGCGGATCCGGTTCAACCGGGTCGCTGCGTCCTGTACGCCGTGACGCTCCATGGAGGCTATCACCTCCGTCAGGCCCTGGCGCACCACTCCGGGGGAATAGTGTTCACGCACCACCCGCCGGCCTGCTTCCGACAGGCGCCGCCACAGACTGGCATCGGTGTACAGGCGCACCACCGACTCGGCGAACTCCTGCGGCGCATCGGCCACCAGCAAATCGCGCTCATGCAGCAGGTACATGCCTTCGGCGGCGATGGAGCTGGCCACCACCGGCAATCCGAAACTGAAGCTGGTGCCGAGCTTGCCCTTGATGCCCGCCCCAAACCGCAGTGGCGCAACCATCAAACGACAGCTATTGAAAAAGGGGGCAATGTTTTCCTGGAAGCCCGGCACTTTAATATACTCACATTCCAATGCCTTAATTGCCGCCGGCGGGTTCGACCCCAAGGCGAAAAACCTCACGCCCGGCAGTTGCCGGCGTAACTGCGGCAGAATATCCCTGACAAAATAGATAACCGCATCCGGATTCGCGGGGTGCTGATAGCCGCCGATGAACAGGATGTCGCGTCGCGCCTCGAAGCCCGGCCCTTCGGGCTGCTCCTCGAACAGCAGCGGTATGAGGTGCACATTGGCGCCGGGCGCGTCGCGCGCCAGCAGTTCTTTCTCCACGGGATTCAGCACGATGGTAGCATCCGCTTCCCGGATGAGCCTGAGTTCGTCAGTGCGGGTGCGCTCCGCGCGCTCCGCCAACAGGGGGTTTTTTTCCAGCTCGGCGTGGCGGCGCTCGCGCAAGTAATGCAAATCCACGGTGTTATAGATGATGCGTGCTGCGGGCGCGCAGCGCCGCAGAAGATCCAGGTACTGGATTGCCACATACGGCCGATAGAGCATTACGAAATCGTAGTGCCTGGCGTTGGCCTCCAGATAATGTTTTACCGAGGTATGCTGCGGAGCATAAATGCACTCAATACCCAGGCGCTGCAAATTGCGGGTATATTCGCCGTCGAACAGCAGATTATCGGGAATAAAGGTGACTTTATATCCCATAGACTGAAATATCTTCAGGAAATGGAAAGCAATCACGGAGCCGGCGTCATGATCCGGCCGCGGCGGGGTCGCATCCACAATCAAAAACCGGTGACTTACGCCCCGGTCCTTTTCCAGGTCCGGTTCGATGCCGTTGCGACGGTGGTCCGCCAAAGTATCTTGCCAGCGTTCCTGGAATTTTTGCAGGTTTGCCACCTGGTATTGCTTGATGCCCGAGGCAAGGTCGGTACCGGAAGTAACGCCTTCATGATGAACCACTGCCGAAAGGGGTTGATACAGCACACGCAGACCCTTTTGCCGGATCTGAAACGCGAGATCGGCATCCTCGCAATAGGCCGGTGCGTAATGGGTGTCGAATCCACCCAGCGACAGGAACAAATCCCGGGGCACCATGATGCTGGCGCCGGAGCAGTAATCCACATCCCGACGATAGTTGTATTCGGGCTTGTCCGGGTCATCGAAGCGGCCGTAGTTCCAGGCGGAGCCGTCGCGCCAAAAGATCCCGCCGGCTTCCTGCAATCGCCCGTCCGGATAGACGAGTTTGGAACCCACCAGGCCCGCGTCCGGTACCTCGCCAAAGGTCTCGTACAGCTCGTCCAGCCAGCCCGGCGTCACCTGCGTGTCGTTGTTCAGGAAATAAACATAACGACCCCTGGCAACGTTGGCGCCGCGGTTGCACGCACCGATGAAGCCGAGGTTTTCGGGGTTGGTGATGACCCGCACACCTTGGCACACAGCCAGCATGGGCGGCGTCTCGTCCCGGGAACAATCGTCCACGATGATCACTTCAAACGGCGTGCGTGCTCCGGCCACGGCAATGGAACGCAGGCAGGCAAGCGTATGTGCCGCATTGTTGTAAACCGGGATGATCACGCTGACTTCGGGCGCATCCGCCGCCGGCATGTTCACCGCCAACTCACCATCCGGAGCCGCGAGAAAATCCCGCACGCTGCCGGATTCTATAACCGGCGCCTGCAACCGTGCGCCCGGATGTCCGGCGTGGTAGTCCAGCGCCCGCCCGCGAGACAACCAACCACGCAGGATATGACGCGCCCGTTCCGGCAGCGGCATTGTGTAGTAGGCATCGCGTACCAGCAACCTCAAATATCCCGGATTCACATACCGGA
>VFSW01007859.1_pt1 | contig 15419 bp, 17 predicted proteins | sample 5358111 | NCBI WGS metagenome assembly VFSW01 (sample SAMN11554181, study PRJNA540505) | mine drainage metagenome | isolation source: sediment from site ElyBrook_90M | place: USA: Ely Copper Mine, Vershire, VT | collected 2017
CTGTCGGATTGTTGGGACCTGCTGGGTGTGAGCGATGTTCCAGCTCGGCTCCTAGGGTGGGTCTTCCTCAAGACTGAAGTGCTCCTTCAGGTAGCGTTCTTTGGCCGTGAGCCGAAAGCGCCCGCACATGGAGAATCAGTCTAGCAAACGGAACGAAGATTCTCACACCCTTCGACGGTCGTCGATTCAGTCCCTCGGAAGTTGGCGTCGTAGATAGCCACATTGAGAACCGTTTTGTCTTCTGTTATTTCTTCCGCCTGGCTGCCTTCCATTTCGCCCAACGTGCACGCTGAGCCGCTGCAATTCGCTTGCGCGCCGCCGCTGACATGGTTCCCCGCTTCTTGCCAGCTGACTGAGCACTCCCAACCCTCGCGTCACTTCCACGCACTCCGCCGAGACTGCCGAGAGCCTTCAACGCCTCGTCGAGTTGTTCAACCGTCCTTCGCGCTTGCTCCCTTTCCTTCTGCAGTTGCTGGACCACATTAGCCAGGTTCGACATTGATTTCCCTCGGGCAGAATTTTAGCAGCCCCACTTGCGTTTAGACCTTTCCACCCCTAGTTCCCGCCAACCCACTTGAAGTTTCCCTAGGACCACTCAGGAGGAATGCCATGAGGCTCCGTCGCAATGAACTCTGCCCTATTCACAAATCGCTTTCCTGCTGCGGCCGGGAGACCTTTCCCAAGCCCCGGCTCGTAAGACTGGGAGTTCAGCGCGTCGAAGATCCGCACCACCCGCGAGGATATCGGGAACTGCGATCACCGGCAGAGATGCGAAAACTGCTGAACCGTAAGGTGCGGCAACAGGCCGGAATATGCGCGATCTGCCACGAAGAGTTTACCGACTACAACGACATCGTTCCGGATCACAAGAACCCCAAGGGAATGGGCGGAGCGTGGAGAGATGATCATCCGGACAATATCCAAGCAACACATTGGTGGTGCAACGAAGAAAAGGGATCAAACAGAATGGAGTGACTTACGGCCCGATCAGGCGCCCACGATTCTGAACAAGTGTAGAATTGCCTTTTCCCAGCCTTCAGTGTGCAAACGGTGTGTCTGATTCGAGGTCAGGCATTCCGCCTGACTCCTTGAATCGGGCATCAATTTCCTGGATGTAGCGATAAGCCCCAGTGTTCAGTTGTCGTAACACAGACGGTCCTGGTCGTTCAGCTTCGCCGGGCGGAACCTCATCGTTCGTTGGAGCGACGATCAGGTATTTTACCCACACCGCATCTTTTAAGGTTCCGTCCCTCACGAGCATTTTCTGAAACGGGGATAGTCGGTGCCAACCCACCACCGATCCCGCAATCGCTGAATCGGCCACCGGTCCCCCCCTCGTACCGCCCACGTTTCGCGGAGCAGGAATTCTAATACTACCTGTCAAGGGGTCAGGATTAGGTCGAAGTTCCGGGTTATTCTTGGGCAATCGGGAGAGTTACTGAGTAGAAATGCTAAGGTATTCCCCATGCCAACTCGTGAAGAACTGGAGAGGCAGTTTGAGCGACTCGGGATTGACTTCAGAAATCCGGGTTTCTGTGAGACGCCTGCCTTCCTCGAAGCGGAAGGACGGAATCCCAGACTGCTCTTCACGTATGCGCAGTACATCGATACACTGACATTCACCCCCGAATATCTGGAACACGCTCGAAGAGTAGTTCGAGACACAGCCGATTTCCTTCATCGAGAACTAGATGCCGATGGTCGTCGGGGAGCCTGCGTCGATATTTCCCAGACTGTCCAGCGGTTCTTGGAGCCTCAGGGCATTTGGGTATACATGGTGGCTGGGGGGCTCAGAATTCAGTATCCGGCTGCATCCGGTGTCGGCACGAGATGGTTTTGGCCGCTGATGCACCCGCGCAACCGTGCCCGGACGGGTGCGGTCACTGGTCATGCACGCTGCATGCTTGGAGATCCGCGGGCTGGGCGCTGAATGCCTCCGCTGTCTATGAGCCTGTTCGTTGGGGTGTGTTGGTTGTTCGTTGCGCGGCACACGTTGGGGGTATGCGCTCCACCATTCAAGGTGATTGACTTGAGCTTTGCTATGCAGCCGTACTCGCCCAATGAGCAGCGATTCCTGAACGGCTATGTTTTGGCCGAGGAATGTAAGGGTCCCCCTGAGGCAACCACCGTGAACGACCTGATGGACAATGAGGTCAGGCAGGAACTCACACTTGCGTTGGGTCGTCTCCCAAATATGACTGATCTGCCCCGAGTAGCTCCGGACCTGCGGGATTTCATGGCTGACTTTCCGTCGTGCAAAATCACAAAGGATGAAGTCCATTTGAAATACATCCCTACGCGCATTTCAGCCCCGGATCGTCCTCTGGAGGGAATGAGGAATCTTGAATTACGGGGTCGCTACCCAGCACAGCTTTACGAGGAGTTTCAGAGAGCGAGGAACGTCAACGGTTGAGAATAGCCCAACTTTGACGGCCGATCAGTCTACCTCCTCTCCGACAGCATGCGGGATTCCGGTTGTTGCTCCGGAGTGTGCGAATTGTGTGTCTGATTACGGATGACTTGGCCTTCCGTTGCCGTGTTTAGTGTCATGGACAATGCTTGCAACAAAGAGCAGGCTAAGCGACCCCACGATTGCCGCGAGCCATTTATTGCGGGTTATGAATGCGGCGTTGGCGTCGAGAATGTAGTGAAAGACCCACGAGCCATAGCCACCAATTACTCCACCCACGAGAACGGCGATAACAAAAAGGACACTTTTGAACATGGCTTGCGCTGTGCTCTATGGCAAAAAACATACACGCCGATTGAATCCTACGACGGTCGTGTCTCTCCTCCCTCATTGAAGCTCGATAGAGGCATTATCATGTGTGAGCGCAAAGTTGCAGGACCTGAAAACCTCACTGCAACAGGTCCTGCAGAATCGACTGGGTTGTAAGGCCAGGAGGAACCTTTGTAACGAGGGCTCGCAGGACCTTTGAACGGGCGCCTGTTCCCAGACCCTCATAAGCGAAGCTGCTGACACCGAACAGATTTGCAAAGTAGAGCCCCAATTTCACCATACCCTCAGTGACTTCTAACTGTTGGGCCAGCGGACCACTCAGGGATCGCAACTTCTTTGGGTTGAAGTTGTTGTTCAGGCGCATGGCTTCGTCGAATGCCCTATACATGTCATAGTTCACCTCATTTCGCGCATTTATTTGCCATGCTCGGTCATTGGTGACCGGTGCAATCGTTGCCTGAAACTCGCTAGGAACCCACGGTGAAATGGCATTGCACCCCTCATAAAATAAATCCCAAAACACTCTATGACTCCCTTTATAGCCCGAAGGTGAGCGCACACGCTTGCTGACTAGTAGGACCTGACTATTAGGCGTCCCCTGGTCAACGTCTACTAAACGCTCGTAGTGGACCCAAGCGCCGAACATGCCTAATATCGCATTGGCCGCAAAAAATGATGAATAGTACAGAGTCACATGAGCCCACGGAGCATTACTTGGTATAAACATGTCGAGTGCTCGTCGATAGTCGGCCACCGCAAATAAGATCCACTGTTCCACGGCGTTCAGTAGGCTTACACGATGAACCTCGAAATAGGTCGTACCCTCAGTAAGGCGCGTTGCTCGAATACCATTGTGAAACATCGATAAAGACTGACCCACCCCAGGTGCGTGAGCCGGCAGGGCTCTGCAAAAATGCGGGGCTTCGGTGATGTCAAACAGTCGCATTATGCGAACACCTGACCCTTCATTTCTTGATAGAGGTCGGTGACGCCTGCTGAGCCTTGAGCAGCGCGCACTCTGTCATCCGACAGTGTCGCGGGGTCAATTTTCTGGAGTTTGCCGAGCAAGAAGGGAGCCGTCAGGGCGTCCAGCGATCCGGCATCCAGAGCTATGTCCGTGAGAACACGGATCAAAGCACGCAGCACACGTGCTTTATAGTAGGTGCTGCTCGTGTCTCCCCATCCTTGAGGGTTTAATGAACGGACGGCCGAAAAGAATCGAATGAGTAAGGATGCGTATTCTTCGAAGGTAGGGTCCGCCGGTTTTAGGCCTTTCTTTATCCTGCCAACTAAAGTCTTAATCTCAGGCGCAAGTGATCCTTGCTTTATGCTCACATCCTTTTGCTCTCCGGTAAGATCGATTGAAAAGTAAAATGGGCTGTCTTCTCGATTTGCCAGTTCGTAAACGAGATCCGCTGCCATGATACCAGCCTCATCCCCCGTTGGCCTGACCAACCTGACTAGATCCCAGCGAAGGGAAGAAGGTACGCGCCTCTGATTGTCATTGATTTCCAGGAACAACTGAGCCATCTCTCGCTCGGTCTTGTTCAAATGAATGATGCATACGTATTGCCCATCTTTGTCCGAGAAGGTCTGTGCCCAAAGACGGTGTTGTCCGTCAACGACCAGGAATTTTGCCTTGGCGGGAAGAACGATATTGTTACCGGACACCTTGAAGGCTTTGATATCCGTCGCCAACGTGATCGCGTTGGGAAATGCGCGCTCCTGGTCGAGGACCGTACGAGCTATCTGCCTGGCTCTAGCTTCATTGACAATTCGTTGAAATCCTTTGATTGGGTCCTTTATGCGCCACGAAGGAGTTGTATGTTTCAATAACCATTCGCCTGAAATGACGATCACGTATACCGGAGGCGAGGTTTGAAGTTGGAGTGCTGGCGCCATCTTTTCCGTCCCTTTAGGCGCGCTTTGTTTTGATGCCACTTGGATCATCCTTTCAGGGCCCACTCTCGACCGCGCTATCACGCAGGGGAGCACACAGATGATACAGGTCACGGCTCACCGCTTCAACAACGGAGCGATTAGGCCAACGCTGTCTAATGTGTAAGAAGAATTGGGAGCCGCGACAATTACCCGACTGGAGTGTAGAGCGTTCTCAGCGATATCTACTGGGGTGAGTGAAAAACCTATCGCGGACACCTCACACCGAAGGGATCGACTAATGTCCTTTGGGCTTCCTCGTCTTTTTCTCGAGAGAGGTGCGTTTTCGATTCAGGCGAAAAACAATTCTGTCTATGAGTCCTTGTGCCTTTTGGAGGTCATCCGTCGATTGGTATATAGCGTTAAATACTTCGGTCAAGATGGTCTTCTGAGTTGGCGTGAAGTTTACAAACACTGCTTCTCCGCGTTGAGCGGCATCCAGCCGTAACACCCTTTGCCGTAGGCGCTTGATTTGTCCTTGGTATCGACTTTGCTGATCCGCGCTGACACTAGCGCGGGAAGATAATCGCTGCAGATGATCAAGCGTACTTTCCAGCTTGGCTGTCAGTTTCAATGCGGCAGCATGGGCTATTACACCCTTTTCAATCACCCGCAAGTTTTGCTGACATTCGGTCAAGCGATCTTCGATCAATCGAACCAAATTTCGAGCGATTGAGCTGGTCCGACAACGTTGTGCGATGTCTCGGGCGTGCGGCGCTAAATGATTGATGAGATCAGAGTAGAAGGTGTTTTGTTCAAAGTGATCTCGACGGCCATTTGGCAGTATGCGAGGGTCGAGGACGTGGGTTTCCGCCACGCACCAACCATTGAATCTGGATTCGGGGAAGAGCGCTTGCAACAGATTGTTGTCTCCAACCTGAATATCTCCGCAACGAAAGCGCCATCCTTCCACCAGGGAATTAGAGGGAAGTGCTCCGCGATAGTCATGATGCAAAATCCAAGTTGCTGCGGCCACGTCGCCATCGCGGCCTGGTGTATATATCGTCGTCAGCTCCTGGAAGTGAGTGTCGCCAGACTTGCCCATCGCCATGGAATTACGATGAGGACGTTGGACGAGGCCGTAGCCTGCGACTTCGAGCTCCATTGTGCCCGACCTGACGCCATGAGCCTCCAAGAATGATCGGATCTGGTCTCCAAATTGAAATTCGGAGGAAAACGGTACGGGCGCCGCCTGTGCCAGATAGTTGGCGACTTGGCCTTCGTTCAAGAGACGGTCGTCACCATGCCGAACGACTCCGCGCAGTTCAACTTCAAAAAACCGTTGCGGCCAGTTTCGCCCAGGAACTTCGCGGGTCTGAATCGTCTTCGCCACAATTTCGCGCAGGTCAGACGAATTGTCAGCGGAACGCAACAATGATCTAACCTCGCGCGAATCCCAACGGAGCTCATGAACTGTATTTTCACCATCCTGCCGTGATCGGAATATGAGTTCTTGGCAGAAGGCGAGCCCGGCGAGTCTGCCGACTCCACGAAAGCCTCTGGCTCTTGTCCCACGCTTCTTGCTGCCACCGAGTGCGGTGAGTTGATGGACAAACTGCTCCTGTCCAAGGCCAGAGCCGTTGTCGCGGATAAATACCGATCGGGTTGTTTGGTCAATACGAATGTCCACACGTCCGGGAACGTGCAATACTCCGGCTGCTTGCGCTAGGTCAACGGCGTCGGCAGCGTTCTGAATGTACTCTCGATACATCGACATCGGATCGATGTACATAGAGGTACTGAGCAGTTCGAGGATGTCTTTGCCGACGAGGAGTGGTTGTTCCGGACGCGACCATTTGACTTCAAGTTGCGGAAATGAAACCAACGCAGATGTCATGCGATGGCCACCTCCGTCTGGTCTCTTGCGGTTCTTGCTGCAAGCTCCTCGTCAGAAAAGTCTGAGAGGCCAGCATCTTCGACACGCTCATCTTCCGGCATTGGAGAGTAATCAATACTCTTTTGGAGAGACCAGATTCTCTCTTCCTCTCCTTTTGGGAGCGGCTTGTAGAAATGCAAAATCCTACGCAGCTGCGAATTGGACGTTTCCCTGGGAAGGCTACCAATATTCCTCGGTTCTACGGAAGACAGCAGAGTAAGAAGTTCAACTTTGTCGGATATAGAGAGCCGCTTGAATTCAGTCGTGAATTCCTCGAATTCGAGTTTCCCGGTCAACTGTTCATACCAGTCCCGGTTGAAAATGAAATGATGCGGACGCAAGAGAATGTCCTCGAAGTCCCGATAAGAATCGCCGAAGGCCCGCTTGAAGAACACTGGGGCTCCGCTCACGACGCCGTGCGTTGCCTGGAGAATAAGCTGCATTGAGCGCAACTGATATCGTGACCAATGTTCCCCGACGTGTGATCGATTCGGAAGATCCGTTGGTTGGAAACGCATGGGAAAAGACCAAATGCGAATGCCCAATTCTTCGTTTAAGGTGACATTCAGTCGCATGCGCTCAAAGAGATCGGCAGGAGAATCGTGAAAATTGTACAGCATGTAATTAGATAACTCTGTTAATCCAAATTCGTTAGCAAAACGAATTGCTTGCTCATAGGGTTTCTTCAATCCGATATGATCAAATGCGATTCGCAGCGGTTTCAGGCAGATCGTTGACAGCTCGCGCAGATACATCTTGTCCTTGCAAAGGATGCGTGCGTCCACGCCTTGGTTGAAATCCACCCGTCTCTGTACCGGTGTCCGCCCCCGATTGAGCTTCGCTCCAGGGACAAAGCCGAGGTCTCGGATCTCCGCGATGATCTGCTTAAATCGTCCCGAGGCCACAACATTGTTGTCCATCAAAGTTAGGTCTTTCTTGGGCCCGTAAAGCGCGTCTACGCCTCTGACAACGGCCGTAATTGATTCGGCATCACGTTGGTCTCCTTCGAGCTTTGGTACTCCACAAAAACTGCATTTTCTAATGCAGCCACGTGAGGCATAAGTGAAATAGGCGTCACGCACAGGATATTTGTAGGCAATCTGATCCAAGATGCTGTAATCGGGGATCAGATCTTCGATCGGGGTTCCAGACCGGTCCTCCGAATATAGTTCTTCCGAGAAATCATCCAGTTGCAAGGAGCTTGACGGAGCTGTACTGAGGAGTCCTTTTATGAAGCGTATTCCACGCCATCGGGATTCGACTAGAAAACGGTCGTGCATTAGTGACGCAGCGATGCCCCCGACGAACACTTTGTCCGCCTGACCGTTTGCTGCGAGTAACGCAAAATCGATACTTCTTGCAATTCGGGAAAACTCAAAAGAGAACAACGTGGTTACGTAGATTCGGTCCCATGCGCTTCCTAAAACTGCGCTGTCCTCACCTTTAATGAACCTTACGTGGTCCCTCTTTCCTCGCGGACCATGATATTGGGCGATTTTCATGAGACCAAGTGGAGGATACTTGTTCTTATATCCCGGCTCAATGAGAAGAATATTCTTGTCAGCCATTTGCGACGACCTTGAGGAGCGGTTTTCTTCGTTTTTCTCTGATGAGAGACAGTGCCGAGTTTACGCCACCTTGCCCGCCGAACCCTTTCAGAGGACCCTGACTACTCCAATCGATGTCAGTAATGAATTCCGCTAGTTGCGTAACAAATTGGCGTTTATCACAGACTTTTCCACTACTTTCGAGATAGAGGTCGCTTGCAATGCCCATCAAGGCGTAGACACCCACACCCTTATTAATGAGGTACTGGCGTGGGCTATCCCAAGCCTCACGCAAGACAACCGCGACGGCCGCCCAAAAATCCAGCACAATCTGGGCGGCTGCATCGGGAGTATGTAGCCGTAAGATTCTTGTCTGACTCAGAAAACGTTTTACGGCCTTCTGCATCGTGCGAAGCGACGCCCGCCGCATCAGGCCTGACGTACTGGCGCCGCCCAAATCGAGCTGTCGATACCAAGGTGACTCGCTGTTGTTATTAAGATGAAGAGCGATGAAGAGTTCGGGTCTTTCGGTTGCAAGATCTGTGGCTAACGTGGCGTCGTGAAAGTCCAAGAGACTTGTGCTTAACCCCTTTGCCTTGCTGTTGATAACGTTAAAGACTTCCATCTCTTCGCGTCGGGTGAGACCGAGAAAGCACATGAATGGGAGTTCCAGATTCACATCATTGAGATAACCCAAACGATGCTGACAGTCGACCTGAGCCAGCACTTTGTCCGCACCGGGGTTGATTTCCAACACGGCGGAACCTGCTGGCCCCAATTTTCGGATCACCCAAGCACCGTCTGAAGGAGGGCGCAAATTGAACGTCAGCGGGATGGTTGAGCTGTTTTCCTGTTGGATATACTTTCGGAAATCAAGGCTGTGCTGCGGGTTGAAACGACGTTGATAGCCCTGTCGAGTGTCTTCGTTGAGGACATCAGCGAAGCTGAGCGAATAAAGAAGGGCCGCCGGCGCAAATCCGAGGAATACTTGTCTATTTGCCGACTGGCCCAAGTGGCCCGAGATTTTTACGTTTCTTGGCACATCTGCACCGTGAGACGGAGGGAATATGCATTGAATCACTGCAATTCTGCCAGCAATTAGCTGCTGACACAAGGGCTTTGTTTTCAGCCGAGCGCGCGCCATCAAATGTTCGGTGGGAAATGCCGGTCGCGAATGCTTGCTCCGTCGTGTGCTTCCCGGACGGAGAACGTGAGCACATCGGCGATTGGTTGGGAACTGCCAACCTTGTGGCTGATTCCTGGTCGGAAGGTGAAATCGGTCACAAAATGGATCATTACTGCGCCGCCGGTGCCGGCATAGAGGATCGCAGGGCGACTGGTTACGTCAAAGTACTCAGCCTCGCCGACATCGCGGAGAAGCATGTTCAAATATAGAGCCTGCCTGGCCGCATCGGGAGTGCCGGGCTCTGCGTACCAGTCAATGATCCTGTCAATCGCTCCGTGCATCTGAGCATCGATGCTCGAATTCTTTAGCGATCGGCGGAGGTCGTCGAGAAACGACTTCTTTTCTCCACTAGTGTCGCAATCTCGAATGTGCTGCGTGACAAGCAGAAGGAAACTCGACTTGTACGTAGCCTGGTTTCTGATCAGCTTCCTGATAGCCTGCGGGCGCGAAAAGTCGGAGTAGAGGAGGCCTCCGAAGTAATCGAGGTTAACCACGTCGTAAGGCCACTCCGGCATCTTGCCGTATTGGTCGCGTCCAGTTAGCAAGATTTCATCGAATTCCCCATAGAGAGAGTAGAGGCGGTGCTCGATGTCTTTAACATTGGCCCGGAGAAACATCAGATGTTGTTGATTTTCTTCGCGTTCAATCGTCGTAAACCTGCTTAAGTATTCGTCCCACTCAAGGATGTCCAGCATTTCCCAGGCGGGCAGTCCAAGGTACTTTAGGGGTCGTCCGAGACTACGGAACAAACGCTCGAGATGCCCGGTGTCATAGCCGCGGCGCAGAAAGTCTTTGTTGGGATTAGTACGGAACACAGTGCCGCGGGGGGAGGTCATGAATACTTCTTTCGCAGGGATTTCTCAATCTTGCCGGCGACCTCGTAGTAATCCTCCGGTTCCGCCTCGTAGTGCATAGAAAGCGTATCCATGATGATCTGAAATACCTTTTTCGCTTTTGATGTCATGGACAATTCGGTCGCGATATCTGCCAGTCCATTTTGCCCGCGTGCCGATTTTGCTTCTTCGAGCTCTTTCTCAAGACCTCGGCCGAACTTCACAACTTCCTTGTTGAAGTCTTCAATCTCCTTGTCGCGACATCTTGCAGCTCGTCCCTTGAGCGTTTCTATGTTTTCATACAATTCTCGCTCGATTGTTTTCAACTCCGACCGCTGGATCGTCCCGTCTTGCAACTTTTGTCGCAGACGCTTAAAGCTTTCTCTCAGGTTTTCAGAATCATCGTAAGCTTTGCGATTGTCGCTAATCTCCTGGGCAAGCTTATTCAACCGTAAAGGAATGGATTCGCCGGCCGCGTAGAATCGGTCCCTCGCTTCATTCTCGACAAAGTCAGATCGGTCGGTCGTCGGAGAAATGTCTTTATCTACAATGTGAACTTCCCCCGTGAACCACAAAGCCCGCGGAGAGCTCTTCGGCCACAATGCCCTTAGAGGCAAAGAGCGGTCGCCGACCGATATGCCGAATAGTTTGAAAACCAGCCCGGCATAGCGTTGTTTCTTCTTGGTGTCTTCGCCATCGACGGTAAATATCTTGCCAGAGGGGCGGACCTTACCCAAGATCTTTTGGCCCTTCGTGGCGTACCAGCAGTATGCAAGAACTCTGTTGGGGTTGGCCGGATCAGTTACTTCAATAAACTCGGGCTCAGCAATAGCCATGTCCTCGGTGAAAGGTTTGTAAATCCGCGTTCGGTTCTCGCCGGCAGAAAAATAGACCGTTTTCGGAAAGTAATCTGGCACATTTTGTCGCAGCTTCTGGGAAATTCGCGAGGCCCATTCGAACGTTGGTGAAAACTCGACAGGTGCAACTTCGCCGATATACTCCCTAAGCACCTTGCCATCGAGGAGTTCTGGGCATTTGTCACTTATGCCACGGACCTCGACCATCGTGTAGTGCTCCTTGGGGTCGATGTCGTCGTCCCAGAGACTTGTGTGCCGCTCGATGACTTTGGTGGCTGTTTCGTGAATACCGCTCTTTTTCTTTTCTCGGACATCCTCTCGCATTTCCTTGGCACGAAACTCGAAATGATGGAGTTTGGGATCACCATAGGAGGTTGAAGAAATCTTTAGTTTTTCGGCCACTGCAATTCCCGCAAGCCGACCAATGCCTTTATGGCCGGCTTCTGATTCCGATTTCTTTTCAGAGTAGGCAATCCGCCGGAGTTTGCTGACCTCTTCAGCATCCATGCCGATACCTGTATCGAAAATGACCAGACTTCGCCCCTGGATCGACAGCTTAATTAGGGGCTCGGTTTGATCGTCGAGTTGGTCGGATATAGCTGCGAAGGCCTCGAGAGCATCACTCGCGTTCTGAATATATTCGCGGACTACTTCGAGTTTGCGAGGGTAGAGGTCTTGGGAGAGGATCAGCAAAGCCGGGGCGTAAACCAGCTCCTCTGATTGCCCTAAGCCTGATGATGGTGTAGCAGGATTCAATGCTGCCTCCACAATGTTGCACGCTTGCGAAGATCCAGGATTTGAACGAGATGACCGCGATTCTTCGTAATAAACAGCGCGTCACCCTGGGGCAAGAGTGCGATCGCCTCGTGAATTTGCTCTGGAGAGTCGTAGTTCGCACACTTCGCTGCCAGGAATCGAGAGACTTTGAGAGTAGGATCGGCTGTTTGAAAGACCAGTTTGGATGCACTGTTTGAGAATGCGGCCTGACTGAAGTCTTCTGGTTGCTGCGACGCGAAAATCAAACCGACTCCGAACTTTCGTGCTTCCCTTAACAACTGGTCAATTGGCCCACTATCACGAAATGATAGGTGATGGGCCTCATCCAGAACGCAGTAGACACGGAGCTTCTGTTGCCCTTGAGATTTCAAGTAGAAGAACAGGTGCCAAAGCAGAACCTCAACAAGTACGCGCTGCGTCTTACCCTCAAGACCACGGAACTGGAGGACGTGCACGCGATGATCGGGATCGGCTATCAAACGATCCCAAGACCATCCGTTGTCATCGCTACGAAACGAGCTCAGCATGAAGAATGTTGTCAGACGCGCAGCCAAACCGACCGCATTTCTTGCGTTCGGGTACTCCTTATCGGCCGAAAGGTCCTCTAATATTTCTTGAAGTGTATTGATTGAGGGCGGTTGTTTATCCCAAGTTGTTCGATCATCCGCTGAGACCCCAGCTTTGTCGAATGCGCTGAGAATGGCGTCAATTAGAACTTTTCTTTGAATAGGTCCAAGGTTATAGACAGCGTCGAATACATCCGACAAGCGAGACGCAACGGATTTGGGACCGTGGGCGTCGCCTGGGAAGATGCGCAGAGGATTGAGGGAGATTCCTTCCTCACCCAATAAGTATTCTCTCGGATTGGTGGAGTTACGGAAGGAGTCATCAAGAGTGTGGATTTCAAATCCTTGACCGTAGTCGAATATTATTGAGGGGACGTTTCGTTGCGCGAGTTCGGCGGTCAGGCACTGGACGGTGTACGTTTTTCCCGAGCCGCTCTCTCCCACGATCATCAAGTGGGGATTCTGCACCTTTGTCGGATTTTCTGGGTTCCAGTAGAGAAGGTCGCCGAACTCGCGGTCTTTACCGACCAGTACGCCTTGCTCGACGTCATCTGCAGCTTCGGTTTCTGGATCGAGGGTGGGTTGATCCTCCTCGAACTCGACTGCTGTGGCCCGTTCAGCGACCGCAGGCGCCCTCTCGCCTTCAGTACGATCCGACTTGCCAATTGAGGAAGAAATCGCCTGACTATCAAGACCCTGGTGAGAGGCATCTTTCAGAGCGTCATGTGCAATTATTGCGCTTACCTGCACCTTCTTTAGGTCCAGCATTTGGGCGATTCGGACCGGGTCAGTGTTGACCCTATGCAATCTCAAGATTTCGCGAACCGTAGACTCCGATATTTTGGGTGCTGACATATTGCACGCCCTGGATTTCAGACACGGGGCCGTTTGCGAGATCCATGTTTGGCCCTGCCGTTAGATTTTCTCGCCCGGTTCGCTGCCCTTGCTGTCTCATCCGTGCGCGTTCTCGCGCGATGTTTTCTCGTCGTCCACGGAAAGTGAACAAGAACGATATCCGGCCCTATCGACCGTAGCGCGAACGAGCGCAAAATGAACTGCACCTCGACTCTGAGCGATGTTATTAGAGGGGGAACGCGCACCACTGATTATCAATGAGACCTTCGGGAACAACAAGGACAAACACAATGGCCACACTAAGGTAACCATGTTAGAAATCAAGCCGTTGCCTTCGATCACGCGTCAACGTTTTGTGCCGGAAGTAGTCTCTCCCTGGATGTCCGTTCAGAGACGATTGGCTTTCACGAAACCCTCATGAGGGTACCCTCACAAGAGACAGCGATTCACTCTTGACTCTGACTGACTGTCGGACATCGGGACTCGCCATTTCGTCGTCGCTGCAACCCTCCCTAGTGTGTCAATTGTGTGCGTTCCCCGGAAGTCGCTTGTCACGAGGCAAGCATGTTGTTGTGCGTGAAATTTACCTGATCTGCTTGATGCGCAGCACCGCTCCTTGCGGAGCGGATCGTAGATCACAACTGGAAGAGAGCCTTCAATACCCGGACGGCTTGTTGGAGTTGATCGGTGCTTCGGCTCGAAAGAAGGAGTTGGATTTTTCTCATCAGAATGCCGTTGTCAACGTCCTGATCTTCGTATTCGAAAAAGCTGGGTGGCACAACTTGAAGGGCCATGGCTATCCGTTCGATCATGTCGAGTGTTGGCCACTTCTCACCTCTTTCGATTTCACCAAGATAGTTCGCGCTGATGCCCGCCCTCTCAGCCACGATTTCGCGGGAGAGGTTCGCCGCCTCCCGGATGGATCGTATTCTGCTACCAAAAAGGGCTTGACGTTCCATTTGCCTGTGACGTTACAGGCGATTTCAGCCGGTTAACACCAGCTATTAGCCTGTATTTTCCTTGACCGGGAAGGCTATTAGCGTTATTGTCGGCAACAACCTACGTCGGTAACGACCTACACCTCGAATGATCCGCGTCTCAACCCTCATCGGTTGGAAAGACGAAGTATGGTGATTCGGCGGCGCGTCGAACCAGGTTGCCGGGTTGAACGTTAAGGCCCGCAGCGACTCGATAGATCGTTCGGAGGCTAGGACACTGAACGCCGCGTTCCAAGTCGCTGATGTACGTGCGATCCAGCCCAGTCTTCACATGAAGTTTCATTTGCGATATCCCGATTTCTTCTCGAATCGCTCGCATAACTTCCCCAAACGCCTTCTCCACGCCCGAACGAGGTTGAACTTGTTTCCGACGTTTGGCCATTTGGGAAACCATCGTGCGCTCTTGTCGGTAACAGGCCAACGGGCAGTTACCGACAATTGGGAAGGCGTCGAGTTGACAGAGAGGCGGCCATGAGTTCCTCGGTAACGCGCAACTTTCCAGAGGTTTTTTGCGCGACGAAGTCAGATAAGCCGCGAACGCAAGATCCAGGACTTTCGCCTGTTCAGGAAGAGGAAAACTCGTCGAAGCCAGGGTTAGGGGCCAACGTTGTGCAGGATGTTTGGACCAGTCCTACGGCACTCTCGGACGAAGCTCTGATGGCTCTCATCTTCGAAGGCGACAAAGCAGCCCTTGCATCGCTGTTTCGCCGCTATGCACGTGTTGTCCGCGGAGTCGCTTACCGCGTCCTTAGAGACGCATCCGAAGCCGACGACCTGCTCCAAGATATCTTCTTATTGGTGCATCGCCTCTGCGGGACCTTCGACAGCGCCAAAGGCTCAGCGCGGTTCTGGATTCTTCAAATGACCTACCGCCGGGCCATTTCACGTCGGCGTTATCTGACCTCCCGACATTTCTACACCCGCCTGGATCTGGACCAGGCAGAGAATCAATTGGGTGATTTGCCAATGCAATCCGGATGCCATGAGGATTCCATGGAAAGTGCCCTTGACCGAAAAGAAGCCTGGCAAAAGTGGTTGGCGGAACTCTCGGAAGGTCAAAGACAGACTCTGCACCTTTTTTTCTTTGAGGGCTACACATTTGAGGAGATCGCTGCCAAACTGGGCCAAACTGTTGGCAACGCGAGAAATCACTATTATCGCGGACTAGACAAGCTGCGGAAGCAGATTTCTGCTGGCAAATTGCCGGGCAAAGAAGCAGTATGATAAAAAGTTCTAGCCATCGTAG
>VFSW01007860.1_pt1 | contig 15418 bp, 11 predicted proteins | sample 5358111 | NCBI WGS metagenome assembly VFSW01 (sample SAMN11554181, study PRJNA540505) | mine drainage metagenome | isolation source: sediment from site ElyBrook_90M | place: USA: Ely Copper Mine, Vershire, VT | collected 2017
CACCCGCGGGCTTCCGCCCAAGTGCTCCAGGTCGGTGACAATCCACTGCTTCATGCCCAGCAAATTAACCGATTTGACCCGACGCTCAAGGGTTGGTTTCGAGCAAATCCATTCGGATCACCGCTTCAACGCCGCGCCGTCCAGTTTCAACACCAAGGCAAAGACCAGCGTGACGAGGACGGCGAAAACCGTCAGGGGCGGCAGTCAGAAACCACGCGCCCTCCTGCCGGAGCTCGTAGGCCAGCAGCAGTTCCGCGCGAATAAACCGCTCAAGCCGTGCCAGCAATCATCTTGCGTCACGCGGGCGCGGCCATTCAAGGTGTTGCGTCAGTACTTGGGGCTGCCGTGGGATTGGCCAAACCTGGCGAAACCGCCTGTTCGAGTTTTGATCGAATCAACTCCGCACCAAACCCAGATAAATGCCCACTATCCTGATAGAGTTGCCGGCCGTGGCCGTCGAGGAATAAGATTTCACCATCGCTAGTCTGAAAATGTGAAGCTATGTCAACCACCGAGCAATTTCCCGCGTTAAAGGTATTCAAGTAGTCATTCACTTCCATCCGCTGCCGCCGCGCTTCCGAGTCTTCATAAAATGGCGGACGCGCCCCCAGCCTGATTGAGGCGCGATTGGCAATCTTAGGCAATATGGGTGGTTGATTAAGAATCACCAAACGCCCCACAAGCGGTTTGAGCGCACCCACTGCAAGCGCAAGCCGGTCCCGGCCGCCTTCCAGTTTCCCCTCCCAACTGCAAGCTAAGATCAGGTAGTCCGGCTTCGCTCTTCTCACCGCGGCCAGAGAATCCAACCATAATTGGCCAGATGCAATACTATGGGAAGCAGGCAACGGATCCCCAGCGGCCACACTGATTACAGAAAGCTTGTAGCCCATATGGGCACAGATTCCTTTCAGGACCTTGCCATACATGGATCCATTGCTGTCGCCCATAAGCATAACCGAGCCCCTGTTTGACTTGGAATCAAAAACGAGGCCGCCCTTGATTACATCGCTGGATTCAGCGTTGACATAATTGGCCTTTCTGACGGCGATCCCCAGAGGCACGCAGAGCGCGAGTGCGCAAAGGATAAAGGCATAGGCCAGTGGCATGTTGTTCCGGCGGTTGAGAAACAGCCTTGCCGGACTCTCAATGAATCTAAAACTCAAGACTGCCGCGAGAAAGCTCAAGCTCGCTTTCAAAACCATCCGGGCCGGTTCCGGTGCAAGATACATTTTGTAATCCACTAGAGAAAAGATCGGCCAGTGCCAAAGGTAGAGTGAATAGGATATTCGGCCCACAAAAACCAAGGGGACAGATGCCAGCAATTTCTCACTTACCCCCCCCCACGGGGATAGCACCGCGACAGCCCCGGCCACGGGAAGCAACGCCCAGTAGCCGGGAAAGTGATTGTCTTCATGAACCAGCAAGAGTGACAGTGCAATCAAACTCACGCTGAGAGCCGAAAACCATGTGGAATGGCGCATTTCTGATCTCGGTCTGGCTTGGCCGGTTATCACAGCCAAGAGACAGCCCGCGAGCAATTCCCATGCTCTGGTCGGCAGAAGATAAAAAGCCCAGACGGGTTTCATGTGCATCATCACAATCGATGCTATGAAGCTCCCAACACAGACAACAGTTAGCATTAGAACTAGCCGCTTGCGTGCATGCTTGAATAGAAGCAGCAGGAAAAGGGGGAAGAATATGTAGAACTGTTCCTCGACGGATAGCGACCAGTAATGCAAAAAGGGCTGTGCATCGGGTGATATCTCAAAATAGTTCCCCTGCATCATGCACTTCATGTTTGCCACGGAGGAAGCCGCCGCCGCAAGATTCGCCCCCGCCGATGCCAAGTCTTGTGGAGAATACACAAAGCCTGCGCCGGCTAAGGTCACCAAGGCCACCGTGAAAAACGCCGGGAAAATCCTCGCAATGCGTCTTTGGTAAAATCGCGCCAGGCTGAACGAGCCGTTCTCACACTCCTTGAAGATGATGGACGTGATCAAATACCCGGATATGACAAAAAAGACATCCACGCCGACAAATCCACCTCGCAACCAAGTGTGCTTCAGGTGGAAAATAAAGACCGAAAGGACTGCAATAGCGCGCAGGCCATCAATGGCCGGACGATACTCCAAAGTCCGATGTCGTGTTGTTGGTGACTCCGTCATTTAGCGATCACCATCTGGAAGGAATGCCTGAATCTTTGAATAAAGCCGAGTTCGTGTCGGTTGCGGCCCTGGATCATAGCCGGGGTCCGCGTAGGGGTCTTCGCATCCTTGACGCTTCGATCCCCTGCTCCGGCACGCGCCAAAGGTCCCAAGAAGGAACTGGCACATCCTGGGCGCTTCGCGCCAGTGGATTGGGCTGCGACCGGCCCTCCGAAGATCTTCGCCATGTTCCGGCACCGACAACGAATTCGGCCACCTCAGGACATAACAACCGTTGCCGCAGCACTCGGCCCGCTCTCCCCCGCGTCGTTCGCGGCGGTCACGCGCACTTTCACGGTCTTGCCGCTCGGCAGGCCGGTGAGGGTGGCGTCGCTGTCCGTCACGGTGGCCACAGGCACAAACCTGCGTCCACCGTTCGCCCTTGCTTGTGGCGCGAAAGGGAATAACTTCAGGGCATGGTCCTGACTGACATGATTGAGAAAATCCGGCAACTCCCGGACGAGGAGGCGGGGCGGCTTTATGAGTATCTTTTTTCCGAGGCGAGCGAATTGGATCGCCTGCTGACGGCGTTTGACCGCCTGCCGCGCCAAACCCGCCTGACCGAAAAGGAAATCCTCGTCCTGCCGCGCGTGCATCCTGCTCGACAGTAATGTCTGGCTCGCCATTCTGACCACCGACGGCCAATGCCGCCAGATGTGGCGACAAGTCCGTGGCGTTTCCAAGGTTTGCGCCTCCCAGGACATCCTTGACGAAATCGAAGAAAAACTGCGGCTTAAGTTCGGCTTCCATTCGCGACATGCCCATTTGCTGACTGCGTTTGTGCGCCGGCAAACGATGCCCGCCGCGGTCATTGGTCCACCGCCCAAAGTTTGCCGGGATCCTGATGACGACCGCATTCTGGCCGCAGCGGTCAATGCCGGTTGCGCGTATCTGGTCACCGGAGACAAAGACCTGCTGGCTTTGAAAAAGTTTATCGACACCGGCGTGGTCACTCCCCGTGAATTTGCGGAATTGGTTGCTGCCATTTGATTTTCAGACTGGTTCACGGTACTACAACCTCCGCCACCTCGCTGGCTTGCCCTTCCCCCGCGTCATTCGCGGCGGTCACGCGCACTTTCACGGTCTTGCCGCTGGGCAATCCACTGAGCGTGGCGTCGCTGTCCGTCACGGTGGCCACGGCGCGGAAATCGGCGTCCACGCCCATTACTTGCACCCAGACGCGATAGCGCGCGGCGCGGCGGGCGTCGGCCCAGTCGGCGTGCAAGGTGCCCGCGCCTCCCGGCGTAAGCACCAGCGCCTCCGGCGCGTCCGGCGTGGAGGCCGCGCCCGGCGCGTTCAGGCCAAAGGCGTCCCAGAGCGGATCGGTGTCGCCGAGCAACTGGCCCAGTTCCGCGATCAAGCCCCTCATGCGCGTGCGCAGTTTGTCCTCGGCGGCGTCGCGCGCGGCCTTCTTGTTGCCGGCGTCCGTGTTGCCGTTGTTGACGGCGGCGCGGGCGGCGGAGAGCGCCGTGAAGAGTGCGTCCGCCCGGGCGGCGCTGACGACGAGCTTGGGCGTGTTGACCTCCATCGCCGGGTTGTCGGTGAAGTAATTCTTCAACCGGCCGCACAGCGTGAGGCGTTCGTCCTGGGAAGTGGGGACGGCGGTGGAGGCGATGGGGAACCCGGTGGCATCCCAGGCGGCGCTCCAGGCCTCGCCCAGGCTTTGCGCGAGCACGGCGCGGGCGGCCTTGAGGAACGCGCGGCTGTTCGAGTCCGCAATGCGCAGGGCGGTGGCGAGGCCGTCCTTGGCGGACTTGGCCGCGGCATAGACGCTCTCGGCCGTCCGGGCGGCGTCGAGGTCGGCGCGAAAGACCGGCTCGGTATTCTGCTTGATGTCCACGGCCGCGCCGTGGTCGTGGAGGCCGTCGGCCATGTCTTCGGCCAGCGCGAACAACTGCGGGCGGCCGCTGGGGAGGGTGTTATTCATGATTGGGGGAGTTTGAGGTTCAGAATTCAGAGTTGGATTGAAACCGCGCAACATGCTGTCATTGATTGCCTTTCCCGCCTGAAACGGCGGCGGACAGCACTGGATAATGGTCCTTGGGAACCCGTTTGCGCAAACCGGGGGTCGAAGGCCGTCTTTCCGGGCCGGTTCGTCCCAATCGTGCGGCGCAAGCAGCTTTCCAGGGCCGGTTGGGTCCAACCGGGGGTCGAAAACCAATTGCCGGGACGGGTTCGCGCCAACCAGGCGGCAACGACCGTTTTCGAGGCGGGGCTGGCCCCGGCGGAGGGGGGAAAACGGTTTTCGGACGCCGATTGGCTCCCGCCGGAGGTGGACAACGGTTGGGGGAGGTCGCCGGAGCGGCGGGGGCGGTACCGCTCGTTCAGTCCACGCTGACACAGCAGCCAACCCGCCCGCAGGCAGAACTTCGAACGAATGGCATCGCTCCCTGACCTGCGGAGATCCCCAGTGTGGACCATGCTATCCCAAGTGTCCCACATGACTGGCCGAGTCTCATACTTCAAGCCGGGCGCGGCTGTCAAACTTCTTTTTTCACGGGCCGGGCGCGGGGTGCATCTCAGTTTCTGAGCGCTGGGCGAGCCGCGGAGCGACGGGCGAGAGTCCCTGAGCCGCCGAGGCTCACGAATGGTTCCACGGAACCGCCGGATCAGGGGTAGAGCAGCCCATAGGGTCAGGAAGTTCCGGTGTGGTTGGTTCTCGGAGGAGCAGCTTCAGGGATTCGCTGAAGCACGAAGTCGAAAATCGCTTGAGCGTGTTGGAGAGCTTCGTCGAATTCTCCGTGCGAGGGCATCGGTTGGTGCGACCCTCCGGGATAGCGAAAGGCAGAAACGTAGGGCGCCAGGAGGGCCGCCGCTTTCGCACACTGACTGAAGCTGGCGTCCCGCTGGACGGCTTGATCCACCAAGTCCTCGATGTCGTGCGTTTTGGGAAAGGGATCGTCCTGTGACTGAAGCCATCCCTTCACGGCCTTCTCGGCCGCCTGCTGGCAGTGGAAAATCGCCGTGTCGAGCAGCGGTTCCTCGGCCGCCGCCAAGACGCGGGCGGCGCCCAGATCACGGCGGGCGCGCGTCAGCCATTCGCGAACGAGTTCCAGCGTCGCGTCATCCATAGAGTTTGCGGCCCTGGTGGAGAACCTGGTGGTACAAGGAAGCCCGCAAGTGCTTGTAGCGATCCACCTCGGCGCGCGTGGGCACCAACACGTCTTTGGGGAACCCGATGCCGCTGAGGCAGCGATGGGCGCGCTGCATCCGGTTGATCGCTCGTTCGTCGCTCTGCGAAACAATGACCATCAAGTCCACGTCACTGTCTTGGGTCGGCGTGCCCCAAGCGTGCGAGCCGAAGAGCCAGACTTGTTCCGGCTGGAACTCGGCGACCAGCCGTTGCGTCGCGGTCTGGAGCAAGTCCGGACTGAGCGTGTTCACGGCTCGTTTCTACCACAACGCGCCGACGAGTGGAAGCGTCACTTTACGGTCGTCTTTCCCGGATTGGCCGCCCAACCACCGCCCGCACCTCCGCCCCGCGCCGGGACGCAGGCGTTGCGCCGCGGGTTCAGGCCGAAGGAGCCGGCGGGATCGTTGCGGAGGCGCCCTCGGTCCGTTTCGTATCGCCGGCCAGGAACCGCTGGTAAAGGAACGACGCGACGATCGCGATGACGGCCACGCCCAGAAAGGCCCCAATGCGGTAGAGCTGTCCGAGGCTCGCCAGATCGTGGAGGAACAGTTTGATCAGCGTCACACTCAGCAGCGCAATGCCGGCGTAGCGGGCCGCGCGCACTCGCCAGCCGATGCCCGCGATCACCAAGCCCAGCGCGAACACCGCCCAAGCGATGGAGTAGGTCATGTCGCGAGCCAGGTGGCCGGAGAACTGGAACGTCAGCGCCGTCGTCCCCGGCGCGGTGAAATAGTCGGCGATTTCGACGTTCAGCAACAGGAAGGCGAGCACCGTGCCGAGGGAGTTGAGGACCGCCCGGGCGTCGCTCCCCAGCAGCAGGTGCCGCGGCGGCGCGAGCCGGCGGGCGCCCAGAAACAGGCACGCGACGGTGACGCCGTAGGCGTAGAGATACCAGTTGAACAAGGCGGTGGCGGCGCGCGGATGGTAGGCGAGCACCGCCGGGTTCAGCGCGAGCCGGACGAAGGCCGTGACGAGCAGCGCGAAGCCCGTCAACCGCAGCCCCGGATGCGGCACGCGGTGGAAAAGCCACAGCAGCGCCGCGCCCTCCAGCGCCCAGCCGACGGTGAGCCACTGGCGGTCGAACTGGACCGGAAAGATGAGCGTGACAAAGAACAACGTCGCGCCGCCAAACCAGGCCAGCAGCGCGTTCCGCTGGGGCGCGTCGGACGGAATCCGCCGCTGGAGAAACATGAAGCCGGCCGCCGCCGGCACCGCAAACGCCGCCGGCAGCAGGCCCATGAAATCGTTCGGCCAGGCCGCTCGCACGAGCTGATGCACCAGGAAGAAATGCAGCGGGCCGGCCAACGCCGCCGCCGCCCACGGCCCGACACGTGCCGACAACTTGCGCCAGAACAAAAACGGAAAGCTGGTGAACCCGACCGCGAAGCCCAGGTGCCAGAGCAGCGGCACCGCGGCCGTTGCCGGCCGAAAATGCGTGAAGTGCCAGCCGTATTCCAGCGCCAGCACGCAACCCAGGCCCACCGCCGGGAGCCAGTCCAGGCCGGTCCAGACCGCCAACCCCAGGAGCAACGCAACGAGCAGCAGCGCGACCGCGAAGACCGGCGACGGGTCCGCCAATGGCAGGCGCAGCGTCGTCAGCAGGAGCAGGAGGAAAGGCGTGACCGCGGAAAAGGCAGGCAGTTGGCTGGTGACATCGGGCAGACCGGCCCGTCGCCACAGCGCGTCGAGCGAATGGGTCGGGCCTTGGCCGCGCGCTTCGCCGGGGTGGACGGCGAGTTGGCGCGCCATCCACAGGCCGGCGAGGAAGAACCCGACGGCGAACCCGGTCACGAGGAGCAGCCCCGCCGGCAGCCCGCTCAAGTCCGCCGGCACACGCGCCAGCCAAAAACCGGCCGCGACCAGCGTGATCCCCAGCGCGGCGAAGACCGCCACGGCCGAGACCGTAACCACGGCCAGCGCGATCATCAGCGCGTCGAGCAACAGGACAAACGGCCAGACGAGGAACGACGCTTCGCTCAAGTTCAGGATGGGAGCCAGAGTCAGCAACAGCGCCAGCGGCGGGAACAGTTGTCCCAGCCAGGCCGGCGGCGCGTGCGGGCGCCGCCGCGCCAGAACGACCGGCAGGGCGGAATGGAGCAGCGCAAACCCGAGGCTGCCCGTCAGCGCCCAGCCCAGCAGGGCGTTGGACAGGTAGCGGAACGTCCACGCGGCCAGAATCAGGAACACGCCAGCGCCGGCCGCGAACTGGAGGTGGACCAGCTTTTCGTCCAGCCAGACCAAGGCCAGCAGGCACAGATCGGCGCACAACAGGTAACCGAACAGCCACGCCGGCCGTTGCCCCACCGGGCCGAAGGTCTGGGCGTAGAACGCGAACCCCAGCGCGGCGAGTGACATCAGAACAGCGGCGCCGGCGAACCACCGATCCGCTGGCCCGCGCCGCTTTGCCCCAGCCAGCGCGCCGACGAACAGCGCGCTGAAGCCCAGGAACACGCCGAACGCGACCAGGAGTTTGTGGCCGGCGAAGTATTGCCGCGCCACGAAGAATTCGGCAACCCAGGCGAGTTCCAGTAGTAGCGTTCCGGCGGCGCCCAGGAGCGTCAGGAAATCCCACCGCTTTCGCCACGCCACCGCGATGAGTCCGGCGTCGAGCAACGCGACGTAGCCGAACAGCGCCAGTGGATTGTCCTCCCCTGTCGAGAGCAGGACGGGCGTCAGGAAGCCGCCGCACAGTCCGAGCAGGGCCACCACGAGGGCGTGGAACCGCACCGCGAGCCAAAACGCCGTGGCGGTAATCGCGGTCATCAGCAGGAACGCGGGCACGGTGCCGAAGAAATGGTAGAAGGAATGGCCGGCAAACGTGGTGGCGTAAAGAACCAGCACGCCGGTGGCGCACAAGGTTTGCGCGGTGACGGTGTAGGCCCGTTTCCGCTGCAGCCACGCGCCGCCGGCGAGCAGACCGGCCCCGGCCAGGAACCCCAGCGTGACGCGCACTTCCGCCGGGACCAGGTTGTGGTCAAAGGCGTACTTCACAAAGAACACCACTCCGAGGAACAACGCGAACCCGCCAATCCACGCGAATAGTTTCACGCCCATGAACTGCTCCCAGTTGAACATGACCGGGGCGAGGTTTCCCGGCCCTGATCCCCCGATGGGGGCCTCCGAACGGGTGGCCCCCGGCAGGGCCGTCTGGACCGGTGGCCTGCCCGGCGCGGCCGGCGGCGGCACGGCCGGAAAATTCGCCCGAAGCCCTTCAATGACCCCGCCTGACGGCGCGGTGCTGGCGGGGAGCGGCGGTGACGGCCGGACCACGGGCGGCCTTTCGGCGACCGGCCGTGGAGCCAGCGCGTCCAACCGCTCCGTCATGCGCTCCAGCTCGCCTTCAAACCGCGCCTGGTGGCGGCGGAGTTCCTCGATGCGCCGGCCCGATTGAATGGCCCGCACGACCAGCCACCCCGCCAGGACGATGGGCAGCCCGACAACGAGAGCGATAATGAGTTCGACAGGCATACGGATTCAGCAGTTGGCGCGGCGGGGTGTTCACGGCACTGTGGCCTTGCCGGCGGCTCACCCGCAAGCGCGAAAGACAGTCCGCAGGCCGGGTGGAAATCCCAGCCGAACGGGAACCGCCTCGCCACAAACTCGCCCCATGCGCACCCTGACAGTAACGGATCGGCCCGCCGGGCCGTGAATCGAAAATTCCACTGTCGCTCCGGGGCAAAGCGATGGCGGGCGGGGCATTTCCCCGGCATGAGTCTCGTCCGGAACCAAGACGGTTGACCCGCCCGCCACCCCGGCGCATCCTTGAAGCGCGATGCGCGTTCGCCCGTCCAATCCTCCGAAACGAGCTGCGGCCTTGTGAGACTTTGCGCCAACATGATTTGCCTGAGCGCGGCGGCCTTCCTTCTGGGCAAGGCAACGATCGCGTTCGGCGGAAATCCGTTCATCTCGGCGGACCGGCCGTTCAACCGCGCCGCGGCCGAGGCCCGCGCGGAGTTACAAGTCAGCACGGACGACGGGGTGACCCGGGTGGTTTACCGCGGCAAAAGAGTTTTTACGGGCAAAACTTCCGGTCGGGTGCTGGCCCGCCGGATGAAGGTGGATGGCGGCGAGTACGCCGCAGTCTGGGACGACGAGAAAGTGGTCTGGCAGAGCGCGCCGGGCGCGGTCGGCCGCATGGGCGCCGAGACGGTGGGCAACGAACCGGGATCAGTCCTCCGGCCGATCACCTTCCGGTCACCCGAGGCACGCCTCCGCACGACAACCGCCGGTGGCGAAACCGCCGTGTTCTTCAACGATCAGCGCGTATTTGCGGGCCCCACGCACGGCCTCGTCACAACCAGGTCCAAGGTGGCCGGCGGCAGCGCTTTCGCCGCCGCCTGGGACGGCGACCAGCTCTTGTGGGAAAACGTGCCCGGCGCGGCGGGCCAACTCCAGTGACGCTCGCGCCTCCCGCCCGATCACTTCCAGCGGCAGGTCTGCCGAAGGGAATGGGTGACTTGGGCCGCAGTCGGGCGCCCAAGTCGAGTGATTGGTTGAGCAGGGCGATCACCCGGTGCTCCAAGGCTATTGGGTTTGGGGCTTTTCGAACTTCGGAGTTCGGGTTGAACATGCCTTGGGTTCAGGGAGACTCCGCGGTCCACTCCTTTCCATATTTTGGGTGAGTTCTTTTGCCGTGGCGGGCGGGCTTTGGCTTCGCCAGAGACTGGCGCAGTCACCCCCTTAGCCCGTTGCACGTGCGGGGTGAGACGATTCCCAAACCCCGACGTCAGGCACACCACACGGCGAAAGAATCCTCCCACAACCCGCAGTCGGGTTGGCGACCCTAATGGGATTCGAACCCATGCCGCCACCGTGAAAGGGTGGTGTCCTAGGCCTCTAGACGATAGGGTCGCTAAAGAACCCGCGGAATATATTCTCCGCTTCCACGATGTCACGATAAAACAGACCTGCCCAGCGGCGCGCGGGCGGAGCGCTTTACTCACCCGGCGGCCGTGCCTATCTTCGGCTGATGACCGGGCCAAAGCGAACGCGCGTCGTCGTCGGGATGAGCGGAGGAGTGGATTCCTCGGCCACCGCGGCGCTGCTGGTGGAGCAGGGCTTCGAGGTGATCGGCATCACGCTCAAGCTCTGGGCGCGCGATTGCGTCAACCGCGCCGAAGACAAATGCTGCGGCCCGCAGGCCGTGACGGACGCCCGGGCCGTCTGTCACAAGTTGGGCATGCCGTATTATCTGATCGACGAGGCGGCGGAGTTCCAGCGCCGCGTCATTGACTACTTCGCCGCCGAATACCGGGCTGGCCGCACCCCCAACCCGTGCGTGCTCTGCAATCAGCACCTCAAGTTCGGCGCGCTGATGGACCGCGCCGACCGGCTTGGCGCCAAGTTCATCGCCACCGGACACTTCGCGCGGCTGGACCGCCGGAATGGGCGCGTGCTGCTCCAGCGCGGCCGCGACCGGCGCAAGGACCAGAGCTATTTTCTCTTCTCCCTGCGGCAGGACCAGTTGGCCCGCACGCTGTTCCCGCTCGGCGAACTGACCAAAACCGACACCCGCGAGGTCGCGCGCCACTGCCACCTCAAGACCGCCGACAAGGAGGAGAGCATGGAAATCTGCTTCGTGCCGGACAAGGACTACGGCCGCTTCCTCCAGCAGGCGAACCTCACGCAAAAGCACCGCGGCGAGATCACCGACGTTCACGGCCGCGTCCTGGGCCACCACGACGGCGTCGAGTTCTACACCATCGGCCAGCGCAAGGGCCTGGGGATTTCTTCCACTCAGCCGCTGTATGTCCTCAAACTGGATGCCGCCAACAACCGCGTGGTCGTCGGCGACGACACGCTCTTGGAGCGCGATGCGTTCAAGGTGGAACGCTGCAACTGGATCCCCTTCGACACACCGCCGCCGACGTTGGAAGCCACGGTGAAGATTCGCTACAACCACCCCGGCACGGCGGCCACGGTCACGCCGCTTCCCCACGGCGACGCCGCGGTGAAGCTCCACGAACCGCAGCGCGCCATCACCCCCGGCCAGGCGGCAGTTTTTTATCAGGACGACTTGGTCCTGGGCGGCGGTTGGATTGCCGGATAGCAGCCGGCGCGCGGGGGGGCAGGTTGACACTGGCAAAGCTGCCGCTGCGCGAAGGCGTGGGTGAGGACGGGAAGCGCGTTGCTGCCCGCGATCCGCGCCAAATTGGTGGCCGTGGAGGACTCGGCCAGGTCCAGCGCTCTGGCACTGCTGCCGTCGAAAGCACCCGAGCGGGGCGGATACGCCGACCACGGTGCGTCCGCGCCGGCCCGCCCTACGAAGTGAGAATCTGAAGCCGCTGGCGGTCCCCGTGGCCAGCACGCAACCATCCTGGGCGCAGCGGCTCGAACGATGACGCCCGGACATACAGCCACGCCCCCACTCGACTCGTTGCCGCGGCGGGCTGGAAGCCGTTAACCAGCGTCACCTCCAGCGCGCCGATGACGGCTTCCGCGAGGACGACTGCTGTTTTCTCCTAATCCGCCCGGCCTTTCCCGCAATTCGGTGATCAACCAAGAGTTTCTGGCTGACGTCCGTCTCCGCCCTCCGCTATGCTGGCCGCACGTTGGCGCCGGCGAACAACCCGCGCGACCGCCTCAGGCACAAATCGGAACCGCCGCAACTGCAACAAATGAAAAGTAGAATTCTCGCCACCCTGCTCTCGTGCGCCGTCCTGCTCCCCGTCGGCTGGTGCCGCCAAGGGCAGGCCGCCGACACGGTCTGGCTCTCTTCTCTTGACCTCACCAAAATGAGGCAGGGCTGGGGCAAACCCCAGGTGGACCGTTCGATCCGCGAGACGCCGCTCGCCATCGGCGGGCAGAAGTTCGCGCACGGCGTCGGGACGCACGCCGTCAGCGCGCTGTGGATCGATCTGGCGGGCGGGGCGGAGAAGTTCCTGGCCTCGGTGGGAGTGGACGACGCGGCTGGCGGCAAGGGTTCAGTCGCGTTCAAAATCATCGGCGACGGCCGGACGCTCTGGCAATCCGGCGTGATGAAGCCCGGCCAACCCGCGAAGCCGATCGAGCTGGATCTGCACGGCCTGCAGACGCTGTTGCTGCTGGTGGACGACGCAGGCGACGGCATCGACTTTGACCACGCCGATTGGGCCGACGCGCGGTTCTTGGTCAGCGGGCCGAAGCCTCGCGCCATCGACGGACCGAGCGAGGACGCCGTCATTCTCACACCCAAGCCCGGTCCGGCCCCGCGCATCAACGGGCCGCGCGTCTATGGCGCTCGTCCGGGGCACCCGTTCCTCTTCCGCATTCCGACGAGCGGGGAAAGGCCCATGACCTTTTCGGCGAGCGGCCTGCCCGCCGGCCTCCACCTCGATACCGCGACCGGCATCCTCACCGGCATCACCCCGGGGCGCGGCATCTACAAGCTCACCCTGCGCGCCCGAAATGGACACGGCCGGGCGGCGCGGTCGTTCCAAATTGTGTCGGGCGACACGCTGGCGCTCACGCCGCCGATGGGGTGGAATCACTGGTACACCCACTACGACCGCATCACCGACGGCCTCATGCGCCAGGCCGCCGACGTAATGGTGCGCAGCGGCATGGCGGACGTGGGTTACCAATACGTGGACATCGATGACTGTTGGATGAACGCGCCGAAAAACAGCGACCCGCTGCGGGTCGGCCCCTTGCGCGACGGGCGGGGCAACGTTCTCCCGAACCGGCACTTTCCCGACATGAAGGCGCTCACGGATTACATCCACGCCCAGGGCCTGAAGGCGGGCCTCTACACCTCGCCCGGCCCATTCACCTGCGGCGGATTCGCCGGCAGCTACGAGCACGAGGCGCAGGACGCGCGGCAGTTCGCCGATTGGGGCTTCGATTTTCTGAAATACGACTGGTGCTCGTACGACACCGTGGTGAAGGGCGATCACAGTTTGCCCGCGTTGAAAAAGCCGTACCGTCTGATGGGTGGCCTGTTGAAGCAGCAGCCACGCGATATCGTGTTCAACCTCTGCCAGTACGGCATGGGCGACGTCTGGGAATGGGGCGCGGAAGTCGGCGGCCATTGCTGGCGCACCGCCGGCGACCTGGGCTTTGAGCTGAACCGCATCTTTCCGGTGGCGCTGAAGAACGCGGAACACCGCGCCTGGTCGAAGCCCGGCAGTTGGAATGACCCCGACTACATCCAGATCGGCTACATCGGCAACGCGCGCGGCATGGGCGAGCCGATGCGGTGTCCGCTCACGCCGAACGAGCAATACGCCTTCATGTCGCTGTGGTGCCTGATGGCGTCGCCACTCTTTTACAGCGGCGACATGGGCCGGCTGGATGACTTCACGCTCAACGTGCTCTGCAATCCCGAGGTCATCGACGTGGACCAGGATTCCCTCGGACAGTGCGCGCGAGTAATTCGCCTCACGGAAGACACCTTCCTCATGGTCAAAGACCTGGCGGACGGCAGCAAGGCCGTGGGCCTGTTCAACCAAGGCGAGATGCCGACGACCGTCACCGCCCAGTGGTCTGACTTGGGCCTCCACGGCCGGAAAACGGTGCGCGATCTTTGGCGGCAGAAGGATCTCGGCAAGTTCAACCGGGAGTTCCGGGCCAGCGTCGCCCGGCACGGCGGCGTGCTGTTGCGCCTGCGATAGCCAAGCGCGTGGAAGGGCGGGCTAAACGCCACCAATCCACTTCCGATCTTCCCAAACCGCCTGGAGCGAGGTCAGGTTGCGGGAGTCGAATAGATTCTTGGCCGCATCCGCGAGTTTGCCCCGCCGCAGGTTGTGCCACGCGTCGCTGGCGCTGATCGCCGTGAATTGCAGCACGCTCGGGTCGCGGTAGCAGTCGATCATGCAGCGCGTGCAACCGTCGCGGATCAGCCGGGACTGGTCGAACTCGTAGATGCTGCACATCGGCGTCTCCCAGAAGTGGCAGCGGTAGAGCTTCAGGTGCCAGTCGAGGTAGAAGTACTTGTGCCCGCCCAGGCAGCCGAACCGCTCCCGTTCGCCCCGCAAGTGGCGCTGCATTTCGGTGAGCGATTCCATCGGGTTGACCACCGGGAAACCGCTGGCGCGCTTCATCTGTTTTATCTTCTCAAAGACCTGCAGGAGTTCGTCCTTTGAGTAGTTCACCAAGCCGCTGTCGCTGAAGCTCAGGTAGCTGGAGCCCAGCGCCGTCAGCGGATAGCTGAAGGTGCAACTCCGGAACCCGAGCGATTCCAGGAAATCCGGCAGCCGCTCGTAGTCGTCAATCAACCGGCTCGCCGTGATGCTCGCGGTCGTCTGGATGCCGGCCGCCTGGAAGAACTCGTTGGCGCGTTTGATCTTTCGGCAGACCTCGGGCAGGCCGCGGTTCTTCTCGTGCTTGGCCACGTCGTGAGCGTCAACGGACATGATGACGCTGCTCAGACCGTCGCTGGCCAGGCCGCGCATGTTTTCCTCGGTCCAGAGGCCGCCATTGGTGCAGATCATCGGATGAATGCCGCGCTCCGCCGCGTAGCGCGTCATGGCCCGCAAGTCGCGGTGGACCATCGGCTCGCCGCCGACGAACAGCAGGTAGCCAATATGGTTGCGCACGCTGATGTCCACCACGTCGCGTGCCTCCTGAAGGGTGACGCTCCGCCGCGCCTTGGGGTCAAATTGCGAGCGGGCGAAGCCGCAAAAGCCGCAGTCCGCGTTGCAGATGTTCGTGATGGCAAACTGCAGATAGCCAGGGCCGCCGTGGTCGAGCACCTCGCGGAACAGTTGCCACGCCGACTTCTTCGCCGGCCGGACCGGCGGGGAAAAATGGGCGGCGGGCGCGGACGCGGGTGCGGCGGCCGGCGGCGGATTCAATGTGACAGTGCTCATCAGGCTGATCGGCGGATTGTGTCGGCGGTAACTCTAGCGTGGCAATGCTTTCTTTGCGAATGCCGCCGGGTGAAGCAGCGCGGCCGTTGGGAAACAGACCCCCGAGTCACACTGGCGTGCCGGCTCGCGGGACCAGGCCCCGCTCTGCCCCCCCCTTTGACCTGGCCCAGGAGGTCAGCGGGCGCGGGGCGCAGACTCTTCGTATTCATCGAGGCCCACGAAGAGCGGCTTCAGGTGGCGCTCGTAAAGGTTCGCCGTCACGTTCCGAGCAATCGTCGTCTGGCATTCGGCGA
>VFSW01007861.1_pt1 | contig 15417 bp, 6 predicted proteins | sample 5358111 | NCBI WGS metagenome assembly VFSW01 (sample SAMN11554181, study PRJNA540505) | mine drainage metagenome | isolation source: sediment from site ElyBrook_90M | place: USA: Ely Copper Mine, Vershire, VT | collected 2017
TTCATGGAGGCAGTCTGTGCTCAACTCAAACTGGAGGACCTGGCTGCATGGAAAAGCAGTTTGAGCAAGCGCCCATTCGCATTCTGATTGTGGATGACCACCCGATCGTGCGCGCCGGGCTTGCTACACTCCTTAAGCGCGAGCAGGATCTGCGTCTCGAAGGTGGCGTCAACAGCGCGGAAGAAGCGCTGGCATTTCTCGCCACGCACGCCGTTGATGTCGTTCTTCTGGATCTGAGAATGCCGAAGACGACCGGGATCGAGGTCCTGCCCAGGATCGTAGACAGTCCGGGCGCCCCTAGGGTCCTCATCCTTTCCAGCTTTGATTACGAAGAAGAAATCTATCGCGCTGCGATGGCCGGCGCCCGCGGCTATCTGATGAAGAGCGCGCCTCGGAAAGAAATCCTCCAGGCCGTTCGCAATGTGGCGCAAGGCGGCCTTCACTTTCCCGAAGGCATTGCCAATCGCATCCTTGAACGAAAAGGCAGGCCCGGCCTCAGTCCACGCGAGCAGGACATCCTGATCATGATTTCGAAGGGACTCACCAACAAGGAAATCGGGCACGCACTTCTCATCAGTCAATTCACCGTGCGCAATCACGTAAATCATATCCTCGAAAAGCTGCAGGCCAGTGACCGCACGGAGGCAGTCTCCATCGCCATCCAGCAGGGAGTCATCGCCATGCACTCGTGAGCGTTTCCAGGGCAGCACGTGAGACTGCTCTTGCCGGGGATCGTGTCATTCGGTTGCGCTGGATAGCGGCGCCTCCGCACTCGCATCGCCGGTGTGGCCATCGCGCGTGACATACGAGATCCGATAACGCACCGCGGTGTTGCCTGCCGGCGGAAAGTCAGAGGTGGACGCGCCATCCAGCGGCCCGGCCACGCGAATCCACCCCGCGTTGAGCGCGTCCTGCCGTTCCACCACAACGCTCAGACCCGCCGGGGGGAGATCAAATTGAATCAGAAGATGCGGCGATGGCGTACTGACGCGCTTGAGCAGCGGAGCATTCGGCCTCGCGATTTCAGGATAACCAGCACGAACCGTCAGCGGCTCAGTGGGATCGCTCCGATTGCCCGCCGCATCCACTGCGACCAATCGATAGAAATACGTCTCGCCGGGGCTGACATACAGATCCTGGTACTGCCGCGAGGTTCCTTGTAGCGGATCGCCAAGAACGACACCAATATCCTTCGCAGCTCCGGACCGAAGTACAAGAAACTGCGCTGTTCGCTCTTCCGGATCGGCGGGTGCGAAGGTCAGCGTCACTCTTCCGCCTTGCCCGCTGATGCCGGTGATGGTTGGTGGTCCCGGCACCGTTCGATCGGCGAGCGTGACTTGAACGCTCGAGCTGGGCCGGCCTTCTGCGTTGTCAAGAGCGACGGCGACCACGCGATACTCGAGCGAGGAACCTGAACTCATCCCGATGTAGTCGTCAAAGAGAGGCTCGAGTGTGGCATGTGGGTTAAGACGAACCCAGTTCGCGGCGGGAGTGATTCCATTCAGCCCGCGTCGCTCCACGAAGTAACCCGCCACCGGAAACGCAACCGGTTTCCAGGTCAGCCTCACGCGCGTCTGCCCTGCATCAGCCGCGAGGCCTGAAACCTGGGGCGGCGCGCTCGTGTTCGCCGCCGCTCCGCTCGCAGTCGCACTCGGAGGCCCAATGTCGCCCCGCGAATCGACCGCTCGCACACGGTAGTAGTAGGTGGTCCCGCCACGCACCGAGTCGTCTTCATACTGCGATGTGCTGGTCGGCAGCGCCTGGCTCATCAGCGTCTCCCATGGCCCGTTTGCCATGAACGCCCGCTCAACCACATAACCTGCAAGGTTCGGCCGCGATTCCGCCGTCCAAGTCACAACGATGATGCCGGGAGATGCTGCAGCCTTTACGAGCGCAGGCGGATCCAGAGCGCGAAAGTCCGGAAAGAAGATGCGGATCGCCGCAGGCTGGCTGCGCCGGCCAAAGGCATCGACCGCGTAGACCTTGTAGTCAGCCATCGAATTCGGCGTCGCATTGTGATCAACAACCAACTCCACACTCGGATTCCATCGCGTGCCCACCACAAACGGCTTCATGCTGATTGGACTTCCGCCGCGTTCGACTGCGCAGCTGAGCACCGGCAGCGTGCGATCCTCCACTGGCGGATTCCACGAAAGCGCAACGCCCTGTGCGCTCACTTTAGCCTTGAGTCCGTCCGGCGAAGGCGGCAGCGGCGTCGCCTGCGCAGCATCCACCGCCGCGGTCACCAGCTTCACGCCCGTGGCGTTGCCTGCGCCATCCATTCCCTGGATCGTGTAGGTGCGTGCACCCGATGCGGCACTGGAAATGGTCGCAGACAAGCCTAGTGCGCGCGCATAGCCTGGCTCGCTGAACGCGCGCAGCCCAAGAAGATTGACGAGGTTTCTCATCTGTTTGGCATTCTCGGCCGGCTTGGCGAGGACGGCGGGCAGACGTCGAATCGCATCGGCATCTTCAACAGACAACGCGCTCATGGCGGCCTCATCGCCCAGCGCAACATGAGGAGCAGCAACACTGCCGGCAGAATCCAGAATTCTCCAGCCGCCAGCAGGCCACTGCGATGCCGGCGGAAACCATAAAAGCTGAATCGTCCCCTTCCCATCGGAGACAGCAAAGGCAGCGCCCGGATTCTCTTGCGCGCCTCCGCAAGCAGGCACCATGGCAGCCAGCAGAGCGAGAATGAGGAACTTGCGAAGTCGATTCATCATAGATGCACCGAGAACGAGACGCTGCCCAGCGGCCACGGCAGCCCCAGCGAAGCGCTGGCGTTAAGATCGAGTGGCATCGCCTCAGCGTGAATCTGTGCGCTGACCCAATCCGAAACACACACGCCGGACACACAAACGCCCGCACTCGCGTTGGCCGAAAAATCACCGGTTATGTGCGGCTGCGGTGTGATGGTCACGCCCGCATCCACGGTCCCGCGCACGTATGCGGAAGCCACCGAGTCATCGCCGACATCGAGATCGATACTGACGCCGCCTCCCAGCGAAAGCCCCTGGTCGGAAAGCATCAGGTACATATCCGCATCGGAGACAAGGAAGTGCCCACGTACGCGCGGACCCTCCTTCTTTCCTGCGTCGATGTGCCACGGACCCTTGCCGAAGTGGAGATCCACCGCGGCGTTGTTGGCGCTGTTGCCAAGATCGATATACGCCAGGTCATTCAAGAACGACAGGTGACCCCACAACCGCCCGTCAAAGCTGCTTCCTGCGTACTGGAAGTAGCCCTGAAAATCTCCGTTTCCATTATCCGGCAGCTTCAGCAGCCACGCATGAAAGTCCATGCGCGCGCCCGCATCCTGGCCCGTCGCCTTAATGGTGAGGTCGCCATCCAGCGTATAGGTGAAGTGGTCGGGCATGCCCACACGCATCCCTGCCATGAAAAGAAATGAATTGTCGTAGACTGGCGTGGCCGCATTCAGGTCCCCCGTATCGGTGAACGCGTTCAGCGGGAAGTTATGGCCGATGCCACCGGAGATGGAGTAGAGATTCATGATCGGTGGCACGGGTACGAGCGGCACGCCCGTGTCGCCCAGCCCGATGGTTGCGCGCGTCAGCCAGTAATCGTGACCATTCCCGTAGCCAAGCCGGAACTGAGCGGTCAGCGGCGGACCGCCTAGCTCGCTCAGATCCACAGTGCCGGAGTACTCAGTGGCGCCGCCCCCGCTGCCCGTTGTGCTGCCCCCGGCATAGACAGGATGAATCCGGGCCTCTGAGGTCGGCTGCCCCGAGGGATAGGGAACATCGACAGTGAAGTCCGAGTTCTCCGGCCCCTTGCTCGTGAAGGCCGAGCCCGATGAATCCATCTCGTAATTCACCACCATCGGCGCGGCCGGCATCACCTCCGACAGGTGAACCGTGGTGCTGAATTGCGCGCCCAGAACCTGGCTGCCCTGCATCGGCACCGTGATGTGCGCGGAGACAAGATCGAGTGGAGTTTGCCCAAGCGTCGAGGCTCCGCTGAGAGGCACGTCAATTGACGACCCGCCATTGCCAAGATACGCGCGGCCATCCATGCCAAAGGTGAAGGGTGTCAGGGGAATCGAGGCGAACTTTCTGCCCTCCGAGTTGAACGTGTACGTCGTGGATGTCTGCACCGCCCAGCCCAGGCCCTCCACCTGCGTGAACTCAAGATTCTTCGCCGTAAAGCTGATATTGCCGTACGTCTTCGTCACAGGAGCGGCATTCGTCGGGAAGGTGATGGATGCCTGCTTGCCGCTGGCGGAGACCAGTGTGCCATCGCCGGTAATGTCCGTATCGAGCCACGGCACATAGATATCGATTCCCTTGTACGTCGCTTTGAAGTCGCCAGATCCTGGAGCAACGTAGGCGCTCAGGGACTGGAAACTGACCTTGCCTGCATCGAGCGCCGCAGAGAACGGCCCAGTCGAGAGGCTGCCACATAGCCCGCCGTTGATCACGCCCCAATCATTCACAACGGGCTGATATGCAGAAGATGCAACCAGCCCCATCGTGTAGGGCACAACCGTGAGCGACGGAAACCGGACACCTACCCAGTCCGCGCCGCTCAGCGAGCCGCAGTACGGACTTGCGCCATCTCCGGCCGTGTGGCTCAGGTCCAGCCGCACATTGTTTGACGATATCTGAAACGCGCTCCATCCAATAATCGAGCTGGGCAGATTGAGCCCTTCCTTCATCCAGTCTCCGTTCGAGTGCAGCTCCGCGGTCACGCCCGACCACTGCTGAGGCTTCTCCACGCCGGGAAGCCGAAGTGTGTCGTCCTGGAAAGTCACACTCAGCGTGGCATCGACCTCGCCCTGCACCGCGCCGCTCGTTGTAGAGGTGTGCCCCTGAATACGATCCACCGTGCCCGTCAAACCCGGCGCGCTCGCGTGCAAAGCGAGATTTGGCGCCACATCCAGCGTACCCGCTGTGACTGTGCTCCCATCCGGCACCTCCCATCCGCTGAAACGAATCGGGATCGGCGCGTAAATATCGTAGCCGCCACTCGATGAGTTCGCGAGATGGATGATCAGATTGCCTGAGCCGCTGTATTGCGTCCCTTGCTGTGTGACGTTCCCCTGAATGTCTTCAATTTCAAAGGAGCCGCCGCTTGTCACCGGAAACAGAAACTTGCAGGGCTTCGATGGGTCCGATTGCACAACCTCATAGTGGCTCGTGCTCGAAGCGACGAACTGGCCAGGTGGCAGTTCCCCCACAATCGACGCCACCTTCTGCATCGCCTCATTCACGTATTGCACCGCGCCCAGGCCGCCAATGGCATGGTTCGAGCTTGAAAGCACCCCGATCTTCAGCGGCGGCAGATTGCTGCCCGCCGGCGGAGACAGCGAGTTCAGCAGCGACTTTGCACTCGCCGCTGCGTCCGCGTCCAGCTTGCCGCCGGGCTTGTCCACGATCTTCCCAATCGTCTCACGCACGCCAATCTGTAGATTCGGAAGCGCGGGATCCGGCGCCACCACGGCGGAGACGCTGACCGCATGCATGCCCAGTGCCTTCGTCGAGAGCGGCGACGGCGTATCGAACGGCTTGCTCTGATCGACAATGATCGAAGGCTCGACGTACCCCGGCGGCGGATGCGCAATCAGAGTCCGCTCCGTCGATGGCCCCAGCGCAACCGTCTGCTGCATCGTGGCGCCGTCTACATTCCACGTCACGCTGACTTCGCCTCTGCCGTAGTAGCCAATCTGCGTTTCCGCAATCGCTGCATCGTCGCATGTGCTGCAGATCGCGTCTGGCGTCACCGAGCCCGCGTTAAGCAGGCCGATGGGCCCCTTCGCGCGCATCGCCGGAGTCTTCTCCACAGGCTGGACCTTGCTCCCAAGGCTGTTGCCCGTGGGAAGCAAATGAATCGGAGAGTGCGCCTTTGAGCTTTCGTGTCCGGGGAAGGTCGGAGCGGCAATCGTCTTCAGGTAGAGTGGGCCAGTCGCGGCCAGGTCTTTGGGAACCGTGATGATCACCCCCTTGCAGAAGATCATGAACGCGCGGGAAGTAATTGCGCTCAGATCCGGCGATGCAGACGCGGCGCTTGTCCCGGGAAGCATGACCGGTGCGTTCTGCGAAAGCAGCGAGTGAAAGCTGGCGTCGATCGTGTTCTGGGAAGAGCTTCCGCTCTCAAGTGAACCCATATGGCCGAGCGTTGCGACTTGCAGAAACGGCGAGGTTGCAGGTCCATCCACGCTCGCCGAAAGCAACGATGCGTTTACATGCTGCGCGTCGGCCTCGGAGAGCTGAAAGACGCGGATGGTAAAGCCGCCCTTATTGTTGTACTGATGCACCACAGCGCCCACATCGCCCAGGTGCGCTGGCAGCGTGAGACCCTCGCCGCGGTTCCAGTTCTCCATATTGGGATCGGCCGGGGGCGCGCTCAGGGCTTCAATTGTGCCGTCCCCCCAATCCACAAAGAGATTGTCGAACGCTACGTCTCCCACCTGCCCGAAGAGACAGCCACTGCACTGCGACCCTGGCTTCTGAACCAGTCTCGGATGCGTCGCGTACGGCGAGTCCGTTAGGTTGAAGCCGCCCGAAAGCACAAAGCGATCTCCCATGTAGCTGTTCGGATCGTTGCCTGTGTCGTCCGCGTCCTGCGCCTGCAGGCTGCTGCTGGTGCTGCCCCCGGTCGAACACGCAAGCCCTGTCGGCGCCATGGGGCGGTCGAGCGGCCAGCGGTCGGAGATCTCGACCTTCACATCGACGGTCTGACTCTGCGCATTCTGCTGATTCTGCGCTCCCGCTCCAGCTTGGTTCGCTCCAGCCTGCTGCGCCATTGAGGAATTCATGCGCGTGTGAAAGGGAGGCTGCGGCGCCACGCCGCTCTCGGTGTAGGTGTGATAACCCACCACCTCCCACTGCAGGTCGCCCTCGGCAAGTTGCGGGCTCGAACTCGACGGCGCGGGCGGCTGAAAGATCTTCACGCCGCCAATTATTGTGGATGTGGGAGTGGAGTGCGATGTGTAGTGAAAGCCTGCGTGCATCGCCAGAGGAACATTCTCCAGCACCGATGCGAGGAAAGCCGCATCGGGCCGGTAGTACGTTGGAACCGTAGTGGTACTCCCGCCCGACACAGGTACACTCGTCCCATCGATGCGCTTTGAGCCGAGCAGCGTGACGCCATCCTTGGCGTAGATGTTCAGCACGTAATAATCGGCGAGTCCGGGATTCTCCTCGTTCCACTCAAAGTGAGCATCGTCGTCCAGCACGGGTACGCCGTAGTGCTCCTCAAACTCGCCCACCCACTGATCGCCCCACTGCGGAGTCACGAGATCAATCTTGCCGAGCGGAAAATTTTGCAGCGTAATCGGCGTCGTCTTCAGAACCGGAGGCGAACCCGACGAGACGGGCACAGGGATGACGTTCAGCATACGGCTGCCCGTTGCCCGCTGCTGCTCCGGCGTCTGCAGCGTGATGTCCCGTCCGCCCGGCAGTGCAGTGGCCAGCGCGCTCACCGTGACGTGAATCTCGGTGCTGTTGATATACCTCGCGGGGCCCAGCGCCATCACTGCCGCTGGCACGCCCGCGCCCACGGAGAACGACACCAGCGTGCCGGGAACAAAGTTGGTTCCCTCAATCGCGAGGTCCACATTCTGGCTGCCCGCCGCAATCTGGCTCGGAATCACCCGCAAAATCTGCATCGGTTGCACGGTCCCACCCGGCTTGGCGGATGGTGTGACCGTGAAGGTGTTCGGCGCGGCGAGGCTCAGATTTCCGTTGACCACCCGCACGGCGCGAGGACCAAGCGGCGCATTCGGTGCGATGGTCACCTCCGCCTGCACCTCTTTCGCATTGGCCATCGTCGGCTTGCCAATCGTGAGCCCCGTCGCCGGAATCATCTGCACGGTTGCATTCGGAAAGAGATTCGCGCCTGAAAGCGTGAGCAGCACCGATGTTCCCTGATGGCCCGAGAGCGGCGTCATCTCTCGTATCGTGGGTTGCGCCGGCCCGCAGCTCACGGCAACAGCAAAATTCGTACTGCAGCCGCTGGAAGGAGGCGCAGTCACCGTGAATGGAATCGGCGCCATCAGGTCGTAATCGGCCACTTGCAGATCAACCTTGTACGACCCCGGAGCTGCGTTGGAAGCAATCTGCACCCTGGCGACAATCTGCGTGGGCGAGGTAGACGCCACGCTCGTCACCGTGATGCCCTGTGACGGCGTGAAGAAAAGCTTGAGCATCCGGGCCGAGAAGTTCGTCCCCGTCAACGTGAGCGTGACGCTCGCCCCCTGCGCGCCTTGCGTCGGACTGTACGAGGTGAGCGCCGGGCGCTGCGCCGCCGCTGAGACATTGGCAATCAGGACAGCGACCGCAAAAATGCCCGCTCTCCATCTCATCCCCAACGACGCATCTTTACCTTGGTTCCGTTGAACACTCAGCACGTCCCTGCATGTCGTTTGCATCGTGTCGCCTCAAAACGTCTTCTTGTGCGCCAGATTGAATGTCCAGATGCCTACAAGCTGCGTGCTCTGCAGGTCGGTGTGCGCCACGTTGTCCCGGTTGTCGTTATAACTGCCCTGCACCGCAAGCGTACTCGTCTTCAGCCACCCCGGCAGGGTCCACGAAAGCCTTCCTCCGTACTGGCCCGTCAGCGTATCGCTGGTCGTGCTTCCCCCGGCAAGCGCCGTCCGGCCCTGCACCACGCTGAGCAGCGGAGATACCTGCACGTTGGGCTCCTTCCATGTCATTGCGGGCTGCACGTAGAGGCTGATGGTTCGCGTCGTTCCGATGGAAACCGGATCGGCAGCCACCCAGCTGAAGTTCGCCTGCGCGTTGCACTGGAAGAATCCCTGCGTCACCAGATTTGCGCCCAGCGAAATCGAGGACGTAATCGCGTCCGAAGTGTGCTGGATGTTGTCGCGCAGCCAGTCGCGGTTTCCCCCCACTGTCATGGATACCAGGCCCACCTGCCGCGAGAGCGTCACATTGCCTGACACGTCGCGCTGGTCTGCGCTGCCGTTCTGGCTTGGCGGCAGACCCTGCAGCGCCGCGGGAATCGTGCCCGTCTCCGTCAGCGACTGATTCGAACTGATCGACAGGCTGGTCTTCGCGCCGAATGGCTTGGACCACGTCTCGGAGAACGTATTGAGATCGAGCTCGGCTGTCGTGACTGGATGCACGTTGTTCTGCAGAAAACTGTAAGTCAGGGCGAACGTGCCGGCCTTGGTCGATTCGCTCGCTGAAGCATCCACCCCGCGCAAGTCGGGGTTGCTGGACTGGGTCAGACTTGGATTCGCCGGATTCCCAAAGTTCGGGCTGAGATCGCGGAACGCGACGCTCACCGCAGCTTTGCCGGGATTGCCGGAGATTCCCGACCGCCACGCGCGGCCGAAGAGCGTTTTCGAAGTTGGGTCGGTGACATTCGCGTTGTCGTAGCTCCACGCATACTCGCTCGACCACTGCCATCTCTGCCCAAGGTGGACGTTCAACAGTCCGCCGTATACATCGCCGCGCGACTTCGCGGCAACGGGATTGGGCACAATAATGGGGTTGCCCTGCGAGTCATACTCGACCGTCGTCGGCGCTCCAATATCGCGCGCACCCAGCCACATCAGCCGGAACTCCGCCCACTTCGGCAGCGGAGCCTGCCAGCTTGCCCCCATCAGTCTCTGATGGAACGTCACACCGGCGCCGCCGCCGAGCGCCTCGTCATTGGTGTTGGTATAGAAGCCCAGCTTGCCTCCGGGTGTGGTCGCCATCGCCTCCACGCCCTGGCGCGGCGTCGCCGCCGTCACAAATTGCGCATCGGTGAAAAGTGCGGGCGATACAATGCCAAAGCGCAGACTCCCGCCCCAGCGCTCCCCTTTGCGTTCAATCTGCGCAATGTAATCGTTCACGCGGCCCTGGCTTGTCCGCTGGATCGCCGGATTCAGAATCGAGTTGAGCAGGCCGCTGCCGTTGATCTCAGGCTTCCACGGGCTGTTCTCCGTAAGGATGCGCTCGGCCAGCGAGAAGACGTTGGAATCGGGCGGATTCGATCCCGATGCCCACTGCGTCGTCGATGTAATCTGCCCGTCAATCTCTCCCTGAAACTTTGCCTTCGCCGGTTCCTGCTTCGCCGCGGGGCCCTGCATAATCGCGCCCATCGCCGCGGAAGGACTCGGCGCAGGCATGGCCTCAGCATCCGTGCCGGGCTGCATCGGCGCGGCAGGCGCGGCCGGCGTAGCCGCCGCCGGAGCGGCAATCGTAAACTTCCAGCCCGATGCCTCAAAGCCCACCGTGAGACTCACATCGTGCTCACCGTTCGCCAGCGGAAGCTGCGGCGTGTACGCCACCTGCGTCTGGCTCACCTGTGCCAGCGACGTGATGTCCAGGTCATCCATCGACAGGCTTACGTCCGCCGGGTTCACCGGCGATTGAAACTGCACCGAGATCGCCGGCTGTTGCTGCGCAATGCTGCTGTTCGGCGTCGGAGTTTCCTTCGCAATTTCCGTCGCAAGGTCGAAGTAGCTGCCGCGCCGCATGACGCGCAGGTTCACGTAGCGGAGCGATGCGCGTGGCGAGGCGAGCCTCAGCCCTGCCGCAGGCGGCCCCGGAACACGCGGCTCCACAAACTGCTGCGCAGGTCCGGAAAAAATGCGCTCGCCCCACGGGGAAAACACATCGATGCGCCAAAAGTACATTTCTCCTGGAATCAGCCTTCCGTCAATGGCGTGCAGGTCGAGCGTGCCCTTATCTGTCAGATAGCGGCGCAGAATCAGCTTGCCATCCGCATCCTTGCTGATCGTCACCAGATAGAGCGATCCGGGCGTTGCCACCGTCCAGTCAATCTGCGTATGCCCCAGCGCATTGCGCACCGGCTCTGCCTGCAGCGGCGTCAGCGCGCTGCGCGAGAGGTGCACGATGCTGCGCAGCGGAAGCGGCTTCCTCAATGCGCCCAATCCATCCACCACGCGCACCGTCCAGTACAGATTGCCCGCCGGCTGCCCGCTCCAGACATCCTCCGGCACCTGCCAGCGGTTGTCGTCCACGTCATACCAGGTTTGGATTGCGGAAAAATAAGGCTGCGTCGAGAAGCCCACCTGATAGCGCACTGCGCCCGGCACCGGCGCCCACAGCAGCTCCGGCGTCGTCCCCGAGGCAAAGGCCGCACCGTACGCCGGAGCCAGCAGCGCCTCGAGCTTCCATCCCTGCGGATTGACCGCGACCAGCACCGGCCTGGTGGCGATCTGTGTCGGCTGCTGCAGTCGCAGTTGAATCGTGTGTCCTCCCAGATACCACGTCGGCAGCGTCTGGCGGGTCCGGATGGTCATGCTCTGTCCCGCCACCAGCGGCACGGCAAACTGCTCGATCACCTGGTTGTCCCACAACCACTGCCCAATCACCGAACCGGTGCCCGCTCCCGACAGCACAGCCTGCGCAAACAGCTCATCTCCCTGCTGCACCACAGTCCCGTCGCGGGGACGAATCAGTCCAATGTTGAGCACCGACGCCGGCGCCGAGATCGATGTGGACGCCTGAATCTGAAGCGGCTGCGTCGTTCCCGTGCCTACCGCGGCCGTCCCCACACCCGCTGCAGTGGACGTGCCATCGCTGTTCAACACGTCGATGCCGCGCAGGCCAATCGCCGCCGTCGGGCTCAGGCTGAACAGGGCTGTCATCAGAGTGCCGCTGAGGATGCGGACGTTCAGCAGAGTGGCATCCGGTGCCTGCGTGTGGCCGTTTGAATTGGCAAGACTCGTAAGCGGAGGTGAAATCACCACCGTCGCTCCCGGCCTGAAGTTCGTTCCTTGCAGTGTCAACTCAACGCGGCCCGCGCCCTGTGCCGTGATGCCGGGCCCTGCATGCGTCAGCGTGGGAGGCGGCAGCGTTGCCGCCGCAATCGTCAGCGCAAACGGAGCCGAGGTTCCCCCTCCAGCAACGATCGCAGGATTGAAAACCGTAATCTGGTCGGTCCCAGGGGCTGCAATATCGGTAGCTGGGATCGCAGCGGTGAGCTGCGTGGCGCTCACCAACGTCGTGGTGCGCGCCGCGCCGTTCACCTGCACCACCGACCCGGCAAAGAAACCGGTTCCATTCACCACCAGAGTGAACCCAGCGCCTCCCGCCGTTACCATTCCGGGACTCAGCGATGTAATTGTCGGCACGCCCTGCGCGCGCACGGCCATGGAGCAACTTGCCGCCACCATTGCCCACAGAAGCGGCGCTCCCACCGCTCTCTTCAGAGGTTCAAGCCGGATCCAGCGGGGAAGACTAGCTCCCGAAGACACTGATAGAGAACGTTGCTCGACACGCGAGAACCCGCGAAGTATCGAATACGACCGCATCGTCACGACCTGCCCTTATCTGCTTTCGATCAGATCGGGAAATTGACCCGCCTCCGCCGGCCATATCCCGCAAGGCTGGCGGCAAAACACTCTCAATCTTTCTAGGGGCCTGGGAAAGCTAAATCTCGGTGTTCGCGGATTCTACCACGCTTGAAATTCAGGATGTCTACAAGAATGATGCCCTGGCTGAATCGAAGGTACCTTCATTCGTATATACGATTCCATCTCCGATCTTCGCGCGGAAAGAGATGAATGCATTGCAATGAGAAATCAAGACTATGGCACTCGCACAGCAGAAGCGGAGGGACCTTGCACCTCGCCCATCAGGCCACGTTGACTTTGTCTCTCTCTCTTGGGAGCGAATCCATTGCAACTGCGGCATCCGACACCTATGCAGCGGCCGCGGCGTTCGTCCTCCCACACCTTCAGCCGCAGTTACATTTCCCGTTCGGCGGCGCGCGCGTCCAGCCGCGCCAGCGCCATCACAATTCCCAGCGACGACACCACGCACAGCAGCGAAAACAGAAACGCGCTGCGATAGCCAAAGATGCTGATCAGCGTTCCTGCCGTCGGGCCTACCAGAAAGAACGACACATCCGAAAAGCCCGTGTAGACGCCCAGTGCGGTGCCTCGATTGAACTCCGGCACGCGCTTCACCGCCTCTACGCCCAGCGCCGGAAACACCAGCGCAAAACCGAAGCCTGTGATGCCGGCCGCCGCAAACGCCGTCCATGGCGAGCCCGCGCGCCACATCAGCAGCACGCCCAGCGACTCAATCACCAGGCACGTGATGCCCACCGGATAGCCGCCGAAGCGGTTGATCGTATGGATGAATGCCAGCCGTGCCACGATGAACGCCACGCCGAACGACGTCAGGCACAGCGCCGCCCCGTCCCAGTGCAGGCTCGCGTAAAACAGCGTCACAAACGTGGCCAGCACGCTGTAGCCCACGCCGCCCAGCGCCAGGCCCATGCCGTGCGGCGTCACGCGCAGCGCCACATCGCGAAAGGGCAGATGCTTCCCCGGAACTACTGGCACAGGCGCCTTTGCGCTCGCCGCCAGTACGCTGGCCCCGCAAATTACCACCGTCAGCAGCCCAATCGCGCCCAGCCCCCAGCGCTGCTCCATCACCACGCCCAGCGGAGCGCCCAGCGCCAGTGCTCCATATGTGCTGATGCCGTTGTACGAGATGACCTTGGCCATGTGCTCATGGCCGGTTGCCGTGATGCCCCACAGCGTCGCGCCCGTCGAGCCAAGGCTCTCGCCCGTGCCCAGCGCCAGCCGGCTCGCCAGCAGGATCGTCAGGCTCAGCCACGCCGGTCCGCGATGCGCCGCCGCCGCAATCAGAAGCAGCGCCCCGCTCAGCGTGCACGCGCCCATGCCCCAGAGCACCGCAACCTTGGCTCCATGATGATCCGAAATGCGTCCCGCCAGCGGCCGGCTCACAAACGTCGCAATGTACTGCACGCTGATCACCAGCCCAGCCAACGCCGCGCTGTAACCCAGGCTCAAATGCACATACGGCGGCAGAATCGCAAGTGGCAGCCCGATGGAGAGATAGCAGATAAATGTAAATGCGGTAAAGCTGAGGATCAGCCGCGTGTTGCTCTGCGACGCATCCTGCGTCGGCTCGGAAGAGCTTTCGATGGCGGTATCTTCCATGAGTGGAGGTAATCAGTCCGTCGTGCGCGGCTGCGCTTAGTATACCGGACTGTCTTTTCGTTACCTCACGCCGGCCTCGCCGCAGGCGTTCCACTCCGCTCCCGCCAGATCTCCAGCAGCGCCAGCGTCACGCTGAACACGATCGGTCCCAATATCAGCCCCGTCACCCCAAACAGCACGACGCCGCCCAGCATCGCCAGAAACACCGGCCCCGAGTGCAGTTGCAGTCTCGTCCCCACCAGAATCGGATACAGAATGTTGTCCAGGGTGCTGATAATCAGCGCTCCAAATCCCAGCAGGATGAGCGCATGCACCCACTGGTGTATCGCAAACAGATACACCACCACCGGCAGCCAAACCACAAACGCGCCCACCGCCGGAATCATCGCAAACAGCATCGTCAGCGCGCCCAGCAGCGTCGCCGCGCCCACGCCCAACAGCGCAAATCCAATCCCCGCCAACAGCCCCTGCAGCGCCGCCACAAGAAATCGTCCCAGCACCAGCGCCTTCACCGCCAGCGCAACGCGCGTCATCAGCTGGCCAGACTCTGCGGGCTCCAGTGGAATCAGCCGCCGCGTCATCTCCACCGCCGCGTCTTTGTCGCGATAGAGATAAAACAGCAGAAACAGCATCACCGCAATCTGGATCACCGCATCGATGGACTTGCCCAGAACACCCTTCAACTGACTCGCAAACGTCCCCGCGGCCCTTTCCATCGTCGCGTCCACATTCAGATTGTCCATCACAAATTGCAGCGTATCGTTCACGTTCCGATGACTCGTGATGAACTGCCGCAGACTCTGTTCAGCTGGACCGCTCTGCACGCTCCGCAGCACGGCCACCACGTGATTGCCCGCGCTCGCCACCACCATCAGCGACGGCACCACCAGGCTCAGAGATACCGCAATCAGCGTCACCGTCGCCGCCAACGCAGGTCTTCTCAACCGCGAAGCCACCCGCCTCCGCAATGGCTCCGTCACAATCGCCAGCACCACTGCCCACGTAATCCCCGCCAGAAAGGGCAGCAGGATCCACACGCACAACGCCACTCCGCCAATTGAAACAAGAAACAGCGTTGGCCCTCGCCAGTCAAACCCATTGCCCGCCGCTACCGGACTCTCTTCGTTCATGCCTGTACTCACGGCTTGCCTCACCGCCCTCGCATCGAGTCTACGGCAATTCCGCGGCCGCTGTGGCCGCTGCGGCCCTGCGTCGCTGCAGAAAACTGCCTCGCCTTGCGCCATCCTTTACACGTCCTCCGCGCAACTTTACCCTTGAGGGAGCGGGCGTTTCTTTCCCCAGCCAGCGGTCCGGCAGCAATCCGGCGTCAACCCAAGGAGCAGCGCGGTGTCATTCCACATTGAGAACTTCGGTTGCCGCGCAGCCCGCGCCGATGCCGAGTCCATCCGCGCTGCGCTCACCGCCGCCGGCCAGTCCGATGCGGTGCCCGCCCGCGCCAATCTCGTCCTCGTCAACACCTGCTCCGTCACTGCAGAAGC
>VFSW01007862.1_pt1 | contig 15417 bp, 10 predicted proteins | sample 5358111 | NCBI WGS metagenome assembly VFSW01 (sample SAMN11554181, study PRJNA540505) | mine drainage metagenome | isolation source: sediment from site ElyBrook_90M | place: USA: Ely Copper Mine, Vershire, VT | collected 2017
ACCGGAGCCTGCGCCCTCCCCGTCGCCAGCTGCCCCATCAGCCCCTCCAGCCTTTCCACCGGCGACGCGTTTGCCTCCGCCATCTTCTTGGCCCTCTGGATCGCACGCGCCACCCTTTGCTTGTCAAATGGTTTTAGCACGTAATCCACCGCGTTCACTTCAAACGCGTGCACCGCGTAGCTGTCATACGCCGTCGCAAACACAATCTGCGGCACCTTCACCTTCTTTTCCACCAGCCGCTTGATCACCCCAAATCCATCCAGCCCGGGCATCTGCACATCCAGAAACACCAGGTCCGGACCGTGCTCCCGTATCAGCGCCACCGCTTCCAGCCCGTTTTTCCCTTGCCCCACCAGATTCACTTCCGGAAAGCTCTTCAGCAGGTACGCCAGTTCGTCCCGCGCCGGCCTCTCGTCGTCCACAATCAGCGTATTCATCGCCATCTTCTTCCGCCTTCTCCGCCCCCGCGCTCCGCTCCCCGCCAACCCAATTTCCGCGGCAAGTATAGTGGCTCGCCTTCGCCCCTGCAATCCTTTCCCCCTCCCCCTATGACCTTTCACGCCTCGTCCCCCATCTTCCTCGGCGCTGTTGCTTCCCGCTTCTTCCTGCGCTATCATGCAACCTGGAGGTTGCAAATGAACGCCACCAGTTCCGATCTCATCCATAAGGAAATTCTCATACAGGCCCCTCGCTCCGCTGTCTGGCGCGCCATCACAGATTTCCGCGAATTCGGCAAATGGTTCCAGGCCGTCATGGAGGGCCCTTTCCTCCCGGGCGCGCTGGTCAAAGGCGCCATCACGCATCCCGGGTACGAGCACGTGAAACTCGAAATCCTTGTCGAACGCTTCGAACCCGAGCATTTCTTCTCCTGGCGCTGGCACCCCTACGCCGTCGACCCCGCCCAGGATTATTCCTCCGAGCCAACCACCTTGGTCACCTTCGAGCTTCAGGAAGTTCCCGAAGGCACGCGGCTCATCGTCACCGAGTCTGGCTTCGACCAGATCCCGCTCGCTCGTCGCGCCGAAGCCTTCCGCATGAACTCCGGTGGCTGGGCCGCACAACTCCAGAACATCGCTCGCCATGTTGTCCCGCCCCGCTAGCCGGTCCACCGGGGCCGCGTCTTTCGATCACGCTGTCCCAGTCTTCGCCGCACTCGGCGACCGCATTCGATTGCGGCTCCTCGCACGCCTCGGCGGCGAGGGGCCGCTCTCCATTTCCCGCCTCACCGAGGGCGCCGGCGTCACCCGCCAGGCCATCACCAAGCATCTGCGTGTGCTTGCCGCCGCCGGTCTCGCGCACGGCCTTCGCCACGGCCGCGAACAGCTCTGGCAAATCGATTCTGCCCACCTCGATGACGCACGCCTCTCCCTCGATCACATCTCTCAGCGCTGGGACCGCGCCCTCGCCCGCCTCAAATCCTCCCTCGAATCCAAATGACCACCACGGCCGCTCCCTCGTTTTCCTCGAATACCGCACTCCACGCGAATTTCTTCAGCGCTGGAAAGAGCTAAACACCCGGAACTCAATGTATGACCGGTCACTGGAATGAAGAGAGGAGATTGCAAGAGATGGGAAGGGGGAGTTATGCTCTTGCGCTACTGGAGAAGGCCATGAACAAGAAAATATTGAGGGAAGCAGCACTGGGCGTGGCTGCGATTTGCCTGCTGGGAGCGGGGATCACCCTCCGCGCGCGGGCGCAGGCAGCGCCGTTGGCGGCCGAGGGCAGCGGGAGCCAAGGGGCAATGCGATGGAGGATGATCGGGCCGTCGCGAGGAGGGAGGGTGCTGGCGGTGGAGGGGATTGCGGGGAATCCGGCGGTTTATTATTTTGCGGCAAATGGCGGAGGAGTGTGGAAGACCACGGATGGAGGAACGGTGTGGAAGCCGATCTTCGATGCGGAGCCGGTGCAATCGATTGGAGCACTGGCGGTGGCCAAATCGAATCCGGAAATTGTGTACGTCGGAACCGGGGAGGATTCACTGCATTCGCAGGTGAGCTATGGGGATGGCGTGTACCGGAGCGATGACGGAGGGAAACACTGGCGCCATCTGGGTCTGGCAGGCACGCGGCACATCGGGAAGATCATCGTGGATCCGCGAAATCCGGAGATTGTGCTGGTGGCGGCGATCGGGCACGTCTACGCGCCAAATCCGGAGCGAGGGGTATTCCGCTCTGCCGACGGAGGCAAGACGTGGAACAAAGTGCTCTATAAGGACGACAGCACGGGAGCTGTGGACCTGAGTTTCGATCCTGACAATCCCAAAACGGTCTATGCGACATTGTGGCATGGCGTGAGGACGCCTTGGCAGCACGGAGCGAACTCCGGGCCGGGAAGCGGAATCTACAAGAGCACGGACGAAGGCCTGAGCTGGAAGCCTATCAGCGGCCATGGCCTGCCCGAGGGGAACTGGGGCCGGGTGGGCGTGGCCGTGGGACCAGGAACAAAGGGCAAGCGCGTGTATGCCATCGTGGAAGCGAAGAAAGACAACGGGCTGTACCGGTCGGATGATGCGGGAGGAAGCTGGAAGCGTGCCACGATGGATTCTCGGATACGAGGGACGTGGTTTTTCGGGCAGATATTCGTGGACCCGCGCAATGCGGACGTGATCTACGTGCCGGAGACCACGCTTTTCCGCTCGAGCGACGGAGGCAAGACGTTCACGGCGCTGAAGGGAGCCCCCGGAGGTGATGATTACCACGTTGTGTGGGTGGATCCTCAGAATAGCCAGAGAATCATCCTGGGATGCGACCAGGGAGCCTCGGTGAGCCTGGATGGTGGTGCCACCTGGAGTTCCTGGTACAACCAGCCTACTGCTCAGATGTATCACGTGGCCACCGACCATCGGTTTCCCTACTACGTCTACGGAGCGCAGCAGGATAGCGGGACAATCGGGATAGCGAGCCGGGGAGATTACGGGCAGATCACCGAGCGGGAATGGTTTCAGGTGGGCCCTGGCGAGAGCGGCTACACACTGCCGGATCCCGCCGAGCCAAACATTGTGTACAACGCCGGACCGGGAGGGGACGTAGTCCGATTTTTCCGGAAGACCGGGCAGGTGCAGGATATTTCGCCGCAGCCGCCCGGGGCATCGGGCGACCTTCGGCTGAACTGGACGATTCCGCTCGCGTTTTCGCCGCAGGATCCGCACGTGCTCTACCTGGGAGCGCAATACCTGCTGAAAACAACGAACGCTGGAACAAACTGGACGAGCGCGAGCCCCGACCTGACCGAAGATCCACGAGACACAAGCAAAGGAAAAGGTAAGGGCACAATCTACACGATCGCGCCCTCCCCAGTGGAGGAAGGCGAAATCTGGGTGGGGACAAACAACGGCCTGGTGCAACTGACACGGGACGGGGGCAAGAGCTGGAAGAATGTGACGCCGCCAGGCGTGACACCCTGGAGTGAGATCAGCCTGATTGAAGCCTCGCATTTCGATTCCGGCGCAGCCTATGCGGCGGTGAACCGGCGCAGCCTGGACGACCAGAAGCCGCATATTTACAGGACACACGACTTCGGAGCGACCTGGGAAGAAACGGTAAAGGGAATCAAGAGCAACGATTTCATCCGGGTGGTGCGTGAAGATCCGGTGAGGAAAGGGCTGCTCTTCGCGGGAGCGGAGACCGGGGTATACGTCTCGCTGGATGACGGAGAGAATTGGGAATCGTTGACACTCAACCTGCCCGCGGTATCGGTCAGGGATCTGGCGATCCAACAGGGAGACCTGGTGGCGGCGACACACGGCCGGTCATTCTGGATACTGGATGACATCACACCGTTCCGCCAGATGAATGCGGAAAACCTGGCGAGCGCGGGCTACCTCTTTGCGCCCCGCACAGCGATACGAATTCGGCGCGACGAAAATCAGAATACTCCCCTGCCCCCCGAAATTCCGGCCGGACAAAATCCACCGGACGGCGCGACGATCTACTACCGGCTGAAGGATGCGCCAGCGGGAGAAGTGACGCTGGAGATACACGACGCGCGGGGAGCGCTGGTGAGGCGCTATTCGAGCAGCGATCCGCTGATGAAGCCAAAGGAGGAGCCCTACGTGGCGGCCTATTGGCTGGCGCAGCCTGTGGCGCTTTCGAAGGCCGCGGGAATGCACCGGTTCGTCTGGGATCTGCGTTATACCAGCCCCGCCGCGATACACGAGCAATCCCCTTACAACTACCCGATTTCGGCGATTGTGGGCGCCACACCGGCCGAGCCGCAAGGGCCGCTGGTCGTCCCGGGAAAATATGAAGCGCGGCTGAGCGCGGGAGGGCAAACCTACAGCCAATGGTTCGATGTAAAAATGGACCCGCGTGTGAAATACCGCAGGAACGAGTTGGAAAGCCAAAGAGACCTGGAACTGAAAATGTCTGCCGCGCTCGAAGTGAACCATGCGGCCTACGAACAGGTGAAGGACCTGAGGAGCCGGCTGGCGGATGTGGAAAAGGGAGCGGGAGATGAAGCCGTGAAGAAAGCCGCGGCGGAGCTGGATGCAAAGGCCACGGGACTGGAAGGCGGCGCACCAAGTGATTTCACTGAGGCGAGAAAGGGAGTCTCGTTCAAGGCCATCAATGAAGCGCTGACGGCGCAGCTCGGGCTGGCCGATCTTGCCGATTTTGGGCCGACGGCGCAGATGGAATCGGCGTACGAAGCGGTGTGCGGCCAGCTTGGCACGGCATTGAAACAGTGGAAAGCCATGCAAGCCTCAGAGCTGGCCGGGCTGAATAGCCAGTTGGCCAGCCACTCGATGCCGGGCCTGCCGGCCCCGCCGGCGCTGCCCGCCGGAGCTGAAGCGTGCGCGCTGAAATAAATTCGGATAAAGGGCGTTGAAAAAAGAGCGGCGGGAATAAGCAGTCTGGCGCGGGACATCTCAGCGGTCCGCGTCAGAGCAAGGAGAGCGGCATTCGATTCGATTTCGGCTTGCACAATCTGCCGGCGGCGGCTGTGGAAACCTATCTGGCGCTTTTCCCGATCGTCAACCCGCTCGGGGGCATTCCGCTGTTTTTCGCCCTGACATCCCATGATGCACCTATGGAAAGGCGGGCGGTCGCCTGGCGGACGGCTCTATACGTCACGGGAATCCTGGTGGTATTCATGTTTTTCGGAAGGTTTGTGCTGAACTTTTTTGGGATATCGCTGCCGGTGCTGAAGATATGCGGAGGACTGATCGTAGCCCACACGGCATGGATGATGGTGACGGGAGCAAGCCGGATCAGCACCTCAGAGAGCGTGGATGCGGCGCAGAAGGAAGATATCTCGTTTTCGCCCATGGCCATGCCGATGCTCGCCGGGCCTGGTTCGATCGGCGTGGTGATGGGCCTCGCGGCACAGGCCGATACCCCGCTGGGCTATGCGGGGATGGTGCTGGGCATCGCCGCCGTTGGATTGACGGTGGCCCTGCTGCTGCGCCTCGGCGAGCCGCTGAATAAATATCTGGGACCAGTGGGGATGGGAGCGATCAACCGGATCTTCGGGTTTCTGATTTTTTCCGTCGCCGGGCAGCTGGTATGGAACGGGCTCACCCAATTCAAGTTTACAGGATGAACGAGCACAGCGCGGGGCGGCCCAGGGCGAAGCGATCGGAACAAAAAAAGGGCGCCACAGACCATCATGCGGCGCCCCTGATGCCCACTGCGGAATTTAAAACGCAGGCTTGAACAGATCCCCGGTCATATCTCCCAGCAGCTTATGCCAGGGATGGTTGGGACGGCTCTCGACTTCCTTGACGATGCGAGCCATTTCGAGAAGGATCGGCGGCTTCTGCTCTTCGTAGAGATCGCCCTGAAGCAGCTTGAGCACGTCCAGGCGGTAGCGGGGATCCTGAACGAATGCGGTGAAGAGCACGTTGAGCCGGTAGTAGAGAGAGATGAACTCGTACCAGTTGGCCGTCCCGCGGCGCATCGTGGTTCGGTAGGTATCGAATTTATCTTTTGTGAAGGTGCCGCCATTCTTTGCCGCGGCGATAATATCAGCCGTAGCGAGTTTGGCGGAGGTCATGGCAATGCTGACGCCGCTGGAAAAGATGGGGTCGACGAAGCGAGCCGCATCGCCGATCATGACGAAGCCATCGCCGCAAATTTCCGTCATGGCGTAACTGTAATCGCCTTCGTCCTTGATGGCATGAAGCTGTTTGGAAGCCTTGAGGGCATTGAAGAGTTCGGGCCTCGTCTTGATGCAATCCCAAAAGAATTCCTCGCGGGAGCGCGCGGATTTCTGGAAATTTTTCTTTTGGGTCACCACGCCGATGCTCGTGATGGTGTCTGTAATGGGAATCTGCCAGAGCCAGGTGTTGGTGACCGGCAGGAAGTGAATGAAAATGTAGTCGCCAAAGGTCTTGCGCTCGCAAAGAGCGAGGCGATCATAGCCTTCGAACCAGGAATGCATGGCGTACTGATTGAAGATGTCGTCCTGCTTTTTGAGCTTCAGCTGATTGCCGAGCAGCGTGTGCCGGCCGGAGGCATCCATGACCACCTTCACCTCGACGCTGGCTTCCGTTGCGGTTCCGTTGGAACCATGCGAATAGTGGATGACGGGATGGGGGCCGGAAAAATCGACGTTGCGAATGCGAGTCCCCATGTGGACCGTGGCGCCCAGCTCCTGTGCGTGTTCGAGCATATATTTATCGAACTTGCTGCGGTCGACGTGCCAGGTATGATTGCGGTCAATACCCGGCTGGTCGCGTTCTTCGAAGCGAATTTCCGCCTGGCAATCGGGTTCGAGGCCATCGAAATCCATGTCGTACATGGGACCGGCGCCGGCCGTCCATACGGCTCCGAACTTGCGCACAAAGCCGAAGGCATCCATTTTCTCAATGAATCCGATTTCCTTAAGGATGCGGTTGGCTGCCGGAACCAGGGATTCGCCGACGTGCGCGCGAGGGAAGTGATCGCGCTCGAAGACCACCGTGCTCAAGCCCGCCTTGGAAAGATAGGAAGCGGCGGCTGACCCCGCCGGGCCGCCTCCGATGATGCCTACATCAAACTGTGTGGCCATGATTGGTATTCGCTCCTATTGTCGCTCAATCGCCCGGGATTGCCTGAAATCAAACCGCAAGATCCCGGGGAAGAATTTTTTTAGAACCCCTCGAACCCCCCGCGAACCGGCGGAGATTGCAAGAGACCGGCAAGTGCTGGACTTCCCCTCCGCACCCGCGCCAAACGAGCCGGAAGCAGGCCGCCTGGAGCACCGCGGCCCGGCTAAAAAGCCGGCTTGAAAAGATCGCCGGTCATGTCCCCGAGCAGTTTGTGCCAGGGGTGATTCGGGCGATTCTCAACTTCCTTGATGACGCGTGCCATCTCGATCAGCACCGGAGGCTTCTCCTCCTCGTAAAGATCGCCTTGGAGGAGTTTCAACACGTCGAGGCGGTAGCGCGGATCCTCGACGAAGGCGGTGAAAAGGACGTTGAGCCGGTAATAGAGCGAGATGAATTCGTACCAGTTCGCGGTGCCGCGGCGAATGGTGGTCTTGTAATTCTCAAATTTATCCTTGGTAAAGACGCCGCCGTTTTTGGCCGCGGCGATGATATCCGCGGTGGCAAAACGCGCCGAGGTGAGGGCGATGCTGACGCCGCTCGAAAAAATGGGGTCAACGAAACGCGCGGCATCGCCAATCATCACGAAGCCATCGCCGCAGATTTCGCTCATCGAGTAGCTGTAGTCGCCTTCGTCCTTGAGGGGGCGCATCTGCGTGGCTTTTTTGAGCTCGTCGTACAACTCGGGGCGCGTCTTGATGCAATCCCAGAAGAACTGCTCGCGCTGCTGGCCTGATTTCTGAAAATTCTTTTTCTGGGTCACCACGCCGATGCTGGTGACCGTATCGGTGATGGGAATCTGCCAGATCCAGCTATTGGTGACCGGAAGGAAGTGGATGAAGATGTAATCATCCATGCGATTTCGGGCCAGTTTCTTGCGGTCGAAATTATCGAACCAGGTATGGATGGCATACTGATTGAAGACGTCGTCCTGCTTTTTGAGCTTCAGCTGATTCCCAAGGAAGGTGAGGCGCCCGGAAGCATCCACCACCACCTTGGCCTTTACGGAACCCTCCTGGCTTCCGCCGTTTTTCCCGTGGACGAAGTGAACCACCGGGTGAGGGCCGGAGAAATCCACCTCGCGAATGCGGTAGCCCTGGTAAACCGTCGCGCCGAGCTTTTCGGCGTGTTCCAGCATGAGCTTGTCGAACTTTCCGCGGTCCACGTGCCAGGTATAGGTGCGATCAACTCCTTCCTGATCGCGTTCAGCGAACCGAATCTCGGCGTGGCAATCGGCCTCGAGGCCATCCCAATCATGCTCGTAGACCGGGCTATCGGCGCTGGCCGTCCAGACCGCGCCGTACTTGCGGACGAAACCGACTTCGTCCATGCGGTCAATGATCCCAATCTCGCGGAGCACGCGAGTCGAGGCGGGAACCAGCGATTCCCCTACATGTTCCCTCGGGAAGATCTCCCTCTCGAATACGACAACGCTCAATCCGGCCTTAGCCAAATAGGAAGCGGCCGAAGAGCCGCCCGGGCCGCCACCAATGACCGCTACATCAAATTCTTTTTGTAACACTGTTTTCTCCCTCATTCGAGAAGGTGCTTGCCACCCTCTTCAGTAAGATTATCCCGGCAGGCAAAACATTCATCGGCTACCCACAAGCTGGTCCGAAGCCCCTGCAGCGAAGGTCAGCCCCCTGGCGGCGGACAGCCAATCCCAAGTAGCGGCCCATTTGACGATGTAATCATTATAAGGGACAGGGCCAATAGGCATCAACAATTTTTGCAACTGGAGTGCCCTCCCGCATGGACCCCCAAGAGGTCTCCGCCTGAAGGCGGGAAGCGCGCTCGGATTCAGACGGGCGAGCAAGGAAGCACTCCCTGGGCGAGATCCCCTACGGACTCGGCCACAATCAGGCGGGTTGGGTAGACCCATTCGAGAAGAGGGGTAGTCATAAACGTGGTGAACAAGGCCATCAGAACCATCATCGAGAACAGAGCGGGGGAAATGACGCCAATATCGAGGCCGATATTTAGGATGATCAGCTCCATCAGACCGCGTGTGTTCATCAGGATGCCCAGGCCAGCGGCTTCGCGCCAGGGGGAGCCAGCGGCGCGTGCGGCGACCAGTGAGCCGCCCAGCTTGCCGGTGATGGCAACGGCGATAATCGCGGCGCAGAAAAGCCACATGGCGGGCCCATGGATCAGGCGGACGCTGGTCCGGAGGCCGGTGAAAGCGAAAAACAGCGGGAGGAGGAGCACGATGGTTACCGATTCGAATTTATCGAGAATCTGGCGGATAAAGGCTGGCTCGCGCGGCATAATCGCGCCCGCAAAAAAGGAGCCGAAGAGAAGGTGCAGACCCAATGATTCGGTGGTGACTGCGGAGGCCAATACGATCACGACCATCAGTGCAATCATGTTCTCAGTCAGGTGGCCGTAGCGCTTAAAGCGCGTGACGAAGCCCCCGAGAAGCGGCTTGACCAGCAGAGACATGACCAGGAGAAAGGCGGCGAGGCCCGCGAGTGTCATCCAAAGCGGCATACCGGCCTGCTGATGAGCGCGGATCAGAACGACTATGTAGGCCAAAATGCACCAGCCGGTAACGTCGTCGACGGCGGCGCAGGCAATGGCCAGGGTGCCCAGAGAAGTGCCCTGCATCTTCCTGTCTGTGAGGATGCGTGCGAGTACCGGAAAAGCGGTGATGCTCATGGCCGCGCCCATAAAAAGAGCGAAGCCCATAAAGCCAACCCCATCGTCGGAAAGACGAGGATACAGGAAATAGGCCAATCCCGCGCCGAGCAACAGCGGCGCGACGATGCTCACATGGCTTGTAAGCACGGCAGCATGTCCTCGCTTCCGCAACTCACCAGGATCCAGCAGCAATCCCACCAGAAACATAAAAATGACGATCCCCACCTGGCTGAGGGCATTCAGGTAGCCGAGGCTCGAGGGAGGAAAGAGCCTGGCCGACACACCGGGAGCAAGCCAGCCAAGCAGAGAAGGACCGAGCGCAATGCCCGCGAACATCTCACCGATCACCTTCGGTTGGTGCATTTTCTGGAAAAGGAATGCCAGCGCCCGCGATGCGGCAATGATCACGGCGATTTGCATCACGAGCGTAACGAGATTTGGCATCAGCGTGGGCTCTCCACCGCCGCGGGACGAACAGCGCGAAAGGCGAATGGCGCACACGAAATGCAATGGGCAACAGCGAGCGTGCCCGAGATAACGCGTCGCGACCCCTCACCTGTGATGGTGCCATCGAGGAGCAGGGACCGTGGCGGCGCGCAGGAGGCTGCGGCAGCGCTAGTGGCAAGGAGGCGATGGCCCTGGATGTTGCCTGTGAACGGGACGGACCGGCCGGAAGGAGCATGGAAAGTGAGAAGGATAGCGGTACCGGATTGAGACACGGAGAGCGCCGGGCGAGACCCCTCGATTGCACCCAAGCCGCAGACATCGGGAGAATCTCCGGCAGCGGTCGAAAGCAGATTCCAATCGCCCGAGATCGCAGGAGGAGCAGCCAGAAGGCGGCCAGCGTGCAGGATGCAGGCGAGGCCGAGCAGCGGAATGCCGACGAAGACCAAATAGGTAAGGATGAGGCGCGGCCTGTCCATGCGGCGGTTAAAGCTGTCCTTTTGCCCAAGCAAGCAGGGCGGCGCTCAAGATTCAGCCGGGCAATCCGGCTGCCCGGCCTGCCTGCGAAACGGACAGGGCGGGGAAACAGCCAGAAGAGTATGCAGGAATATCAAACTAGGTTGTGATACCTTATTACTATCAGAGTGAGACTCGATGGAACTGCGCCATCTTCGTTATTTCATTGCCGTAGCGGAAGAGCTGGGCTTCAATAAAGCGGCGAGAAGGCTGCACATCTCGCAGCCCCCGCTGAGCAAGCAGATCCAGGCCCTGGAGGAGGAGATTGGGGCGAGGCTGCTCGAGCGATCTCGCCACAAGGTGGAACTCACCGAAGCCGGCGAAGCCTTCCTGGAAAGTGCGCGCGACGTGCTGGCGCGCTCGGGGCGGGCGATGGATGCGGCGCGGCGCATTGGGCGCGGGGAAATGGGCCCGCTGGTGATGGGGTCTGTGCCGATTGCAGCCTATACGCTCATCCCCTCGATCCTGGTGGCGCTTCGGCGGAAATTCCCCGACGTGGAGATTGTGTTTCGCGAGCTGGATAGCGACCTGCAACTGCGCGGGCTGCTGGATGGGACGCTCAGCGCGGGGCTGGTGCGCGCGCCCATCCGGCACGAAGCCATCACCTTTCAGAACATTCTTTCAGAGGAACTGATGGCGGTGCTGCCCCCGGGCCACAGGCTGGCCGGGCGGCGGAGGATATCGCTTGAGAGTTTGCGCGCCGAGCGATTCATCCTGCCGGGGCGTTCGAGTTCGCCTGGATTTTACGATCTGGCGCTCGCGGCTCTGAACCGCGCGGGCTTCAGCCCGCAAAATGTCCTGCGGGCCGATAGCGTCCATCACCAGATGGCGTATGTTGTGGCGGGCTACGGGGTGTCTGTCTCAATCGGCTCGGTCTGGAGGGCGTTTCCCAGCGCGCGGTTCATCCCCTTGTACCCCAGCGTCATGCGCACGCACCTGTTGCTGGCCTACCGTGTGGATGCGGCTTCCCCGGCGTTGCACAGCGTGTTGCATACCCTGCGAAAATTGCCCCTGGCGAAGCTATTGTTGCCAGATCGGCGTGGCGTCGTGCCGGCCCATACCGGGGTGGCGGGATTGTGAGAGCGGTCATGGGAGCTGGGCGCGGAACGGACGGGGGAGGCGTGGCAAAGAATTTTGCATTCTAGTGTTGACATGGGGACAAATTAGAATTACTTTCGTGTCCCTAAGGCAGGGGTCGCGGCCGGCATAGGCTAAGCTCCTCTTGGGAACCATCCATGTTGATAGCGCCTATTATCGAACGTTTCGGCAACTGCCACTCAGGTAAGAAAAAAGGAGAAAAGATGAAGCGTGGATTGCAACTGATGCTTCTTGCAGCGCTAGCCGTAGTGGTGAGTTCCAGCGCGTGGGCGCAATCTCAGCCCAAGCTCCCCCGGAACACCCAGTTCGTCTATGTGAATGACGATATCAATGGCAGCAACACCGTGGAAGGCTTCAAGGTGACGACGACCAACGGCGCGGCAACGGCCCTGGCCGGATCGCCCTATTCGACGGGCGGCTCCGGGATCGGCGGCGGATTTTACGTTACGCCGCGCGTGGCCGCACAGCACAATGGCGGCTTCCTCTACGTGGTGAATGCTGGTTCCAGCACCATCAGCATTTTCTCGATCAACTACTCGACAGGCGTTCCCACGCTGGTGAGTTCCTCGACGTCGACCGGCGGCTCCTGCACCACCTACGGTTGCGGCATTGCGTTCACCCCGAATGGCAAGTTCGCCTACATTGCCAACGGCGATTCAGACAACGTGACCGCTTTCACCGTCAATACCAACACGGGTGCCTTGACCATGGTTTCCGGCGGCACCTATAGCACAAAGTACCTTGTTGATGGCATCGCAACCACCCCTGACGGGAACTACGTCGTCGCCACCGAGCCGCAGACCTCTGCGTCCTCCACACACGGCGCCATCTACGTATGGTCGATCAACCAGAGCACTGGCGCGCTGACCGCCGCCACGGGCTCCCCGACCACCGGCAAGAGCTACGTTGCAGGCATCACCATCAATTGCGCCAGCTCGGCCGTTTACCTCGGCGACGCGACTGGCTCCGGATGGGAAGTGGAAGGCTACGGCATCGGCTCCGGTGGCAAGCTCACCGCGCTGCCCGGCTCGCCCTACACGGGCTTTGATGTGGTTGCGTCAAACGGCGTGCAGCTCAGCCGCGGCGCAAAGTACCTCTTCGTGTCGAACCAGGACAGCGCTTCCGTCCAGTCCTTCACGGTCAATTCGGATGGCTCGATCACAGAGATCGCGCCGTACGCCATCTTCGGCTCCGCCTTCACGGATTTCCCGGCCGGAATGTCGATCAACCCGCTCGGCAACCTGCTCTTCGTTGGCGAATACACCTTTGGGACGCCATCCCTCTGGGTCGCCCGCGTAAACAACAACAACGGCTCGCTGTCGCTGGGCGCCAATTCGCCGGTTGCCCTGGCTGCCAGCTCCGCACCTCTGTCGGTTGATGCCTTCCCGGCACTGGTCTGCACAGCTAACTAAGCGTCTGAACACCACCAGCGGCGGAACGGCCAAAACCGTTTAGCTGCCTGAAAGGAAAAAGGCGGGCGGCTGATATGAGTCGCCTGCCTTTTCTTTTTTGCGGCGAGTGCGGGATGCAAGGCGGCCGGGCAGCAGAAGGGAGGCGGGCACGGGCGGGCAAGCGGAGTGTGCGCTCTAGGGTCTCGCCGGGCAAGGCCTCCCCGTGCGCAGAGCGGGCAAGTCCCTACCTGCTTAATCGAGGAGAAATTTGGTGGAGGCGGGGGGAGTCGGAATATGTGAGCATATTGAAAACACACAACTTATTGAAAAATCGACACGCACAAAACGCACAATCATCCAGAATTGGGGCCAACTGGAACGTATCTGGAACACAGTTTTTTGAAGCCTCGATCATCAAGAGATGCTGGAGCGTGGCTGCTGTAGTGGTGGTTAGCGTGGTCTTTGGAACAGCCGTTGCGCTACGGTCGTTGTGCACGACCTGGTCCAGCCATTTCCGGAACGTCTCAGCCTCCGGCGGTCTGTAAAATGTGGTGTTGACTTCGATGGTGTCAACATAGCCAGCAAGACACTCCGGCGCACGTGATGTAAAATCTCTCACAGCGCTTGGTACAAAAACTCCATGATCTCACCCCTGAAGTGACCGAGTTTTTTGTACCACCGCGAGTGAGAGAGAATTCACTCAGGAGGGAAGCTGGTACAGGCACCCGGAGATACAAAGCGGAAGAGATTGTAGTTCTGCATTCTGGGCCTTCCAACCTTGCTAATCGTCTATGCGACTTGTTTTGTGCATCGCAGTGTGCCTTGGAGCCGCGGGGGTTGGCTCGTTGCTGACCACGCCAGCGCTTCGCCCATGGTATGCCAGCTTGAGGAAGCCCACTTGGACTCCGCCCAATTGGCTATTTGGCCCCATCTGGACAATCCTGTTCGTAGCAATGGGAATCGCGGCTTGGCTGGTTTGGCGGAAGGTCGGCTTCACAGCCGCTCCAATGCAATTGTTCCTCCTGCAATTGTTGCTCAACGTCGCATGGTCCGCACTGTTCTTTCGGCTAAGGTCGCCGGGCCTGGCCTTTGCCGAAATTGTTATATTGTGGTTCGCCATCCTGGCGACGTCGATCGGGTTCTGGAGGGCAGTTCCGGCCGCGGGCGGGTTGCTCTTGCCATATTTGATCTGGGTCAGCTACGCGACAGCGCTCAACTATTCAATATGGCGGTTGAACGCTTAACCATGTCCGCTGCGGCTATAGGAATACCCCGTTGAGCCCAATCCCCGCGATTCGCGTCAGGCCTGCGAATTCCCTGCCAGTCTTGGAGAGTAAAGACTTCGTCCTCTACTGGATGATTTCCTCCCGCAGGGTAACCTGGAATTTTGCTCTGGATCGAGCTGTGGAATGGGCCCAAAAGCTGCAGAAACCGTTGGTTATCTTGGAAGCCTTGCGCTGCGGCTATCCCTGGGCGAGCGACCGGATGCACCGGTTCGTGATGGATGGGATGGTGGAGAATTCCTCCTGGCTTGAGGGCACCGGCGTTCTCTATTATCCGTACCTGGAGTTCGCACCGAATGCGGCGAAAGGGTTGCTCTCATCTTTGGCGGCGCGTGCTTGCGTTGTGGTGACGGACGAGTTCCCTTGCTTTTTCCTCCCGCGGATGGTCGCATCCGCGGCTCGGCAGATCCCAGTGCTCATGGAGGTAGTGGACTCGAATGGCCTGCTTCCGGTACGGTCAGCGGAGAAGGCCTATCCAACCGCATATGCTTTTCGTCGGTTCCTGCAAAAGGAGCTCCTGCGACACTTGATGAAAGTTCCTAAACCCAATGCATTGTCCGGGGCGCAATTGCCGCCCGCGAGACCTCTTCCGGCGGCCATCACAAAGCGCTGGCCGAAAGCCGGTCTTCGACTTTTGAATTCGGGAATGAGCGTGCTGGCACGAATTCCCCTGGATCACGGGGTTCCCCCGGTTGAGATTCGCGGGGGGAGCACTGCCGCTCAAAAACTGCTGAGAAACTTCCTGCGAAACAAGCTGGCGACATACGCTGGGGCGCGAAATCAACCAGCGCAGCAGGCCACAAGCGGACTCTCTCCGTACCTCCACTTTGGCCATATTTCCGTGCACCAGATTTTCTCGGAACTCACAAAACAAGAAGGATGGTCTCCAACCCATCTTGCCGTACGCACAACGGGCAGCCGTTCCGGTTGGTGGGGTTCAAGCCAGGGCGCCGAAGCCTTCCTGGACCAAGTCATTACTTGGCGAGAGCTTGGCTTCAATTGTTGCCAGATGCGAAAAGA
>VFSW01007863.1_pt1 | contig 15414 bp, 12 predicted proteins | sample 5358111 | NCBI WGS metagenome assembly VFSW01 (sample SAMN11554181, study PRJNA540505) | mine drainage metagenome | isolation source: sediment from site ElyBrook_90M | place: USA: Ely Copper Mine, Vershire, VT | collected 2017
CCCCCCGCCCGTCCTGGCCGGTTGAAGTCGCGCACCATCCGCTCCACTAACAATTCACCTTCGCTCGGCGCATAATCATGCCCTTCAGCCTCCGCCGCACGGCGCGCCTCCTCAAGCACATGCACCGATAGCGAGAGCGATGTTTCATCCAGCACCGCAAGCGGCCCGATCGGCATCCCCACCATCAACGCCGCCCGCTCAATCGCGGGCGCTGGAATCCCCTCCGCCAACATCGTCGCACCTTCCATCACGAAAGTGCCAAAGGTCCGGCTGGTATAAAACCCCCGCCGATCATTGACCACAATTGGTAATTTCCCAATCAGCCGGGCATAATCGAGCGCCTTGGCCACCGTCTCATCGCTGGTTTCCGTGCCGCGAATAATCTCCAGCAACTCCATCCGCTCAACCGGCGAGAAAAAATGCAGGCCAATGAACCGTGACGGATCAGAAAATGACCGTGCAAGTTCCGTGATCGGCAAGGTCGAACTGTTCGAGGCAAACACCCCATCCGCCCCAACATACCCAGCGCTCTCCGCCGTTACCTGCCCCTTGAGCGCCGCATTTTCAAACACCGCCTCAATGATCAAATCACAGCCCGCCAGATCATCGCGTTGCGCGGTCGGGGTAATCCGTCCCAGCAGCGTATCCCGCTCAGCCTCGCTCATCCGCTTGCGTTTAATCCGCTTCTCCACGACATTTTTTGAATAAGCCTTGCCCCGTTCAGCGGCCTCCAGGCTGACATCTTTCAGCACGCAGTCAATGCCCCGCGCCGCATTGGCATAGGCAATGCCGCCCCCCATCATGCCAGCGCCCAAAATCCCCACCTTGCGCGGCTTGAAGGATTTGCGTGTGGCCGATTTGGCGTGCGATGATTTTGCCGCCGTGCGTTCTAAAAACAGCCGGATCAAATTCTGCGCCACCGCTCCGGTCGCGAGCGTGGCAAAATGCCGCGATTCCAAGCGCAGCGCAGCATCAAACCCCACCTGCGCGCCTTCCACCGCACAGGCCAAAATCGCCTCCGGTGCCGGATAGCAGCCTCGCGTCTTTTGCCGCAACATCGCAGGCGCGACTAACAACGCTTGCGCAACCCCCGGCGAACTCGGCGTGCCACCGGGGATTTTATACCCTTTAACATGCCAAGGCTGCACCGCCTGTGGCTTGCTCAAAATCCAATCTCGCGCCGCCTCCAATAACGTCGCCTCGTCCGCCACGCACTGCACCAACCCCAAAGCAGCCGCCTCATCGGGCGTGAACAAAGTCCCTTCGGTGAGGATCGGCAACGCCTTCACCAAGCCGAGCAGCCGCACCAGCTTGGTCAAGCCGCCCCCACCGGGCAGCAATCCCAGCGAAACTTCCGGCAAGCCAAGCTGCACCGTCGGCTCCGCCACACAAAAACGCTGATGGCAGGCCAACGCAATCTCAAACCCACCGCCCAACGCCGCGCCATTGATCGCGGCCACCACGGGAATCGGCAAGCTCTCAAGCCGATGCAGCATCGCCTTGATCGCCTCGACCTGCGTAAACACAGCCCCCGCATCGGCCGGCGTCAGGCTCAACAATGATTTAACATCCGCACCCGCAAAAAAATGCCGCGGCTTGGCCGAGGTCACAATCACCCCATCCAGCGCGCCCAACGCGCCCGATATCTGATCTAACACTTCACCAAAGGCGTGCTGCCATGCCACACTCATCGTGTTAACCGGCGCTTGTGGATCATCGAACCGAACCAGCCCAATCCGATCCTTAATCTCAAAACGAACGCTGCTCATGATAAAATCCTCAGAACGCTTCGACAATCGTTGCAATGCCCATGCCGCCGCCCACACACAACGTCACCAAGCCAAATCGCTGTTTGCGGCGCTGCAATTCGTCAATAATCGTGCCAATCAACATCGCACCGGTCGCCCCAAGCGGATGCCCCATCGCAATCGCCCCGCCATTCACATTGACTTTTTCATGCGGCACACCCAGCTCGCGCATAAAGCGCATCGGCACCGCCGCAAACGCTTCATTCACCTCAAACAAATCGATTTGCTCAATCGTCATCCCCGCTTTCGCAAGCGCCTTGCGCGCCGCCGGCGCAGGCCCGGTGAGCATAATCGTCGGATCAGTCCCCACTAACGCCGTCGCCAATACCCGCCCGCGCGGCTCCAAACCCAATTCACGCCCGCGCGCCGCCGTGCCAACCAGCACCGCCGCCGCCCCATCAACAATCCCGGATGAATTTCCTGCCGTATGCACATGATTGATCGCCTCGACCTGCGGATAAACCCGTAGCGCAACGTCATCAAAACCAATCCGCCCCGCCTGCTCAAACGCAGATGGCAACCCAGCCAGTCCCTCTAACGTCGTTTTTGGCTTGATAAATTCATCACGCGCCAAAATAATCTGGCCATTGGCATCACGCACCGCGATCACCGACCGATCAAACAACCCCGCATCACGCGCTGCCGCCGCCCGTTGCTGCGAGGTCAACGCAAATTGATCAACATCGCTGCGGCTATAACCATCAAGCGTCGCAATCAAATCCGCCCCAATGCCCTGCGGCACAAAATTTGTGGCGAGGCTGGTCGCCGGATCAAGCGCCCAAGGGCCGCCATCCGACCCAATCGACACCCGTGACATCGATTCAACCCCACCCGCAACAATCAAATCCTCCCAGCCCGAGCGCACACGCTGCGCCGCCTGATTGACCGCATCAAGCCCAGACGCACAAAACCGGTTGATCTGCACGCCCGATGCATTCCAATTCCAACCAGCAGCCAACGCAGCCGTTTTGGCAATGCACGAGCCCTGATCGCCAATCGGCGTTACGCACCCAATCACCACGTCATCGATCATTGCGCTGTCGAAATCGAGCCGCTGTTGCAATCCGCTGAGTAAATCAGCCAGCAGCGTGACCGGCTTGACCTCATTGAGGCTGCCATCGCCCTTGCCCTTGCCACGGGGCGTGCGCACAGCATCAAAAATCAACGCATCATTCATCGCATCCTCCTGAGCGCCCTGACCGAGCGTTATTTCATTGTGGTTTCGCCTGGAGTGCCGTCAATTGAGCGACACTGGTTTGATGGATTTCACGCAAATCAGCCAGCAGCGAGTCGATTTTTGCGCGTCGGCTTTCCAAATCGGCAATGGCGTCCTGCGTCCGATCAATCACATAGCGCAATTGCCGCGAACGCCCTTCGCCATGTTGCCCATAGAGTTCCAGATAATGCGCAATCTCTTCGAGGGATGACCCAATCGCCCGAGCGCGCAAAATCAACGCCAACCGCGCCCGATCGCGCTTGGTCAAAGCCCGCGCCCGATTGATCCGTTGGAGCGAGATCAAGCCTTTTTGTTCATAAAACCGGATCGTGCGGGTGGTAATGCCAAGCTCCGCAGCCACTTCAGCAATGCCAAACAGTCCCTCATCCGCGTCCAGCCCGTCATGCGATCCCGCTTTTGGCCGTGCCGCCGTGTGATGGCGCAGGTAACTATCGGCCGGCTTATCCGAATTATGCAGCATCGCGCGTTAAATAACCCGCTGCAATTTCAGCGCCACCCCGATATCACCTTCCACGGTAAAGCGTCCGGTCATAAATCCCGTGGTTGGCTCTAATGTCCCCTCCAACAAAGCGGTCAAATCCGCCAGGGCAATTTTGATCGTGCAATCGGCTGCCTCATCGCGATTGCTCACAACGTTCGGCATCGCTGTGCCATCGATAAAAATTTGCCCATCAGCGCCGCAATCGAATTTCAGCTTCGCGCCGAGCCCGCTATCAGCGCCAACCTTCTCGGTAATCCGGCGCGTGCATTCCGCAAAATCCATTTTTTCGCTCCTCTTGATGAGATGTGGGCAGCTTAAGTCTGATTGACGTGTGCGTCAATTGGCGTCATACTAAGTCAATAACCCGGAACACCGGTCAGGAGGATGATGTGCCAACGCCAACCGATCACGGGTATCACAGCATTTTTCGCCGTGGCCTGTTTGCCGGATCGGTCATCCTGGTCACCGGCGGCGGCAGCGGCATCGGTCGCTGCACCGCGCATGAACTCGCCGCCTTGGGCGCGCATGTGGTGCTGCTCGGTCGCCGCCAAGACCGGCTCGATGCGGTGCTGGCCGAACTCTCCGAGGACGGGTTGAGCGGCGAGGCCATCAGCCTTGATATTCGCGACGAACCAGCGGTGGAAACCACGATCGCCGCCATCCTCACCCGCCATGGTCGCATCAATGCGCTGGTCAATAACGCCGGGGGTCAATTTCCCGCCCCTCTTGCCGCTATCTCAAAAAAAGGCTTCGAAGCCGTGGTGGCAACCAATCTGACCGGCGGCTTTTTGCTCGCCAAAGCCTGTTTTAATGCCAGCATGAAACAGCATGGCGGCGCGATCGTGAATATCGTCGCTGATATGTGGAACGGCATGCCCGGCATGGGCCATTCGGGTGCGGCGCGGGCTGGCATGGTCAATCTCACCAAAACGGCCGCCTTCGAATGGGCCTCGTTCGGCGTCCGCGTCAACGCAGTCGCCCCCGGCTGGATCGCGTCATCGGGCCTCGATCAATATGGTGAGGCAATGAAACCGATGATCAAAGCCCTTCACCGCAGCGTCCCGCTGCACCGGCTCGGCACCGAGGCCGAGGTCAGTGCCGCCATCTGCTTCTTGCTGTCCCCGGCAGCATCCTTCATCACCGGCACAGTGATCCAAATCGATGGCGGCGCCCCGCTCGGTCACCGCGCGTTTCCGCTCCCCCCGGAGGGCGGCACAGTAAAATTCGAAGGCTTTCACCGCGCCCAACCGGTCGCCGTGCTTGCCGGAGAGGATCGCTGATGCCCGTTCTCGCAGCAGGCGTGAATCCGAACACGCCCGCCTTCAAGGCAAACGAAGCGGCCATGCTCGGGAAAATATCCGCTTTTCGCGCGTTAGAGGCCGCCGTGATCGAGCAAGACATCGCCGCCCGCCCCAAATTTGCCAAGCGCGGCCAACTCACCCCTCGGCAAAGGCTAAGCCATTTGCTGGATCGTGGCGCATCGTTCCTCGAATTATCCAGCCTCGCCGGCCTTGGCATGCATGATGATGACGCCAAGCGCAGCATCATGGGCGGCGGCGGCATTGCGGGCATCGGCTTTGTCAGCGGCGTGCGGGTGATGGTGGTCGCCAATGACAGCGCGATCAAAGGCGGCACCGTTGCCCCCATGGGCCTGCGCAAAACCCTGCGCGCCCAGGAAATTGCGCGCATCAACAAACTCCCGCTCATTTATCTGGTCGAAAGCGGCGGCGCCAACCTGCTCTACCAAAGTGAAATTTTTATCGAAGGCGGGCGCAGCTTTGCCAACCAAGCCCGCCTGTCCGCCATGGGCATTCCGCAAATCGCGGTGGTCCACGGCTCGGCCACGGCGGGTGGCGCCTACCTGCCTGGCCTCTCGGATTATATCGTGCTGGTGCGCGATCGCTCAAAAATCTTTCTTGCCGGCCCGCCGCTGGTCGAAGCCGCCATCGGTGAACAGGTGCTCGAAGAACAGCTCGGTGGCGCCACCCTCCATGCCCAAATCACCGGCCTTGGTGAATATATCGCCGATGATGACCGCACCGCCCTCGCGCTGGTGCGCGATCTTGTGCAAAATCTCGGCCTCTCCGCATCGCAAACACCCGAGCGTTCGAACCCCGCTTATAATCTCGAGCATCTTCTCGGCATCGTCCCCAGTGATGACCGCACCCCGTTCGATATCAGGGCGATTATCGCCCATATCACGGATGACGCGGCTTTTCTCGAATTTAAAGCCGAATTTGGTGCCGATACGGTCTGCGGCCACGCCGCCATCGATGGCCATCGCATCGGCATCATCGCCAATAACGCGCCGATCCAGCCGCAAGGCTCGATGAAAACCGCGCAATTCATCCAAGCCTGCGATCAAGTCGGCCTGCCACTGCTATTCTTGCAAAACACCACCGGCTACATGGTTGGCAGTGCCGCCGAACACGCAGGCGCCATCAAGCACGGCTCGAAAATGATCCAAGCCGTCGCGAATGCCAGCGTGCCTAAACTGACCATCGTCATCGGGGGCTCATTCGGTGCCGGCAATTACGGCATGTGCGGGCGCGGGTTCGATCCGCATTTCATCTTCTCCTGGCCCACCGCACGCACCGCCGTCATGGGCGGCGCGCAAGCCGCCATGGTGATGCAAATCATCAGCCGCGCCAAACTCGAACGCGCCGGCGCCACCATCAACGAACAAGCGTTAAGCCAAATGTCAGACGGCATCAAACAACGGCTCGATGCCGAGTCGAGCGTCCTGTTCGGCACGGCCCGCCTTTGGGATGATGGCATCATCGACCCGCGTGACACCCGCGCCATTCTCGGATTTTGCCTCGCCACCATTGCCGAAGCCGCCCAGCGCCCCTTGCGCCCCAACAGCTTCGGCGTTCAACGGTTCTAGGAGCCATCATGCAACTCACCACCGAACATCACCAACTGCGCGACACGGTGTTGAAATTCGTCGCCCAGGAAATCAATCCCCATATCCATGAATGGGAGGAAGCCGGCGCCTTTCCCGCCCACCATCTGTTCAAAAAAATGGGCAATCTCGGCCTGCTCGGGGTAAAATATCCAGAGGCGTATGGCGGCCTCGGCCTCGATTTTAGTTATTCCGCCGTGGTCGCCGAAGCGCTCGGCGCGTGCGATTGCTGCGGCGTGCCGATGGCCATTGGTGTGCATACCGATATGTGCACCCCGGCGCTTGCACGCTTCGGCTCGGATGCCCTCCGACGCGAATTTCTCACCCCCGCCATCGCTGGTGACATGGTCGGCTGCGTCGCCGTCAGTGAACCCGGCGGCGGCTCAGATGTCGCGGCGGTCAAAACCACCGCCCGCAAAGACGGCAGCGACTACATCATCAATGGCTCAAAAATGTGGATCACCAACGGTCTGCAAGCCGATTGGATCTGCCTGCTCGCCAATACCTCTGATGATAAGCCCCATAAAAACAAATCCCTGATCATCGTGCCCACCGCGTTGCGCGGCATCGTGCGGCAAAAAATCCACAAAATCGGCATGAATTCGTCGGACACCGCCCAAATTTTCTTCGATGACGTGCGCGTGCCCCAACGCAACCTGATCGGCCAGGAAGGTCTCGGCTTCACCTTTCAAATGCTGCAATTTCAAGAAGAACGCCTCTGGGCCGCTGCAAACTCGCTGATCATGCTTGATCGCCTCATCGATCAAACCATCGTCTACACCCGCGAGCGTAAAACGTTCGGCAAACCCATCCTCGATAACCAAGTCGTGCATTTCCGTCTCGCCGAACTCCGCACCGAAGTCGAAGCCCTGCGCGCCCTAACCTACCGTGCGGTCGAAGGCTATGTCTCCGGTCAAGATGTCACCCGCCTCGCCTCGATGGCCAAACTCAAATGCGGTCGCCTCAGCCGCGAAGTCGCGGATTCCTGCCTGCAATATTGGGGCGGCATGGGCTATACCTGGGACAACCCGATCTCGCGCGCCTACCGTGATGGCCGCCTTGTCTCGATCGGCGGCGGCGCGGATGAAATCATGTTAGGGATCATCGCCAAACTCGAAGGGACATTGCCGGGCAGGGCAGGGTGATGGAGCCTCTGGTTGTTATCGGACGCGATTCGGGCGTGGTGACCATCACGCTCAACCGCCCCCAGGCGCGCAACGCCCTGACCGCGCGCATGATCAGCGCGCTCGAAACCGCACTCACCAAAGCCGCCGATCATGCGCCAGACCGGATCATAGTCCTGCGTGGTGCGGGCGATCATTTCTGCGCCGGCGCTGACCTCGCCGAATCCGCCGCCGCCCGCGCCAATCCTGACGATGCAGCACTCCGCGCCGCCAACCAACAATTCGGCGCGCTCTGCGCACAAATCGCAGCACATCCCAAACCCATCATCGCCTGCGTGCAAGGCAGCGTGATCGGTGGCGGCATCGGTCTCGCCTGCGCAGCGGACATCGTGTTAGCAACCGGCCAAACCCGCTTTCGCCTAAGCGAAGTCACGCTCGGCCTCATCCCCGCGCAAATTCTCCCCTTCGTTATCGCCCGCACCGGCTATGTCACCGCCAAACGCCTCGCCATCACCGCCCAATCGCTCACCGCGCATGAGGCAAAAAACCTCAGCCTGCTCGATATCCTATGCGAAGACCATGCTGCCCTTGAGGTTGCACTCGCGCAAACCATCGCCACACTCCGCGCCGCGGCCCCCGCCGCCATCGCAGCCACCAAATCCCTCGCCCGTGACGCTCGAACCCTAACACCGGATTGCTACATCCAACACGCGGCTGATCTTTTCATCGCCGCTGCACGCGGTGCTGAGGCCGAAGAAGGCATCGCCGCCTTTCTCGCCCGGCGCCCGCCTAGCTGGTCGGGTAACCCCGCCTAATGCGCCCAATGCAGACAATCATGGTGGCAAACCGTGGCGAAATCGCCAGCCGGATCATCCGCTCTGCCCGCAGCGCAGGCTACCGAACAGTCGCCGTCTATAGCGAGGCCGATCAAAATGCTCCCTTTGTGGCTCTCGCGGATCGTTCCGTCGCGTTAGGCGCGGGCGAACCCGCAGCGACCTATCTCGATATTCCCAAACTCATCGCCGCCGCCATCGCCTCCGGCGCCGATGCCATCCATCCCGGCTATGGATTCCTCGCCGAGCGCGCCGCATTCGCCGAAGCCTGCCAAAAAGCCGACATCATCTTCATCGGCCCACGCCCTGAAACCATCACTCTGATGGGCGATAAAGGCCAAGCCAAAGCCCATCTGCGCAGCCACGGCGTTCCCGTCGTGCCTGGCTATGACGGCGCCGATCAATCCAATACAACCCTAACAGCGGAGGCCGCTGCACTCGGAACGCCACTCCTCATCAAAGCCGTCGCGGGTGGCGGTGGTCGCGGCATGCGGATCGTCAATCATCTCGATGATCTCAACGATGCGTTGGCAGCCGCACGGCGCGAAGCTAAGTCAAGCTTTGGTGATGACCGGCTGATGTTAGAAAAACTCATCAACAACGGCCGCCATATCGAAGTTCAGATTTGCGGTGATGCATTCGGTACGATCCTCCATTTGAGCGATCGCGATTGCACCGCCCAGCGCCGTCGCCAAAAGATCATCGAGGAAGCACCCGCGTCCTCGCTCCCAATGCAAGTCCGAACCGCCTTGCATATGGCGGCGGTGAAAGCCGCATGCAGCGTGAATTATCTCGGCGTTGGAACGGTCGAATTCATTCTCGATCAATCCGATCAATTTTACTTTCTGGAAATGAACACCCGCATCCAAGTGGAGCATACCGTAACCGAAGCCATCACCGGCATCGACCTGGTGGACTGGCAATTGCGCATCGCTGCCGGCGAAGCCTTGCCCTGTGGGCAGGACGACATCGTCACCAGTGGCCACGCAATCGAAGCAAGGCTATGCGCCGAAAACCCTGATCGGCAATTCGCACCACAAACCGGCATCATCCGCTATTGGCGGCCAGCGCCAACATCCCCCGGCATCAGAATCGATTCCGGCATCTCCGAAGGCGCCGTCGTCACCCCATATTATGATTCGATGTTAGCCAAAATCATTGCTCATGGGCGCAACCGCGCCGAATCCATTCGCCGCCTGCAATCCGCCCTCGCCGAATCACCAATCTTGGGCGTGACAACCAATGCCAGCTTCTTGATCGATCTGTTAGAAAGCGCCGAGTTCCGAGCCAATCGCCTGCGGATCGACACACTTGATGGCTGGCGTCCGCCACAAACCAATGATGCCGCGCACGCAACCACACTTGCCTGGGCGCTGGCCGCCGCAATTTGCGCGGGCATTGACCATCACGGCCTATTCAATCGCCCTGCCGCACCTGTTGAATTAACCCTAACTTGCGCCGAGCATCAACGCGATTGCCAAATCGTCGTAATCGAACGCCAATGGGAAATCTCGGTCGCGCAAAACCCAGTCATCACAATCAGCGCGCTAACCCGAAACGGTCAAACCCTCCGCTATATCGCAAACGGCGTCGGTGGATCGGCCATAGCCCTTGAGCATGGTGGCATAATCGCACTCTCGATAGACGGTCAAACCCACGAATTTCAGGACATCAACGCGGCGCAAGTTACGCGCAAAAACCGCCGCGATCCGCATATACGCGCGCCGTTATCAGGCCGCCTCATCATGTGCGTGAGCGAAGGCGATCGGCTCGAAGCAGGGGGCAAACTCGCTGTTATCGAGGCGATGAAAATGGAAACCGTTGTCACTGCATCGGCCGCATGTCGCGTGACCCGTCTGGAGTGCGAACTGGGCACCCAAATCGCCGGTGGCGTGGTGATGATCATCGTGGAGTATCTCAACGAACCGGAGGTGATTGATGGATAAAGTCATCCTGACCTGCTCGGTCAACGGCGTCCTCACTGACCCGCGAACCCATCCCGTTCCAGTAACGCCCGCCGAAATGGCCCGTTCAGCGCGTGAAGCGTTCGAACAAGGGGCTGCGATCATGCACATCCATTTTCGCGACCAACGGCCGAATTTCGGCCATCTCCCCACCTGGGAGCCGGAAATCGCTGCGTCCATCGCGTCGGCCATCCGTGCCGCCTGCCCTGGCGTCATCATCAATCAAACCACCGGCGTGATCGGAGCCGATGTCAACGGGCCCGTTGCCTGCATGGAGCGCATTCATCCCGAAATCGCGGCCTGTAATGCGGGCAGCTTGAATTATCTTAAATCCCGCGAGGATGGCAGTTGGGCTTGGCCACCAATGCTGTTCGATAATCCGGTCAATAAAATTGCAAAAATGTTAGAGGTGGGCGCAAAGCTGGGCACCCGCCCGGAATTTGAGTGTTTTGATCTCGGCATCGTTCGATCTGTCGAGCTATACCGTCGCGCCGGGATGATGCGCACCGGGTTATATAACCTGGTTATGGGTGTTGCATCCGGCATGCCTGTCGATCATGACGTGTTAGCACTCTGCCGCCGCTTCATGCCAGCCTCAGCCCATTGGCAAGCCACCATGATCGGACGCGCTGAAATATGGCCGGTCCATCAAAAGGTCGCCGAGATGGGTGGCATGCTGCGCGCCGGCCTCGAAGATAGTTTTTTCCTGCCCGATGGCAGTCGCGCCCGTGGCAATGGCGACCTGATCGCGGCGCTTGCTACCTGTGCCAAACAGGCAGGTCGCGTCATCGCTTCGCCTGACGAGGCGCGTGCGCTCTTAGGATTGTCAGCCCATGACAGCGAGGTCGCTCATGCTTGATCTTCCCTTCGTCCCAACGCCGCAGCGCTTGCTCGCAACCGCTTCCGGCTACGAATCCGACGCCGCATGCTACCACCGCAATGGCGACGCCTGGGCCCCCACGTCTTGGGGTGATTTGGCAAAATATGTCAACGCGTTAGCGCGCAGTCTGATTGCCGCTGGCATCAAGCCCCAGGATCGCGTGGCAATCTTCGCTTATAATCGGCGCGAATGGGTGATCGCTGATTTAGCAATCATGATGATCGGCGCAGTGAGTGTGGGCATCTATTTCACGGCGGCCCCAAGTGAGGTGGAGTTTATTCTCCATGATAGCGGATCGGTGATATTATTCGTCGAAAATAGGGCCCAACTGGATAAACTCAGCGCCATCTTGCCAACCGTACCATCACTAACACGGGTCGTGATGATCGATGGTGAAAATCTAGCCGCCACCTCCTGGTCCAACATGCTCGATCAAGGACGCAATCTACCCGATGACGAACGGCAATCTCGATTGGCCGCAATCATGCCCGATGACCTCGGCACACTGATTTACACCTCCGGCACCACCGGGCAGCCCAAAGCCGTTGGTCTATCGCACGGCGCACTCTCGCAATGCCTCGGGGTACTGCAATTGATGTTTCATCAAACCCGCGCAGATCGCGCCATCTCCTATCTGCCGCTCGCCCATATCGCCGAGCGAATGTTATCGGTCCACAGCTTCGCCGCCTTCGGATTTTCGCTCTATTTTGCCAAGTCCGTTCAGGATTTAGCAGCCCATTTGCCGCAAGTGCGTCCAACCGTATTTTTTGGCGTGCCGCGCGTTTGGGAAAAAATGGCTGGAGGCCTGCAACAAAAACTGGCCCAATCATCCGGGGTCTCTGGCCAAATTGCCGCCTGGGCGCAACAAATCGGCCGCGAATGGCATCGCCGTGACCGTGAAGCGCTGCCCCGCCCCCTAACGCTGCGGGTCCAATATAATCTGGCCAACCGCCTCGTCTATCGCAAAGTCAAAGCCGCACTGGGCTTCGATGGCGCACGCATGCTCATCTCCGGCGCCGCCCCGATTGCACCAGAAACCCTCGAATTCCTCACCGGCCTCGATATGGTGGTTTACGAACTTTACGGCCAATCGGAAACCTGCGGCCCCACCACAAGCAATTTGCCCGGCGCCAACCGCCTAGGCTCGGTCGGTCGCGCCATTCCGGGCACCGAAATCAAAATCAGCGATGATGGCGAAGTGCTGGTGCGCGACGGCAAATTATTCACCGAATATGTCGGTCGGCCTGATGCAACAGCAGAAACCCTCATCAATGGCTGGCTCCTCTCTGGTGATCTCGGCCGGATCGATCAAGACGGGTATCTTTTCATCACCGGGCGTAAAAAAGACCTGATTATCACAGCAGGCGGCAAAAACATCGCCCCCTCCGGCATCGAAGCAGAGTTAGAAACACTCCCCTTGGTCGAACACGGCATCGTCGTCGGTGATCGGCGGCCGTTCCTGGTCGCTGTCGTCACACTTTCACGCGAGGCCCTAACCCACTTCGCCACCGCCCATAACCTCAACCCCGATGATGCCGCAAACAACCCGCTGGTGCGCGCAGAAATCCAAAGCGGCATTGATAAAATCAACGAAAGCCAAGCTCGCGTTGCACAAATCCGCCGCTTCGCCATTCTCAACCAAACCTTCTCGGTCGAGACCGGTGAACTAACGCCTACCCTAAAACTCCGCCGCAGCGTCGTAGCCGGCCGCTGCGCCGCAGCGATCGACCAGCTCTATGCGGACCGTTAGCGCGGCGCCTTTGGGGGCTGCCCGTTCAGCGAAATGTCATTCATCACCGTAATAATTTTGCCAACAGTCATCTGCTGCCCGTCCAAACCCCAATGATAGCGATCAAGCTTGCCCTTGGTATAAAACCCAACCAGCGCGCCCCCCTGCATCTGGTTTGTGACATCCATGGTGAAGGGATGGGTTTGCCCATGCATCGTGAGTTGCCCCACCAGCTTGGTGCCATTATCGGCACAGGCCCCTTTGAATTGGGTGGTCGGATATTGGTCTGGATCAAGAAAGCTTTTTGACATCACGCGCGCCCGTACAATCGCATTCGGCAATGCCAAGCTGCGGGTCTGAAACGTCACGTCAATGTCGCAGCTATGCGTAACCGGGTCGAAATTCAGCGTCCCGGACAATTGCCGATATCGGCCGGTGACATCGAATAAAATCGCAGACGACCGTGTCTGCGCCAGCATATTCCCCGGCGTTAGTTGCAAGGTCTCAGGCGCGGCGAAGGCGGTCGCACAGCAAGAGGCAAGCGCCACTCCAGCCGCCGCCGCAATGATCGAGCGTTGAGTCCGACGTTTCATGACAGGCTCCCTTATGACGATTGGAGCGAAAGCTTGCCATATACGTCATGGTAGATCAAGGGTGTCCCCGCGCCGAATAAAAACTGCTGCGCCCCCGGCGCCAACGCGATCAAGCTCGAACAAATCGTCCCAAACCCACCGCGTGGCTTGATATGAATCGCCGAATCCTGCGGCGGCGCCTCGTCCGCCAGCAAATCAGCCCACGCCGCCCAATCCTCAGCCCGTGCAACCTCCCCCGGCATCGGCCGCGCCACCCGCTCAAACTGTGGCCGATAGCGCGCAATCCGCGGACAGGTCGGATCATTCGGCTCATACGCTGTCAGCATCGTCACCCCCGCCGCGAGCGGCGTCGCCTCTGGCGGCCCCGCCTCCAGCCCGCGCAGCAAAAACCCGCCCGCCGCATCAGCAATCACCATATTGAAACTGCGATAATCCCCAGAATCCAGCGCCATAATCCGCGCACAAGCCGCATCAGCGCTGCGCTCGCGCAACGCGAGCAACGGCAATTCACCCCGGCTGCGCCGCCCCACCGTCGGCCCCAAGCTCCCCGCACGGTTCAGCAACGCCGCCATCACCCCATCATCATTCAGCCCCAGCCACGTCCCTCCGGCCAAGCGATCGCGTCCGGCAACAATCCCGCGCACCGGCCAAAACCGGCCCGGCGCATCCCATGGCCGATCCAGCATTTCATCGCGATTAGCCCCCACTAACAGCGGCCAGCGATCTCCGGGCACCAATGATAAAATAATCGAACACATCGGCGAGCAATCATCCCGGGCCAAAGACCCGCGCAAAAATTGTCTCCACCCGTGCCAAATGCAGCCGCGCATCCATCGCCACATCCAACGCCTCCGGGCTAATCCGCCCGACAATTTCTGGATCAGCCATCAAATGATCGCGAAAATTCTTCGCCCGCACCTCGCCCGCCTGCGCGCCCCCCAGCCCGCTCCACGTCGCCATCGCATTGCGCTGAATAATCTTATACGCATCCTCGCGGCTAATCCCGGCGCGTGCTAACAATAACAACACCTCGCCCGAATGCACCACGCCGCCCAAACTCTCCAAATTCTCCGCCATCCGCTCAGGATAAATCGTCAATTGCTCAATCATCCCCGCTAACCGGTGCAAGGCAAAATCTAGCGTTATCGTCGCATCCGGCCCCACAAACCGCTCAACCGACGAATGGCTAATATCGCGCTCATGCCACAGCGCCACATTCTCGAGTGCTGGCACCGCATAGCCGCGCACCACTCGCGCTAACCCAGTTAAATTTTCTGACAATACCGGATTGCGCTTATGCGGCATCGCCGATGAGCCCTTCTGCCCCGGATGGAAAAACTCCTCCGCCTCGCGCACTTCGCTGCGCTGCAAATGCCTAACCTCCGTCGCCAGCCGCTCAATGCCCGTCGCAATCACCGCAAGCGTGGTAAAATACGCAGCATGCCGATCGCGCGGAATTATTTGGGTCGAAACCGGCTCAACCGCCAACCCCAATTGCGCCGCCACATGCGCCTCAATCGCCGGATCAAGATGCGCAAACGTCCCCACCGCACCCGAAATCGCACAGGTCGCAATCTCCCGCCGCGCCGCCTCCAACCGCAGCCGATTGCGCGCAAACTCCGCATAATGCCCCGCCAACTTGAGGCCAAAACTGGTCGGCTCCGCATGAATCCCATGGCTGCGGCCAATCGTCGGCGTATGCTTGTGCTCAATCGCCCGACGCTTCAGCGCAGCCATCACCGCATCAATCCCCTGCAACAACAAATCCGTCGCTTGAGTGAGCTGCACCGCCAAACAAGTATCCAACACATCCGATGACGTCATGCCCAAATGCACATAGCGCGAGTCGGGGCCAATCCC
>VFSW01007864.1_pt1 | contig 15413 bp, 13 predicted proteins | sample 5358111 | NCBI WGS metagenome assembly VFSW01 (sample SAMN11554181, study PRJNA540505) | mine drainage metagenome | isolation source: sediment from site ElyBrook_90M | place: USA: Ely Copper Mine, Vershire, VT | collected 2017
CCCTGTTTCACTTCCCGGGTGCCCATGGCCCAGCCACGCTACGCCCACAGCGCCAGCCACGTCACCGGAAGCTTCGCCGCCCCGACGGCGACGGCCGTCGGCCCGCGCTCGGCCCACTGGGCGGGGGCCGGCAGCGCGATCGACTTCTGGGCCTGGAGCTTCCTGGCCGTGGCCGCGTCGACGCGCAGGGCCGCGATGCCGGCGGCGCTGAAGAGCGGGACGAGCGCGCTCGGGATGTAGGTCGCGAGCACGGCGCGCACGGCGGGCGCGATGGCCTGGGCGCGCGACGCGAGGTCCCGCAGCTCGTCGAGCGTCGTGCACACGACCGCCACGGCCGAGCGCCCGTTGGCCGCCGCGTGCTGCTCGAACGACGGGCCCTCGACGAGCTCGAGGGTCTGGGCGGCCCTCCAGGCCGTGAGCCCCTGCACGCCGTCGCCGGTCGCGGGGGGCCTGGGCGTCGCCCCGCGCTCGGGCTTGCGAGCGACCAGGACGTCGTCGGTCGGCAGGGCGCGCGGCACCGTCACGCGCACCGGACGCTTGAAGGAGCGCGGATCGCCGAGCTCGCCCGTGGCCACGGCGTAGGCCAGCGTCTCGGCCGAGGCGACGAGCGCGCCGCGCGGGCCGGCGACGCGGGGCTCGCGCTCGAACGTCTGCAGCGTGACGCCGCTCGCCGCGGGCGGGTACATCTCGCCCCGCACCACGCGCGCGTCGGGCTCGATCAGGCGGGCGCCGGTCGCGATGAGATCCGTCAGCGGCCCGGCCCCGGCGAGCACCTCGAGCATCTGCCGCGAAGGGGGCGCGAGCAGGAAGTCGAGCCGCGGGGGCACGCGCTTGCTCTTCAGGAGCGTGGCCGCCGCGAAGAGGTCGCGCAGCGTGACGCCGCCGTCGCCTCCGAGCAGCACCTGCGACACCGGCTGGCCCGCGAGGTCGCGCACGGCCCGGACGCGCCCCTCGTCGTCGAGCACGAGCGGGTCGACGGCGCCGAGATCGAGGTTCACGACCTCCTCGCAGGGCGCGCCCGCGTCGGCCGCGAGCGCCCGGTGCGCCTTGGAGCGGCGCTGGTCGCGCAGGAAGACCTCGGTGCGCTCGTCGGCCACGAAGACGGCGGCGGCCGCGCCCAGCTGCGGCGCGATGGCGGCGATGACCGCGCGCTCGCCCACGGAGAGGGCACGCGCGCTGGGCCCCGCGAGCTCGACGACCACCGGCGCCCCCGTCGCCTCCTCCACGCGGCGCACCACGTCGCCGAGGCCCCGGCGCATCAGCTCCAGCGCCACGTCGCGCGCGCAGACGAAGGGGCGCAACCGGCCCGTCATGAGCACCTGCACGCTGACGGGCTGCCGCAGCACCACCGTGCCGTGCGCGAGCGCGCGCCCCAGCGAGGCCGTGGGCACGACGAGCGCGAGCATCCCGATGCCGCCCACGCCCGCCAGTCGCGGATCGTCGGTCACGCAGAGCCGCGCGGGGCTCGCGAAGCGCTCGAGGTGCACCGGAGCCGGGAAGCCGACGCCCGGACGCGCCAGCAGCACGCCGCGCGCGAGCAGGTCGCCGGCCGACAGGCCCGCACCCGCGCCGACGGAGGCGCCGACGGAGGCGGTGACGCAGTGCCCGTCGTACGCCACCGCCACCTCGACCGACGTCTTCTTGATGCCCGCCGCCACCGCGTGCGCCAGGGCGGCGCCGGGCGCGCGGACGAGCACGATCTGGTCGACCTCGACCTCGAGCAACGAGGCCCCCCCCGGCGAGGGACGTGCCTCGCCGGCCGAGGGACGTGGCACGAGGGCGCCCTCGCGCGTGCGCGCCGCGAGGACCTTCTGTGCCATCGTGCGGGGAGGATCCCCGGCTCGTGCGCGCATCGTTTCCCTTCCCGCTCTGGCTCTCGAAGTTGCTGACGGCCGCTGCCGCGGGGGCGGGAAAGTAAACCGCACGGCATCCGAGGGTCAAGGCGCCCATGGGCGCCGCGGCCACGCACCCTTGCCCGCGCGCCAGCTGTGATAGCCTCGGCTCAATGTTCCAGGACGCGCTTCGCGACATCGTCGAGCGGACCGACGGGGGAATCGCCAGCCTCATCATGGACTCCGAGGGCATCGCCGTGGAGTCGTACGCGCGAGACGACGCGCCGTTCGACATCAACACCGTCGGCATCGAGTTCGGCGTGGTGCTCGGCTCCATCAAGCGGGCCGCCGAGTCGCTCGAGGCGGGCAGGGCCCACGAGGTCGCCATCGGGACCGACAAGATGATCACCCTCATCCGCACGCTCGGCGACACGTACTTCCTCGCCGTGGCCATCAAGCCCGACGGCAACCTCGGCAAGGGGCGCTTCCTCATGCGCACCGCGGCCCCGAAGCTCATCGCCGAGCTCACGTAGCGGCGATGGCCGGCCGAAGGCGCACGCCCCGCGCCATCCGCATCCTCTGTCTGTCGGGTCCCAACCTCCAGCTGCTGGGCCAGCGGGAGCCGGAGGTGTACGGCCGCGCGACGCTCGACGAGATCCACGAGCGCCTCGAGCGCCGCGCTCGCGAGCTGGACGTCCACCTGGACGCTCGCCAGACCAATCACGAAGGCACGCTGGTCGACTGGATCGGAGCGGCCCCGGCCGACGGCGTGACCGGTCTGCTCCTCAACCCCGGCGCCTACACGCACACGTCGATCGCCATCCACGACGCGCTGCGTGCGGTCGCCCTGCCGTGCGTCGAGGTCCACCTGTCGAACCCCGACGCCCGCGAGGCCTTCCGCAGGCGGTCTCGCGTGGCTCCCGCCTGCGTCGGCCGCGTGTCGGGCTTCGGTCCCGACAGCTACGTGCTCGCGCTCGACGGTCTCGTTCGAATCCTTTCGCGTGCGTAAGCCGGTTTGCACGAGCCGTGCGCGCGCGGGTCCTTCCCAGGCGCGGCCTGCTGGCTTAAGGTGCCGGCCCAAGCATGGACCTGGAGAAGCTGCGCTCGCTCTTCGACCTCCTCGTCGAGAAGGACATCACCGACTTCGAGCACGAGCAGGAGGGCGTCGTCGTCCGCGTCTCGCGTGGCCCGCGCGCGGTGATCGCCCAGGCGTCGCTCCCGTCGGCATCGCCCGCCGCTCACTCCGTGCTGCCGCCCGTCGTGATCGCCGGCGGCACCGCGCAGCCAGCGACCCAGGAGGCCACCGGTGACTTCGTCGACGTCACCAGCCCCTTCGTCGGCAGCTTCTACCGCTCGCCCTCCCCCGACGCGCCCACGTTCGTCGAGGTCGGCTCCGTCGTCAGGACGGGGCAGACCCTCTGCATCATCGAGGCTATGAAGCTGATGAACGAGATCGAGGCCGAGACGGCGGGCACCGTGGTCGAGATCTTCGCGCAGAACGGCAAGAGCGTGGAGTACGGGCAGAAGCTGTTCCGCATCAAGAAGGCGTAGAGCCGCACGCGGAGAGCAGGCAGCCGTGTTCAAGAAGATCCTGATCGCCAACCGCGGAGAGATCGCGCTGCGCATCCAGCGCGCGTGCCGCGAGCTGGGGATCAAGACCGTCGCGGTCCACTCCGAGGTCGACGCCCGGGCGCTCCACGTGCGCTTCGCCGACGAGGCGGTGTGCGTCGGGCCCGCGGCGGCGAGCAAGAGCTACCTCAACATCCCCGCGATCATCAGCGCCGCGGAGATCACCGCGGCCGACGCCATCCACCCGGGCTACGGCTTCCTGTCGGAGAACGCCGAGTTCGCCCGCATCTGCGCCAAGTGCGGCATCACCTTCATCGGCCCGTCGCCGGCCGCAATGCTCGCCTGGGGCGACAAGGTCAAGGCGCGCCACAACGCCAAGGCGTACGGCCTTCCGCTGCTCGAGGGCAGCCAGGTGCTCGAGGACGCGGAGCACGCCATCCGGGAAGCCAACCGGATCGGCTACCCGGTCATCCTCAAGGCCAGCGGCGGGGGCGGCGGGCGCGGGATGCGCATCGTTCGCGACGACGTCGGGATGCCCGACTCCTTCGCCAGCGCCCGCCACGAGGCGGAAACGGGCTTCAAGAACCCCGACGTGTACTGCGAGAAGTTCGTCGAGCGTCCGCGGCACATCGAGTTCCAGGTCCTGGCCGACCAGCACGGCGGCGTGTGGACCCTGGGCGAGCGCGAGTGCAGCCTGCAGCGCCGGCACCAGAAGGTCGTGGAAGAGGCGCCCAGCCCCGCCATGACGCCGGAGAAGCGGCAGCAGATGGCCGAGGTGATCCGGAAGGCCATCCGCGAGACCGGCTACACCTCGCTGGGGACGCTCGAGTTCCTGATGGACGAGAAGGGCGACCTGTACTTCCTCGAGATGAACACCCGCGTGCAGGTGGAGCACCCCGTCACCGAGATGGTCACGGGCCTGGACCTCGTGGCCCTGCAGATCCGCGCGGCGGCCGGCGAGAAGCTCGATCTGCCCGACACGCGCCCCTGGAGCTTCCGCGGCCACTCGATCGAGTGCCGCATCAACGCCGAGGACCCCAAGACCTTCGCCCCCTGGCCCGGCCTCATCACCGAGTACCACCCGCCGGGCGGCGCGGGGGTGCGCGTCGACTCCGGCGTGTACGGCGGCTGGAGGGTCCCGGCGGACTACGACTCGCTGCTGGCCAAGCTCATCGTGCACGCGCCCACGCGCGGCGAGGCCATCATCCGGATGCGCCGTGCGCTCGACGAGTTCATCGTCGCGGGCATCCGCACCAACCTCGCCCTGCACAAGGCCCTGCTGGACGACCCCGAGGTGGTGGCCGGGACGATGACCACGCGCACCATCGAGCGGCTCATCGGCGGCAGGCAGTAGCGACCGGTGCGGTTGAAGCGGGGGCCGCTATCGCGTAAAGCTCCCGGCGTGAACCGCACGCGCACGATCCTGGTGCTGCTCGCCCCCGTGTGCGCGATCGCCGCCGTGGTCGGCCTGTCGGCATGCCCGTCGCCGCCCCCCCTCACTCTCTACACGCCCATCACGGGCATCATCATCGACTCCGAGGCGCTCACCCAGAGCGTCGGATGCGGCACGGCGGACGACCAGGTCTACGAGTACGCCGCCGTGGCCTCGCTGGCCCCGGACGCCGCCGCGGGCGTCTCCGGTCTGCCCGTCTCGGGCGTCTTCCCTTGCTACGCCAACGGGCAGCTGGCCAACCTGCCCACGCCCGACGGCGGCACCTTCGACTACGTCATCCGCATCTACGCCTGGAACCAGGCCAGCTTCATCGCCTCCGGAGCCAGCGCGGCGCTGGGCGGGTGCGACGACCTGCCGTCCGACGCCGCCTGCCCGGGCGAGAACCCCACCACGGTGCTCCAGTACGCCCCCACGGCCGACTGGACGACCACCTGCACCGTCACCCAGGTGGTGGGGGTGTCCGAGGTCGCGACCTGCGACCCGCTGGTCCGCAACCTCGACGCGAGCCTCGGCCCCGACACCGGCACCGAAGACGGCGAGGCCGACGGCGGCCCGGACGGCAGCGTCGAGGCGGGCGATTCAGGCACCCCCGCGGGCGACGCCGGCGAGGCGGGCGCGATCGAGGGCGGGACAGGCGTGGATTCGGGCCTCACCGACGGCGGAGACGGCGGCAGCATGGCGATCACCGATGGTGGCGACGGCGGCTGAGGCGCGAGCGCGTCCTGCGGCCCGGGCCAGTGGCGTGCCCGCGGGCGCATCGTTAGAGTGAAGAGCAGATGAACACGCCCCCGCAGATGTCCCTGGCGTTTCCGAAGCCGGGACGCGCGCTCTGGGGGGTGATGATCGCGATGACGGTCATCGGGGTGGCCACGGCGTTCCTGAGCACGTGGGCGCCGGGGGGGAGCACCGTCTTCCTCTGGCTGGTCTTCAAGCTCGACCACGCGCTTTCGCAGCCCTGGCGCATCCTCACCTCGGGCCTGCTCACCGACCCCACGCACTGGTCGCACCTGGCCTTCTCGCTGATGGGCCTGTACTTCCTGGGCGCCACGCTGGAGAAGCGCTGGGGCGGGGCCCGGTTCCTCCGGTTTCTGGCGATCTCGGTCGTGGCGGGCAACCTCGTCACGCTCGCCGTCCACACCATCGTCCCCGAAGACGGTCAGACCCGCTTCCACCCGCCCTTCGTGTTCGGGCCCTGGGCGGCCCTCGCCGCCATCTCGATCGCGTGGTCGCGCGAGTTCGCCGACTCGACCGTGAACCTCTTCCTGGTCCTGCCGGTGCGCGCGCGCCTGTTCTTCTGGCTCACCATCGGCCTCTGCGTGCTCGACCTGATCTATCCGGCCGGCCTGCCCGAGGGCGTGGTCGCGCCGTTCGGCGGGGTGATCGCGGGGCTGCTGTTCGGGGGCACGCCGTCGCTGGCGCGGCGCGGGTGGCTCGAGCTCAAGCTCACCCTGCTCCGCAGGCAGGCCGGGCGCATCAGCGTCGACGACGTGCTGTCGAGCCGGCCGCGCCGGAAGCCCAAGCCCGGGGCGCCGCCGCTGCGGGTCGTGTCCGGGGGGCTCGAGGACGTGCTCAAGAAGCGGCAGCCGCCGAAGGACAAGCGGTACCTCAACTAGGGTCCGCTACGCCCGGCGGTTGACGACGGGGCCGCGGCCGTCGGACAGTGGCAAGCCGACCATGTCCAGCTGGACCCACCGCCACCTGCTCGGCATCTCGCAGCTCTCGAAGGGGGACATCCTGCACGTGCTCGACGCCGCGGAGCGCTGGTTCTCGCTCTCGCGCGACGAGGCCAAGCACGCGCGCGTGCTGCAGGGCCGTACGATCGTCAACCTCTTCTACGAGTCGTCCACCCGCACGCGCACCTCGTTCGAGGTCGCGGGCAAGCGCCTGGGGGCCGACGTCGTCAACGTCAGCCCGCAGACCTCCAGCGTCACCAAGGGCGAGACGCTGCTCGACACCGTGAAGAACCTCGAGGCGCTGCGGGCCGACGCCATCGTCCTTCGCCACTCCGCCTCGGGCGCGCCCGACCACGTCGCCGCTCAGGTGAGCGTGCGCTGCTCCATCGTCAACGCGGGCGACGGCGCCCACGAGCACCCCACCCAGGGCCTGCTCGACGCCTTCACCATCCTCCGCCGAAAGGGCCGGATCGAGGGCCTGGTCGTGGCCATCTGCGGCGACATCCTGCACTCGCGCGTCGCGCGGTCGAACGCGCTGGTCCTGGGCGCGCTGGGCGCCGAGGTGCGCCTCTGCGGCCCCCGCACGCTGATGCCGCGCCACGCGGCGACGCTGGGGCCCACGGTGACGGTGTGCACGCGCCTCGACGACGCGCTCGACGGCGCCGACGTGGTCATGGCCCTGCGCATCCAGAACGAGCGACTGCCCGCCGCGATGCTCGCCAGCAACCGCGAGTACGCCCGCACCTTCGGCCTCAACGCGACGGTCATGGGCAGGGCCAAGGACGACGCGATCGTCATGCACCCGGGCCCCATCAACCGCGGCGTCGAGATCGATCCCCGCCTGGCCGACGCCGATCGCAGCGTGATCCTCGATCAGGTCGAGGCGGGAGTGGCGGTCCGCATGGCGGTGCTCGACAGCTGCATCCGAGCGAGCGACGTCCACCGGGGCGCGGCGTGAACCCCGACGCTCCGCTGGGCGTCTTCGACTCGGGGCTGGGCGGTCTGACGGTCGTACGCGCGCTGCGGGCGGCGCTTCCGTCGGAGCGCATCGTCTACCTCGGCGACACGGCGCGCGTTCCGTACGGCACCAAGGGGCCGGCCACCGTCGTGCGCTACGCGCTGGCGTGCGCGCGGCACCTGGTGGCCCACGACGTCAAGGCGCTGGTCATCGCGTGCAACACGGTGAGCGCGGTGGCGCCGGACAGGCTGCGCGTGGAGCTCGACATCCCCGTGCTGGGCGTGATCGAGCCCGGGGCGAGGGCGGCGGTCGAGGCGAGCCGCACGGGGCGCATCGGCGTGCTCGCGACGGCAGGGACCATCGCGTCGGGCGCGTACGACCGGGCGGTGGCGCAGCTCTCGACGCGGGCGGAGGTCATCGGCCAGCCCGCGCCGCTGCTGGTCCCGCTGGCCGAGGAGGGCTGGACGCACGGCGAGGTGCCGAGGCTGGCGGCGGCGCGGTACGTCGAGCCGCTGGCGCGCGCCGGTGTCGACGTCGTGGTGCTCGGATGCACGCACTACCCGCTGCTTCGCGAGGTCATCGAGGGCGAGGCGCGCGCGCAGATCGGCGCGGACGTGAGGGTGGTCGACAGCGCGCAGGCGACGGCGGCGGACGTCCGCGCGTTCCTGCACGGTCGAGGGCTGGCGCGCACCGGCCAGGGCAGCGTGGAGCTGCGCGTGACCGACGTCCCCCGCGCGTTCCGCGAGGCGGCCTCACGCTTCCTCGGCGAAGAGGTGGCCGAGGTGGAGCAAGTGGATCTCTAGCGACCTGGCACCGCGCACGGCGCTCAGTCGAGCATCCGGACGAGCCGCGGCGGCGCGGCTGCCACCCCGCTCTGGACGACGACCTGCAGGGCTCTGCCGAGATCGCGCTCGAGGGCGTGGTGAGTCAGAAGGACGATGTCCACGGCAGCGCCGGTGGAGCCCCCCCCGCCCTCTTGCACCATCTGCTCGATCGAAACGCCGGCCTCGCCCAGCGCCCCTGCGATGCGCGCGAGCACGCCCGGGCGGTCGTGCACCAGGAAGTGCAGGTAGTAGCGCGAGCGCACGTCGCCCAGGGGTTTCACGGGGCGCGCCTGCATCTGGATCCCGCGCGTCGACAGCCCCGGAATGCCCGAGAGCTTCGCCCTCGCCACGTCGAGCACGTCGGCCACGACGCTGACGGCCGTGGGCATGTCGCCCGCCCCGCGCCCCGAGAGCATGCAAGGCCCGAGCGCCCGCCCCTCGAGCGCGACGGCATTGAGCACGCCGTTGATGTTCGCCAGCGGTGTGTCGCGCGCCACCAGCGCCGGGTGGACGCGCAGCTCGATGGCCTCGCCCTGGTCGCGCCCTATGGCCAGGTGCTTGATGGTGTACCCGAAGCGGGCCGCGAACCGGTGGTCGATGGGCTGGATGGCGCGGATGCCCTCGGTGGGCACGGAGGCGGCGTCGACGCGGGCGCCGAACGCGAGCATCGCGAGCACGACCAGCTTGTGCGCGGCGTCGTGCCCGTCGACGTCGAGCCCGGGGTCGGCCTCGGCGTACCCCTTGTCCTGCGCTTCCTTCACCGCAGCGTCGAACGACAGGCCGGCGTCGCGCATGCGCGTGAGGACGAAGTTGCAGGTGCCGTTGACGATCCCCTCGAGGCGGATCACCCAGTCGCTGGCGAGCGCGTCGCGCAGCACGCGGATGACGGGGATGCCGCCGCCGACGGACCCCTCGAAGGCGAGGTCGACTCCGTTGTGGACAGCGCGGTCCAGCAGCGCCGGGCCGTGCAGGGCCAGCAGCATCTTGTTGGCCGTCACGACGCCGCGCTTCGCGTCGAGCGCCCGCTCGACGTACGTCCTGGCCGGGTCGACGCCCCCCATGACCTCGACGAAGACGTCGATGGACGCGTCCCCCAGCACCACCTCGGGATCCGTGGTCACCAGCGCCCTGTCGAGCGGCGGCACGCGCTCCTTCACGGCGTCGCGCACCAGCACGCGCGCCACCTCGAGCGGCGCGCCCACGGTCTCGGCCAGGTAGGACGCGTTGTCGTGCAGGAGCTGGATGACCCCGCCGCCGACGGTGCCGCACCCCAGGAGCCCTAGCCGGATCGCCTTCATGACGAGAGAGAAGCACAAAAAGACGACAAGATCAGGAAGGGAGAAGGCCGGGACTTCGGCCTCTCACCTCCTGATCTTCCTGATCTTTCTGTTCAATCTCTCAGTTCGTCGTCGCGACCGCGGCCGTCTCGGGCTTGGGCTTGGGCATCTCCTCGAGGGCCGCCTCGAGGACCTGCTCCATCTTGCTGACGAACACGAACTCGAGCTCGTCCTTCACCTCGTTCGGGACCTCGTCGAGGTCGGCCTTGTTGCGCTCCGGCACGAGCACCCGCTTGATGCCCGCCCGGTGCGCCGCGAGGACCTTCTCCTTGAGGCCGCCGATGGGCAGCACGCGCCCGCGCAGCGTGATCTCGCCGGTCATGGCCACGTCGTGGCGGACGCGGATGCCGGTGAGCATCGAGACGAGCGCCGTGAACATGGTCACGCCCGCGCTCGGCCCGTCCTTGGGCATGGCGCCCGCGGGGATGTGGATGTGGATGTCGCTCTTCTCGAGGAAGTCCTTCGCGATGCCGAACTTCTCGGCGTTGGTGCGGACGTAGCTGAGGGCCGCCTGCGCGGACTCCTTCATCACGTCGCCCAGCTGCCCGGTGAGCTGCAGCTTGCCCGAGCCGTACATGCGCGTGGCCTCGATGAAGAGGATCTCGCCGCCGACGCTGGTCCAGGCCAGCCCCGTGGCGACCCCCGCCTCCTCCGTGCGCTCCGCCACCTCGCTCGTGTACTTCTGCGCGCCGAGGAACTCGCGCACGGCCTCCTCGTCGTCGATCTTCCGCGGGGTCATGTCCCCCTCGGCGATCTTCACGGCGACGCCGCGGATGATGCTCGCGATCTGCCGCTCGAGCGTGCGGACGCCCGCCTCCCGCGTATAGTGGTCGATCGCGATGTCGACCGCCTTGTCGGTGATGTCGAGCTGCGTCTTGGTGATGCCGTGCTCCTCCAGCTGCTTCGGGATGAGGTGCTGGCGGGCGATGGCCATCTTCTCGCGGCGCGTGTAGCCGGGGATCTCGAGGATCTCCATGCGGTCGCGCAGCGGCGCGGGGATGGGGTCGGCCACGTTCGCCGTGGCGACGAACATGACGTTGGACAGGTCGTACGGGATCTCGAGGTAGTGATCGGCGAACGTGTTGTTCTGCTCGGGATCGAGCACCTCGAGCAGGGCCGCCGCGGGGTCGCCGCGGAAGTCGTGACCGATCTTGTCGACCTCGTCCATCATGAAGACCGGGTTGATGGTCCCCGCCTTCTTCATGCCCTGGATGATCTGGCCGGGCAGCGCGCCAACGTAGGTGCGGCGGTGGCCGCGGATGGCCGCCTCGTCGTGGACGCCGCCGAGCGAGATGCGGACGAACTTGCGGCCCAGCGAGCGGGCGATGCTCTTTCCCAGCGACGTCTTGCCGACGCCCGGCGGACCGATGAGGCACAGGATGGGCCCCTTCTTGTCCTTCTTGAGCTTGCGGACGGCCAGGTACTCCAGGATGCGCTTCTTGACCTTCTCGAGGCCGTAGTGGTCCTCGTCCAGGACCTTGCGCACCGACCCGATGTCCATGTTGTCCGGCGTCTGCACGTGCCACGGCAGATCCAGGATCCAGTCCAGGTACGTGCGGACGACCGTGTACTCGGCGCTGCCGACCTGCATGTTGCGCAGGCGCTTGAGCTGCTTCTTGGCGACGCCCTCGGCCTCGGTCGGCAGGTTGGTCTTCGCGATGCGCTCCTCGAGGCCGTCGAGGTCGCCCTGGTCGCCCTCGTCCTCGCCCAGCTCTTCCTTGATGGCCTTGAGCTGCTGGCGCAGCACGTACTCGCGCTGATTCTTGCCCATCTCCTCCTTGATCTGGGAGTTGATGCGCTCGCGCATCTTGAGGATCTCCAGCTGCCGCGTGAGCAGCTTGAGCACCTTGCGGATGCGGTCCTTGACGTCGATGGTCTCGAGCAGCTGGGCCTTCTCGTCGACCGGCGCGTCCAGGTTGGCTGCGACCAGGTCGGCCAGGGCTCCCGGCGCCTGGATGGAGTCGATGAGCGAGCCCGCCTCGCGCGGCAGCTCGGGCATGAGCTGGATGACCTGCTTGGCGATGTCGCGCAGGCTCATGCTCAGGGCCTCGGCCTCGTCGTCGGCGGTGTTCGCCTCCTCGAGCCGGGCGATCTTCGCCTTCAGGTAGGGCCCCGCCTGCGTCATCTCGTCGAGGCGGATGCGGGTGAGCCCCTGCAGGATGAGCGAGTAGTTGCCCGAGCTGTGCTTGAGCGCCTTGAGGACGCGAGCCGCGCAGCCCACCTGGTGGAGATCGTCCTTCCCCGGGTCGTCCGTGGACGGATCGCGCTGGGCGAAGATGGCGATGACGGGGGACGTGAGGTTGTCGACGTCCTCGACGAGCGCCACGGACTTCTCGCGGCCGACATCGAAGGGAGCCACCGCGCCGGGAAAGAGAACGGCGTTGCGGATGGGCAATACGGGCAGCTCGTCGCCGAAAACAACGGGCTCGTCCTCTTGACGCCCGGGGGTCTGCTTCTTGTCGGACATGGGGGCTATGACCTCTCGCGATGACGATACTTACTTCAAACTCTCCGGCATCCTAAGCACGCCTTCTCAGTCTGCCACACCTCGCGAAGCAAAGAACGAGCCTCATGCTGTCGCTTCAGGCACTGCGCGGGTGGGGTCCAGGGTGTGGATGGCCAGACCCGTGGGGATCTTCGGGTAGAAGAAGGTGCTCTTCTGCGGCATCACCTCCCCCGCCTCGGCCACCTGGCGGACGTCGGCCACCGGCGTCGCGTTCATGAGGAAGAGCACCTGGCCCTTGCCTGCCCGCAGCTCGGCGAGCGAGGCCCGCGCGTCCTGCGGGTAGAAGATGTTGGTCTTTGCGGCCTGCATCTCCGGTGTGATGCCGAGCAGCGGCTCGAGGATGCCCGCATGCAGCACGGTCACGTCGGTCCTTCGCAGCACGGCAGGGCGTGCGCCCAGGACCGGGTGCGCCGCGAGGTCCGCCGTGGCGCTGAGCGTCAGGAGGACCGCGCGCCCGTCGCCTGCCGCCGCGACGAGGCTCGGCCCCTTCCTGCCCGCGACAGCGAGCGCATCCACGAGGACCCGGGCGTCGGCCCCCGCGGGCAGAGCCTGGACGTGAAAGAGGCCGTCGGCCTTGCGCGTCAGATCGTCGAACGAGAAGGCCGGCAGCGAGTGGACGTGGCGGTGCGTGGGAAAGACCACGAGCTCGGGATCGTCGCCGTTGACGAGGAACGTCATGAAGAAGCGGTGCTCGCCACGGGCCAGCGCGCCCGGTGTCGCCGCCGCCTCGCCCGAGTAGTGCAGCGCCGTCTCGTAGCGGTGGTGGCCGTCGGCGATGAGCAGCGTCGAGCGCGCGACGCCCGCGACGATCGCCCGGACGGCGTCCTGGTTCGAGACCCGGGCGAGCGCGTGCTGCACGCCGTCGTCGGTCGAGAACTGGGCGAGCGGCTCGGCCGTCTCGAGCGCGGCGTTCAGCGCGCCCGCCGGGTCGCGGTAGAGCATGAAGCCCGGGCTCAGGTTCGTGCGCGTCGCACGGAAGAGGCGCAGCCGGTCCTCCTTGGGCCCCGACAGCGTGCGCTCGTGAGGGAGCACGACGCGCTCCGAGAAGGGCACCAGGCGCACCAGCGCGAGGAAGCCGCGCCGACGGATGGGCGCCGCTGCGGCGGGAGCACCCGGAGGGACGAAGGTCTGATCGTGGCGGTAGAAGGCGGGCTGCGAGTCGCGCACGAGCGCTCCCTCCTCGCGCCACTTCGCCAGCAGACGCGCGGCCTCGGCGTACTTCGCGTCGCCCTCTCCCTCGGGGAGGATGAGGCGCACCACGTTGTGCTCGTCGCGCGCGGCGAGCACGGCGCGCTCCGCGGGGGAGATGACGTCGTACGGGGGGGCGACCACGGTCCCCAGGCCGCGAGGGAGCTTGGCGAGATCGTACCGAAGGGGCGTGAGCGGGGCGATGTCTGCCATGACGGGTCAGGTCTCCTCAGGTGCGGGCAGGGCGCGACGGCCGATGTCCATGCGGTGATGCTCGCCCGGCCAGTGGATGCGGGCGACGAGGTCGTAAGCGACGCGGGAGGCCTGGCGGAGCGTCCCGGCGTGCGCGCCGACCGCGAGGACGCGTCCCCCGGTCGTCACGATGGCACCGTCCTCGGTTCGGGAAGTCCCGGCGTGCATGACGAAGCCGCCCCGGGGGACGGGGGCATCGAGGCCCTCGATGCGATCGCCCGTGCGGGGCGTGCCCGGATAGCCCTCGGCCGCCAGGACGACGGCGAGCGCGGCGCCCTTCGGGGGCCGCGTCGCGACGCCCGAGAGGTCGCCGCGCGCCGAGGCGTCGAGCAGCTCGAACCAGTCGCCGTCGTAGGTGGGCACGAGCACGGTCGCCTCGGGATCGCCGAAGCGCACGTTGAACTCGAGCACGCGCGGCACGCCCCGCTCGATCATGAGCCCGACGAAGAGCACCCCCCGGAAGGGGCTCCCCTCGGCGGCCATCCCCGCGAGGGTGGGCTCGACGATCTCCCGCATGACGCGCGCGTGCACCTCGGGCGAGACGACGGGCGCGGGGGCGTAGGCGCCCATCCCGCCCGTGTTGGGGCCGCGGTCGCCGTCGAAGACGCGCTTGTGGTCCTGCGCGGGGGCGAGCGCGACGGCGCGCGTGCCGTCGCACACGACGTGGAAGCTCGCCTCCTCGCCCGGCAACAGCTCCTCGAGCACCACCGTGGCCCCCGCGTCGCCGAGCTCGCGCCTGCGCATCAGCCGGTCGATGGCCTCGCAGGCCTCCTCGACCGAGCCCGGGACGACCACCCCCTTGCCCGCCGCGAGCCCGTCGGCCTTCACGACCAGGGGACGACCCGCGCCGCGCACGTGCCGCTCCGCCGCGCCCGCGTCGTCGAAGACCGCGAAGCCCGCGGTGGGGATGCCGTGGCGCTTGCAGAAGCGCTTCATGAAGGCCTTGGAGGCCTCGAGACGCGCGGCGGCCCTCGAAGGACCGAAGGCGCGGAGGCCCCGGTCCTGGAGCGCGTCGACGAGCCCCCGCGTCAGCGGCAGCTCGGGCCCGACGAAGACGAGGTCTGCACGCTCGGCCGCGGCCAGGGCGACGAGGCCGTCGACGTCGTCGCTCTTCACGGCCGCGTTCCGACCCACCGCGGCCGTGCCCGCATTGCCGGGCGCGGTGATGACGCGATGCCCCGAGGCCGCGAGGGCGCTGGCGAAGGCGTGCTCCCGCGCCCCGCCTCCCACGACGACGACCGTCGCGCCTGATGTCCACCCGATCGTCATCGCGGCTCGAACGCCCGCGCTAACACGGTGGCCCGCGCCCGCCAAGCGCGGGCTCTTGCCGCCCTTCGGGGAGGCTGCGGCCAAGGGTTTCACACGGCCTCGCCAACGGCGGGCCGCGCGTCGTAATCTGCGAGACGTGCCTCCCGACGACCCTCGCCCGCCGGTGGCCATCCGCATCTCGCGCCCGCAGGCCAGCGAGGGCGAGTTCCTCGAGCAGGAGCTCGACACCATCACGCGCACGGGCGTGACGCTGCTGGGGGCGCAGCCGCGGCCTCAGGGCGTCGTGCTGCGCTTCGAGATCGTGCTGGCCTCGGGGAGCATCGTGATGCGCGGCGAGGGGCGCGTGGTGGCCTTCAAGCCCAACGCCCACCAGGGCCTCGGGGGGCTCACGCTGCGCTTCACGCGCCTGGACTCGAAGTCGAAGGCCCTGGTCGACAAGGCCAACGCGCTGCGCGAGAGCCGCCGGCCGTCGCTCCATCCGCCGCCGTCCTCACGGCCGCCCCCCGTCGCCGACATGTCCCCGTCGCCGCCCCAGGTGGTGATCAGCAAGGC
>VFSW01007865.1_pt1 | contig 15411 bp, 17 predicted proteins | sample 5358111 | NCBI WGS metagenome assembly VFSW01 (sample SAMN11554181, study PRJNA540505) | mine drainage metagenome | isolation source: sediment from site ElyBrook_90M | place: USA: Ely Copper Mine, Vershire, VT | collected 2017
ATGTAGGTCGGCCCTTAACTTCGTGTCTCATTTTTGGGGTGCAGTCCATTAGCGATGGCAAGTCCCTTGTAGGATAGGTCCGGAACGAGCGCCGGGAGGACCGTTTTTATGGAATAACTTCCCTTGAAGTCGGGGTAGTAAACGTACTCGGTGATAATGCGAAGCAGGTCCACCAGGCGGCCCAAAATTGCGTCCAACGGTGCCGCAAGGTCCGGGAACGCTTCGCGCAGAGCCCGGATGCGCGTTTGCTCGAAGCTGCTGTAGACAATGATCGAACCTTCCGGCTTGAGCGCCGCGATCAGCGCTTCCGCGAGTTCCCGCTGGCAATCTCTTCTGGCATCCGCCAGGTACTCAGTGTGGCGTGGCTCGGCTTCGATACTTTCCCGGTAATGAATGCTGAACTGCGTGAGCACCTGCTGGTGGCAGCCGTTACCCTCATAGAGGGGCAGCACGGTAGCGACCGTCTCAAAGTCCAGATAATGGCAAGGCCAGCCAGTCGCTTCCAGGGCGATGCGAAGCACGCTATCGACCCATGGTTTTCCGGAAAGGGTAGCTTCCACGGCTCTGGTCTGCCGATCGTTCAGGCCAAGATCTTCCGGAATTTGTGAAAGGTCGATTATGCCTTCGTCCGACAGCTTGTTCAGCTTCTTGGAGTGGAGTCCGGGGATCTCAAGTACCGTGTGGGGTACGCCCTTGCCAATACACTGCTTGGCGAAGAACGGACAATCGCGGCAAACTGATGCGAGAGCCGCCGCGGGCGGCTTCTTATCGAACAACGCGTTCACTATGGTGTCCGCATCGGCATCAAATTGAGCTACGATGTCCATGACATCGTCTGTCGCCTCGACGATCTCGAAGAGCTGCTCCGGCCCCTGCCCGAATCTGAAGTTACGGGACAACAGGACAAGCGAGGCGCGAACAACGTTGATGCCCGCGCGCTTGAACACCATAACCGTATAAGCGAGGTCGCTGAGGAGCGCCTCGATGTTGCCGGTATCGGAGAAGCTCGATTTCACCTCCAACACATGCCAGCCGAAGTTTTCCCGGCGGATGATATCCGCCTTGGCGACGAACTTCCCTGGCCGAACCGTGGCTTCGAAGAGTGTTTCGTTCTCGGCGTCCCCCATCAGTGCCTGGGTTACCTCGGCTGTAGACAACCCGCCCTCGCTGGCAACGAGAATGCCGCCCGGATACGGTTTTCTGGCGAGCGCGCCGATTTCCTGGCCCTGCTCCATACGAAAACGATCCGCCTCACTCAACGCCGTCCGCTCAGTGCGCAACGCGTGCCACGCCATGGCCAGACAAGCCTGAGCGGTAAGCCAGTCGAATTTTGAGATTGTTTCCTTCATCGAGAGATTATCGGCCTGATTGACACAGCAAGGGTAACAGTATGGACGCGTGAAATCACTCGTTATCGCGCCTCACTTGACGTAACACGAGGGCGCACTCGGCACCCGTATGCACCGCCGGATGAAACCAAACCTCGATTGGGAAGGAGATTTCGTCCGTGTATCGGGCGATCCGCTTTAGAACGGCTTCCGCTCCGTACACGAGATAAATTGCCCTTTGATAGCCGAGTCTTCTGAACTCGCAGAGCGTCCTCAAGTCCTTCCGAATTTCCTTCGCCTTGGCGCGCGAGGATTTAACTTCAATCACGGCGTAGTTCTCACCGCCGCCGGGCACATGCACCAATAGGTCCGGTTTAGGTTTGCCGCCTTTCGGTCGAAAGTATGGGTGGCCCCCTTTATCAATTTCGCCATTCAATCGATAATGGGTCGCGGGCCAACGTAAGCGCATCTGGTGGTAAAGCTCGTAGCAATAGACTCGTTCGCGATGAACAGGATCAGCGCCATGAATCGGCAGAAGAAAGTACTCGCCGTCGATAGCCGCGGTCCCATGATTGAGAATCTCGTTCAGTTGTTCCATCCTCGGTGGACACCTGAAAACCGGCCATCCGTGGACACTTCAAAACCGGCCAACGGAACTGGACCAAGACAAGAGTATTTATAACCCACCTGTGGGCGTTTCAGCAAATATTTTTCACAATCGAGCCTGAAAGCGGCGTATACTGGCGAGGCCTGGACGGAGGATATGGCAACGCGGGGACGCGACCAGAGCGCCGATCCGGGGCCGGAGTTGCGAGGGCGGCGGGGAGCCGCCCCGCACCGCAGTAACTCTGGCGGGAAGGCGATAAATCCCAGGGGTTTGGGGACGGCGTCCCCAACTAAGGTGAGTTTTTCCTTACGAAGCCGGCGCGGTCTTGGTGCGCCAGCTTCGCGGGCCGCACTTGAGCACGTGGCCGTGATGCAGCAGGCGGTCGAGCATGGCGCTCACCGCGGCGACATCGCCCAGTAGTTTGCCCCAGTCTTCCACCGGACGGTTCGACGTGAGCAGCGTGCTAAAGCGTTCGTAGCGGCGCATGACGATTTCCAGCAGATCCTCGGCGGCGGTGTGCGGCAGCTTGCGCATCCCAAAGTCGTCGATGATGAGCAACGGCACGGTGGCCACCGATTCCATGTACTCTTTGCGCGTGCCGCCGGCGACCGCGTCGGCCAGTTCATCAAGCAGGATATGCGTTTCCCGATACAGCACTTTGTAGCCTTGCTGGATGGCGCACTGGCCGATGGCCTGCGCCAAGTGGCTCTTGCCGGTTCCGCCGGGGCCGAGAAACAACGCGTCTTCGCGCTTGTTGATGAATGCGGTGGTGGCCAGATCGAACACCAGGCTGCGATTTATTTTCGGATTGAAGGTGAAGTCGAAGTTATCCAGTGTCCGGTCGGCATCGCGAAAGGCGGCCTGTTTACGGCGCCGCTGGAGCAAACGGTCGGTGCGCAGAGTGAGTTCGTCGGAAACCAGACACGCGATCAGATCGATGGGAGCCATCGATTCGGCTTGTGCCTGACGCAAGCGGGTTTCGAGCACCGCGGCCATGCCGCCCAGACGGAGTTGGCGCAACGCGCGGTCGACTTCGATGAGGTTCATGATGGATTCTCCTGTTTTGAGTTTTGGGTTCTGCTTTCGATGAGATCGCGATAGAGCGTGAGTTGGCGGATCAGCGGATCGACCTGGCGCAGACTCAGCGGCAGTTGCGGGTTATGTTCCAGGTAGCGGCGCACGAAGTGATAATGGCTCGCTCTGGTTTCCAGTCCCAGGGCGCAAGCTTCATCGGTGGAAGCGACGCCGTACTTCTTCGTCAGATTCAGCACGCCGAAGATACGGCGCACCGCTTCCTCGCCCAGGTTTTGATGCATGGCCCGGCATAGCGCACCGATGTGCGGTCCGGCGACTTCGGCGCGGCGCAGGAGCTGTTGGGTGCTCAACGGTGTTCGCGTGGGACGATCTTGCTCTTGAATACGGTGCCGTCCGCGCTGTTGCCGCAAGTGCTCGCGCAGCAGTTGGCCGCTGAGTGGATCGATCAACCGCACATGCGCATCATTCCACTGCACGTGAACCCGGCGTCCGATCCAGCCCGGAGGCGCGCCATAGTAGGCGGCCTCGACTTCGACGCATCCGTCCAGATGCACGGTGCGCTCGCCATAGAGGTAATAGCGAAAAGGCTCGACCGGCAAAGGCAGCAGCGCCGGTTTTTCTTCGGCGAACATGGCGGCGACCTGCCGCTTGGTCGTGCCGTGAATCCGCGTGTCGGCCCAGCGCTCCTCCCAGTGATCCAGATACGCCTGCGCTTGTTCCAGGCTCTCGAAGCGCTGCCCCTTCAACGGCGTTTTCTGCGCGTGGCCGACGCCGGATTCGACCTTGCCTTTTCGATCCGGATCTCCCACACGGCACGGCAATGCGACCGCGCCGTAATGCTTCAACACATCGCCATACAGCGGGTTGATCTTGGGATCGTAGATGTCCGGCGTCAGCACGCCCTCGCGCAGGTTATCCAGCACCACCACGCGAGTCACACCACCCAATCGGCGAAACGCCTTCTCGTGCAGTTCAGCCCAAACCCGCGAGCTGGAGCGGAATACCAGCAGCCGCACGGCTTTCCGGCTGTGCCCCAGCGTCATCACGAACAGCCGCGTGCGCCGGTACTTGCCGCTCTGCGGATCGCGCACCATCGGGCCGGTGCCGTAGTCCACCTGCGCCTCTTCGCCCGCGGCGGTTTCAATCATCACGCGGGCTTCCGGCGTGGGAGCGCCGCACAGCTTCCGCACGAAGCGCTTCACGCTGGCATAGCGCCCCGCGAAACCGTGGCCGTCCACCAGGTCCTGCCAGATGGCCATCGCATTGCGACCCTTTGCCAGCTCGGCTTCAATCACCTCCCGGTGGGGTTCGCAGGCGCTCGCCGAGGGGCTGCGGCTCGGTTGCCGAGGCGGTTTTTCGGCCGCGGAGTCGGTGGACACCTCTATGGCCGGTTTTGCCGGATTGCGCCCCCACCCCCCTGCCGGACGCACCGCGATTCCCGCAGCCCGGAGATAGGCACCGGCAGTTTCGCGGCGAATATGCGCCGCTCTCTCAATGCGCCGCAACGACCATCCCAGCCGTCCCAGCGCGATGACTTGCTGTTTCTTTTCTTCGCTCAAGACATTGCTCACGTGACGGAGAGTAACTCCCCGCCAGTTCAATGTCCCGATTCAGCTATACCGTTGGCCGGTTTTCAGGTGTCCACGCATGGCCGGTTTTGGGTGTCCCCCGAGGCCCACAGGTCGACATGGACTTGGATCGACTGGAGCTTCTTCTGTCCCCTCTCACCCTGGAAGCTGATGAAGTGCCCAACGTGTGGTACCGGGCGCGAATTCAGACAGGCCCAGCGGCATTCCTGATCGATGAGATGGGCGCACCGTCTAATAGAATCGCTTCCCATGGCCGTGCTAATCCCGCGGGCATACCCTATCTGTACCTCGCATCTAATCAGAGGACAGCGATCAGCGAAATTAGGCCACATACCGGAGAACTGGCATGTGTCGCCGACTTTCAAACCCCCAACACCCTAAGGCTCGTCGATCTGCGCAATCCCAAGAAAACCGTATCTCCGTTCTTGTTGGCTGACGCGGCGGATATCACCCGAATGCGTGGAGACCTTCCTTTTCTTGCGCGGCTCGGCGAGGAGCTGACACGCCCCGTCGTGCCGCAGTCCGCAGCGATCGACTACACGCCGAGTCAGTATCTCTGCGAGTTTATTAAGATGTGCGGTTACCAGGGTGTCGTCTATCGAAGTTCGGTTAGTGATGAAGGGATAAACTTAGCGCTTTTCGGCCCTTCCCTCGCACAGGCGCTAACAGTGACTCAATACAGGGTTGATCGCGTGTCTGTGGAAATTGTGGAAGCACACTAGACCACTAAGCTAGTGGAAACCGCGGAAAGCCCGCGTGATTCCGGCGTGGGCGACGCATCATTCCGTTCATCTTATCGCATCGGTCTCCGCAGCGAGATACTCACTACAGCTTCGCGGACCCGAGCTTGCCGGGGGCATGGGCATCATATCTGCTCCTTCCTCCGCTGTACGGTGTGGTGCGGGTCGGCGGCCGGTCATGCTGCCAGGAAAACCGAGGAAAGCTGGGGACGGCCCGCGTGCTCCCGGCAACTAAGAGATTCAAGCTCCCACCTATGGCTGCGCACAGGCTCATTATCGACTGGCGGGCTATACCTAAAACCGGGGATTCATCCTTATCGAACGGGAGGCCTCTCTTGTGCCCGAGGGCGCCTGCGGGGCACCCCAGGGGCGGCCCCTTTGTCCCCCGAGTGCAATCAGTGATTGCAGTGCTATCATGAGGGCATGGCAAGCATCACCATTCGCCGGCTGGAGGATTCCACCAAGCGCAAGCTCCAGATTCGCGCGTCGAGCCATGGACAGTCCATGGAGGAAGAGGCTCGCCAGATTCTGAGAGTCGCGCTCGCGGAAAAGGAGCTTACGGGGCGGGATTTCGTAGAGTCGATCCGGAGAAAGGTCGCTCCTCTCGGCGGCGTTGAGCTGCCTGAGATCCCCCGGGGGCCGATGCGACCGCCTCCGAAGTTTGACTAGATGATCGTTCTCGATACCAATGTCCTTTCGGAGGTGGTTGGGCCGAAGCCCTCGCCGCGGGTTTTGTCTTGGCTGACTCGCGAACGCCCATCCAACTTGGCGACGACGGCGATCTCTCAAGCGGAACTCCTCTTTGGCGTGGAACTGATGGCGATGGGACGGCGGCGGACGGCTCTCGAATCCGCGATCCGCAGGATTCTGGCGGAGGACTTCGCCGATCGCATCCTGCCCTTCGACAGCGCCGCCGCCGAAGCCTACGCGGCAATCGCCGCGACCCGCCGAGCCATGGGCCGGCCGATCTCCGAAGCCGATGCGCAGATTGCGGCCATCGTCCGTTCGCGGGGAGCGGCTCTTGCTACCCGGAACGTTCCCGATTTCGAGCGCTGCGGCATCAAGGTGTTGAATCCCTGGGCGGGGTGATACTCTGCGCGGCCACTGCTTAGATTTTACGTCCATCGCCCGGCTTGCCAGGCCGTTGCAACCCCGTCCCGTAAGGGCGGGGATGACAAAACGCGACCCCTGTCGCGTGCCGGTCAGCGGCCGGTCATGCCTGCCAGGGTCTTCGGGTAACGGGCTCCCTGCACGTTTACCTTTGAGACCGCCTCCTCGATGGCCTGAAGATCTTTTTGCGTAAGTTCGATCGCGGCAGCGGCGAGATTCTCGTCGAGGCGACGCAACTTGGTGGTTCCCGGGATGGGAACGATCCATGGCTTGCGGGCAAGCAGCCAAGCGAGCGCGATCTGCGCCGGCGTCGCGCCCTTCTCGCGCCCGATCTGTTCCAGCAGGCGGATCAAAGGCTGGTTCGCCTTGAGGGCCTCGGGCGTGAAGCGCGGCAGGGTGCTCCGATTGTCGTCATCGCTGAACGTTGTGGTCTCATCCATCTTACCGGCAAGAAAGCCTCTGCCCAGGGGGCTGAAGGGAACAAAGCCGATCCCCAGTTCCTCGCATGCCGGCAGCACTTCCGCTTCGGGCTGACGCCACCAGAGCGAATATTCGCTTTGGACAGCCGTGACGGGCTGGACAGCGTGCGCGCCGCGGATGGTGGAAGCGCCCGCCTCGCTTAGTCCGAAATGCTTGACCTTGCCTTGTGCGATCAGATCCTTCACTGCGCCGGCAACATCCTCAATCGGCACCGACGGATCTACGCGGTGCTGATAGAAGAGGTCAATCGCATCGACGCGCAGCCGCTTGAGCGACTCCTCAGCCACCTGCCGGATGCGCTCGGGCCGGCTGTTGGGCGCGCCCGATCCGCCAGGGCCAAGATCGAAGCCAAATTTGGTGGCAATCACGACGCCCTTTCTAACGGGCTCCAGAGCTTCGCCGACAAGTTCTTCGTTCGTGAAGGGGCCGTAGACCTCGGCCGTATCGAAGAACGTGACGCCGCGCGCCACCGCGTCTCGGATCAGCGCGATCATCTTGTTCTTATCCGGAGCCGGGCCGCGGTGATAATTCATGCCCATGCAACCGAGGCCGATCGCCGAAACTTCCAGGCCGCTTCTTCCAAGCTCGCGTTTGCGCATGGTTTCCTCCTCACCCTTTAGCCTGCGGCTCACCTCGGGAGCCACGTCGCGCTGGAACTCCCGCAAGTAAGCATTATGCGGGCGCCGCGGCGGTTCCGGCCAAACCTAACTCCGCCGCGCGCGCCTTCATCGCTTCAATACAAAATTCGATGTGCTGGTCGAGGTCGACGCCCATCTGCGCCGCTCCATTCACGATGTCGTCGCGATTCACGGCGCGGGCGAAGGCTTTGTCCTTCATCTTTTTGCGCGCGGATTTCACGTCCACTTCCTGGATGCTGCGGCCGGGCTTGACATAGGCGCAGGCGGTGAGGAATCCGGCCAGCTCGTCGCAGGCGAACAGCGTTTTTTCAAGCGGCGAAATGCGCTCGACGCCGGTAAAATCGGCGTGCGAAAGAATCGCGCGGCGGATCTCCTCGCTGACGCCGCGTTCGGCCAGAATCGGCTCGCCCTTGGTGGGATGGTCCGGCAGATTGGGGTGAATTTCCCAATCGAAATCGTGCAGGAGCGCGGCAACGGCCCATTTTTCCTCGTCTTCGCCGAACTTGCGGGCGTAGGCGGCGACGCAGGCCTCCACCGCCAGCATGTGCTTGCGCAGGCTCTCCGACTTCACGAACTCGCAGACAATTTCCCAGGCTTGTTGCCGATCCATAAACCCAGTGTATGTTAAACTAGCATTAGCACAGAAGTGGGCCTGTGGCGCAGTTGGGAGCGCGCTTCCATGGCATGGAAGAGGTCGACGGTTCGAACCCGTCCAGGTCCACCAAACCGTCCCTCAAAACAAAGCAGTTACCTCACGCGGATTCCGCCGCAAACAAGCCCGCAGTAAGACCAAGAAAAGGCGAAACCGCGCGCGGTGTGAGCCCTAGTAAGCCCAGGAGCGCGGCATGATTGACGCCCTTCTGGCAGGCAGCCTAGCGATGCTGGCGGCGGTTTTGTAGCACCATCCTAGCTAATGACCTGGAGCTGGCCACGATCTCCAGGGAGGTTACAGCCGATGGCGGGGCCATCGAGAAAGCCATTCAGCGCGGCGGCGGGAGCGCTTCGTTTTTCAAACTTCTCGGGCAAACGCTGACCAATGGTTCTGCGTTGCCGCCGACAACACCCGCTCCGCCCACTTGGATCTTGCTAGCCACCGGACTTGCTGGCCTCGCTCTCTATCAGGCGAAAGATCGCTGGCTGGAACGCGTCCGAAGCATTTAACAGACACACCCGGACGGGCATCGGATCGTCAAGTTGAAATGTTGGCGGACGGCCCTGCTGGAAGAAAGCGTCGTTTCGTACAAGAAACAAAACGGCACCCGATCGCGGACGTTCGGGACGATGAAGTACGCCAAGACTCACCCGAGCATCACGATGGTCGAGCACAACAAAGTGCCGACGAAGAAGAAGTAATGACGGGGCAGCGGCTTTTGGAACGGCAAGGCCGCACTCCAGCCGCCGACAAACTTGTGACAGGCGTCCCGAAGCAAATCCGAAGCAAATCTACCTCCTGTAGTCGCCATTCCTGACTACCAGAATCAGGCGGAAATGATTGATTCGCAACAGTTCGCCATTTCCCACCAACCCTTCAAGCGGGCGGTTTTTTGCTTTTGCGGCACAATGACACCCGTAGGTGTGTCCGCCGAGAGTGGCGTCTAACGGCTCACGCAACGGTTCCGAACAGCGCGCCGACGCCTGCGGTCACCGCCATGGCCAACGCGCCCCAGAGTGTCACGCGGAACGCTCCTACCAGGATTCCTGCTCCTCCCGCGTATGCAGCCAACCCGCCGAGAACCGCGAGGAAAGCCAACGAAGTGCCTGCGACAACAGGAATCAAACTCGCTTCCGGGGTTAATAGCGTCACCGAGAGAGGCAACACTGCGCCAACCGCGAAGCTTCCGGCCGACGCGAATGCGGCTTGAAGCGGGCGCGCGCTGAGCGTCTCTGAAATGCCAAGTTCATCGCGGGCATGTGCGCCGAGCGCGTCATGCGCCATCAGTTGCTGGGCAACCTGTCTGGCGAGCGTCGGATCAAGCCCGCGTGCGACGTAGATGGCCGCCAGTTCCTTGTGCTCGGCTTTGTCGTCTGCTTTGAGCTCCGTGCGTTCAAGCTCGAGTTCCGCCCGTTCGGTATCCGCTTGGGAGTGCACGGATACGTACTCACCCGCTGCCATGGACATTGCCCCAGCGACCACTCCGGCGACGCCGGCAGCCAGGATGTTCGTGTGGGTCGCATGGGCCGTGGCGACACCGAGCATCAAACTCGCTGTGGAAACGATGCCGTCGTTTGCTCCGAGGACGGCTGCGCGCAGCCAACCAATGCGTCCTATACGATGCCGTTCGGCGTGAAGTCTCGACATTCCCGGGTCCTCTTTCACAAACCGTCGATGCCGCAGGCGTCTTTCCTTCCCGGAAAGATCCCCGGCGTAAAGCAAAACGGCCACCCCGTTGGGTGGCCGCGTTTTTCCAGTCTTATCGTGAGATCTGTCCGTGCAGCATCTCTGCGAGAAAATCCCTCAAAGCCAAGTCCTGTGGGCCCGGCGAGGAATGGAACTTCTTAATTCTTTTCGAGCAGAATGTCTTCTTCAATCGGCGTGTCCTGAAACCGCAACGCCGCCGCTTCTTCCAATGACATGATTTCGGGTCCGCCGGTCTTTTCCTTCGAACCCGATTGCAAACGTTTCTCGGCCTTGTCGCGCTGCTTTTCCACGCGCGCAAGTTCCTTTTGCCGCTTATTGAATGTCGAATGCGAACGTCCAGCCATAGAATTCCCTGATTTCTCCGGTCTGGCGATTCGAAGGCCAGCCGTATGGATTTAAAAATCTGAAACTGCCGGCCCGCGAAACATATTCCGCGGGCCTTCCTGCTAGATTGGATGCGAAAAACTACCAGCGCGGTTCGCGCCGCTGACGAGGTCCGCCGCCGCCGCCGGGTCCACGGCCACCGCCGCCCGATCCCCGGAAGCCGCCGCCACCGCCGCCCTGAGGCTTCGGCCGCGCCTCATTGACGTTCAAGGCACGCCCGCCGACGTTGGCGCCATTCAGCGCCGTAATCGCCCGGTCCGCCTCGTCAGTGTTCGTCATCTCGACGAACGCAAATCCCCGCGAGCGGCCCGTTTCGCGGTCCGTCATCAGGCTCACACGCTCCACGGCTCCATACGCTTCAAACAACTGACGAACCGTATCTTCCGTCGCGCCAAAATCCAAATTCCCAACGAAAATGTTCTTCAAAGTGATCTCCTTAACGGGTTGAAAGCGGCGACAAACGGAGGCGGACACAGCATAAGCCAGGGCTTGCGGGACAATCAAACGCCACTCCCAGTGTATCACCCAGTGCCGCGCCTGGGAAGCACAAAAACACCCCGGTATCCCGATAATGGAATGTAAGGCTCTGTGAAACAGAAGTTTCAGCCAGTCAGAATCGGGTCGGACCCAGACTTGACATCTCCCTCCGTTCCGTTTAATCTAGGACTGAAAAGGTCTTGGATGCTGAAGCTCACCAAAAAGGCGGATTACGGGCTGATCGCGCTGTGTCACATGGCGTCGCGGCGAGGCGGCTGTGCGTCCACCAAGGAAATTGCGGATGCGTATCACGTCCCTATGCCTTTGCTCTCTAAAGTATTGCAAAAATTGGTTCGTTCCGGCCTGTTGACTTCTGAGCAGGGAACCAACGGCGGCTACCGTCTGTCGCGTCCGGCCGAGGAAATCACCACTTTGGAAGCGATTCGGGCCATTGACGGGCCGATTATTTTGACCCACTGCTTTACCGAACATGCGGGTTGCGATCAGAGCCAGTCCTGCCCGGTTCGGGAGCCGTTACGCAAGGTGCATGAAGGAATCCTGCGGCTCCTGTCCGGAATTACCATCTCCGATCTGACTCAAGATGAGATGGTCGTGCCGGCGATTCTCAGCATCCAATCAGCAATAGGAACACACCCACGATGAAACTGCCGATTTACATGGACAACCACGCCACCACGCCGATGGATCCGCGCGTGTTTAAGGCGATGACGCCGTACTTCACCGAAATCTTCGGCAACGCGGCCAGCCGCAACCACAGCTTCGGCTGGGTGGCGGAAGAAGCCGTCGAAAAAGGGCGCAAACAGATCGCGGACCTCATCGGCGCAACGGCCAAGGAAATTATCTTCACCAGCGGCGCCACCGAGTCGAACAACCTGGCCTTGAAAGGCGTGGCCGATATGTACGCCGAAAAGGGCAACCATATCATCACCGCCGCCACCGAGCACAAGGCGATCCTGGACACCTGCAAGCATCTGGAGCATGGTGGCACCCGCGTTACCTACCTGCCCGTGCAGCAGAACGGTCTGGTGGACATGCAGCAGTTGAAGGAAGCGATCACGGACAAAACGATCCTCATCAGCATCATGTATGCGCAGAATGAGATCGGCGTGATCCAGCCCATGGCTGAGATCGGCAGGATTGCAAAAGAGCGCGGCGTGCTGGTGCACTCCGACGCGACGCAGGCGGTGGGCAAGATCCCGGTGAACGTGCTCGCGGACAACATCGACCTGCTGTCCTGGAGCGGGCATAAAATTTATGGGCCGAAGGGCGTGGGCGCGCTGTACGTGCGCCGCCGCAATCCCAGGGTGCAGCTTACTTCGCAGATGGACGGCGGAGGCCACGAGCGCGGTATGCGTTCGGGCACGCTGAACGTCCCGGGCATCGTTGGATTGGGCGAGGCCTGCGCTATCGCCAAGGCGGAAATGGCCGGAGAAGCCAAGCGCCTGGAGTATCTGCGCGACAAGATGAAGGACCGTCTTCTGGCCGCTCTCGACGAGGTTTATATCAACGGCACGATGGATCATCGCCTGCCGAATAACCTGAACATCAGCTTCGCCTACGTCGAAGGCGAGTCCCTGCTGATGGGCATCAATGACGTCGCGGTGTCGAGCGGATCGGCCTGCACGTCGGCCACGCTGGAGCCGAGTTATGTGCTGAAGGCTCTGGGCGCGGGCGACGATCTGGCGCATTCCAGCATCCGTTTCGGGTTGGGGCGCTTCAATACGGAAGAAGAAGTGGATTACGTGACGGCGAAGGTGATCGACGTGGTAAAGAAGCTGCGCGAGCTGTCGCCTCTGTACGAAATGTTCAAGGAAGGCATTGACCTGACGAAGGTCCAGTGGACGGCTCATTAACCGCATCGATTGAGGAGAGAACAACATGGCATATTCAGAAAAAGTTGTCGATCATTACAATAACCCGCGCAACGTGGGTTCGATGGATAAGGCCGATCCCAACGTGGGCACCGGCATGGTGGGAGCGCCGGAGTGCGGCGACGTGATGAAGCTGCAGGTGAAGGTGAACCCCGCCACCGGCGTCATTGAAGACGCGAAGTTCAAGACGTTCGGCTGCGGCAGCGCGATCGCGAGCTCTTCGCTGGCGACGGAATGGCTGCGCGGCAAGACGGTGGACGAAGCGCTGGCGATCAAGAATACCGACATCGTCAACGAGCTGAGCCTGCCTCCGGTGAAGATCCACTGCAGCGTGCTGGCCGAGGACGCGATTAAGGCAGCGATCAGCGATTACAAACAAAAAGCCGCGAAAGCGTAGGTTTGTATGGTGCAGGTGACTCCAAAAGCAGTTCAGAAGATTCGTGAGGCTTTCTCGCGCGAAAAGGTCACGGGAGGGCTGCGCCTGGGCGTGTTGGGCGGAGGGTGCTCCGGCCTGAGCTACCAGTTCAAGTTCGACCCCAAGCCTCGTCCGACCGACAACGTGCTGCAATTCGAGGACGTGAACGTGTTCATCGACCCGAAGAGCCTGGTGTTTCTGGACGGCATGACGCTGGACTGGAAGGATTCGCTGATCCAGTCCGGGTTCGTCTTCGAAAATCCCAACGCGAAGAAGAGTTGCGGGTGCGGAACGTCGTTCTCGGCGTAAGGCGACTGGCCGCCGATGAACGCCGATAAACGCGGATTCAAAACAAATGCTCTTCTATGAAGCGTTCGGGTTGGAGCCGGCGCTTTCGCTTGATTTCGAAGACCTGAAGAAGCGCTTCTACGAGCGTAGCCGGCAGTGGCATCCGGACCGTTTTTCCCGCGCATCGGCGGCGGAGCAGGACAAGGCGCTCCAGATGACCTCGGTTCTGAACGACGCGTTTCGTGTGTTGCGCGATCCGGTGGCTCGGGCCGAGTATTTTCTCAAAGAAAACGGGATCGAGCTATCGAAGGAAGCCCCGCCGGAGCTGCTCGAAGAAGTGTTCGAATTGAATATGGCCCTGGAGGAGTTGCGCGGCGGCGACGAATCCGCCAAACCGCAATTGATCGAGGCGCGGGCAAGGTTCGTGGCGATGCGGGACGCGATCGACGCCGAACTGGCGGCCGCCGGCGCCCGCTACGACGAATCGCGGGACAAAGCGGTGCTGGATCAAATCCGCGCGGCCCTCAACCGGCGGCGTTACATTAGAAATCTGATCACAATGGTAGAGGCAGACGTGGAACATGTCCTTCCAAATTGATTTCGGGAGCGGGAAATCGCCGATTGTCGGCATCGATCTGGGCACCACCAACAGCCTTGTCGCCGCGATGGAGTTGACCGGCCCGCGCATTTTATCCGGCATCGTGCCGAGCGTGGTTTCCGTGAACGAGGCGGGCGAGGTGATCGCCGGCGCGGAGGCGCGCGAGATGCTGCTGACCCACCCGGAGCGTACCGTCTATTCGGTGAAGCGGCTGATGGGCCGCGGCGTCGGCGACATTCAGGAAGAACTGAAGCTGTTTCCGTTTCACATCGCCGAGGGCAGCGAATCGACCATCAAGCTGAAGCTCGGCGAGAAGACGTTCACGCCGCCGGAGATTTCGGCGCATATCCTGCGCAAGCTGAAGCTCGACGCGGAGGCGGAACTGGGCGTGCAGATCACGCAGGCCGTGATCACGGTGCCCGCGTATTTCAACGACGCGCAGAGGCAGGCGACGAAGGACGCGGGCCGTATCGCCGGCCTGGAAGTGCTGCGCCTGGTGAATGAACCGACCGCGGCGGCGCTGGCCTACGGCCTCGACAAGCGCCAGGAAGGCGTTGTCGCGGTGTACGATTTCGGCGGCGGCACGTTCGATATCTCCATCCTGCGGCTGCACGATGGAATTTTCGAGGTGCTGGCGACCAACGGCAATACGCATCTCGGCGGCGACGACATCGACAACCTGCTGCTGAAGATTGCGTTCGAAGACATCCAGTCCGAATGGGGTTACGACATTTCAAACAAGAGCGCCGCCGTGCAATTGCTGCGGCGCGCCGTGATCGATGCCAAGGAGAAGCTGTCGTTCGCTCCTGCCGCGGTCATCGACCTGCGATATGGCGGCAAGACCTATCAACGGGAAATCACGCGGGACCTGTTCGATAAATTGGTCGCGCCGGTGATCGACCGCACGCTCGGGCCGTGCCGCGATTGCATAAAGGACTCAGGCGTGGCCGTGGAAGACATCGACGAAGTCGTGATGGTGGGCGGCTCCACGCGCATCCCGCTGGTGCGCAGCACCGTGGAGGCCTTGTTCAGGAAGCGTCCTCATACGGAACTGAATCCGGATGAAGTGGTGGCCCTCGGCGCGGCGGTGCAGGCGGGGATTTTGTCGGGAGACGTGGAAGACAACCTGCTTTTGGACGTCACGCCATTGTCATATGGCATCGAGCCGATGGGCGGATTGGTGTCGAAGCTAATTCATCGCAACTCCACCATTCCGGCGTCGGCCACGGAGCAGTTCACCACCGCCGTCGACGGCCAGCGCAACGTGCTGATTCACGTGGTGCAGGGCGAACGCGAACTGGTGAAGGATTGCCGCAGCCTCGCAAGATTCGATTTGAAGGACCTTGCGCCGATGCCGGCCGGATTTGCTCGCGTTGAAGTAAAATTCCTGATCGACGCGAACGGGATTTTGAGCGTGACGGCGCGTGATCAGCGGTCCGGAAAAGAGCAGAGCGTCGCAGTAAAGCCATCC
>VFSW01007866.1_pt1 | contig 15410 bp, 13 predicted proteins | sample 5358111 | NCBI WGS metagenome assembly VFSW01 (sample SAMN11554181, study PRJNA540505) | mine drainage metagenome | isolation source: sediment from site ElyBrook_90M | place: USA: Ely Copper Mine, Vershire, VT | collected 2017
GATACCTATCGGTATGAACCCTCGAACTGGGGGGATGAAATCCCCTCTAAAACCAACAGTCGCGTCTTTACCCGATGAGCCTGCATACTCTGTGTACATCCCGCCCATAAGTGGGTTCGCCCCGATTGAAGGTGACATCCTCCAGCTCGGCGGCGGGGCACGATATGTTGTAGAGGCTTCGTGGCATTTGGACAGCGGCTTTGTAGGAAATACAGCCGTAGTCAGAAAAACAAACCCCCAATCAACATCCATGGGGGACTTCTAATGTCTTCATGGAATGACGTTTACTCAGGGCTGCGCAGTAACCTGATTACGGCTCTTAGCAACATTGTGCAGCCCGCCAACATCACTATTGGGTTCCCGGCATCTGTTGTAACTTTGAGTGCCGGGCAGCCTGTTGTTAATACGTTGACTTCGGTAAATACCCTCGGGCCTCTCGTTGTCGTGTATGACCGTGGTATGTCAAAGGACGTGACCAGATGGCTGCCGAGGGATGTTGTTGATTGGGTGTATGGCGCGTCCACGGTATCTTTCTCTGTTAACCATCTGGATATAGGCCCCTCCGGTAGTGGTGCTGTGACCGTAACCGCTGCGGAACCAAATGACGCTATTGGGGTACAGCTTCTCAATAACAATGCACTTGGGGTAACAGATGTGTTTCAAACCGCGACATCGGCAACTTCTGTTGCCACGGCGGTGGCCAGCATCATAAATTCAGCGTTTCCCGGTATTTTGACGGCGGTATCTTCTGGCGGCTCAGTTGTTATAACCAATATTTCCTCGACCGCGCAGGCTGTAAATTTCGCAGCGGCCAATATGGCACAATCACTATATGAAGTAAAACGAACCCGCAGAAGCGGACATATTGTGGCGATGGCGAATAGCCCACAGGCGCTGGATACGATTGGGGAGCCAATTTCGCAGATGCTTGGCAGTATGGAAGTATCTTACGGGTATGCTTTGCCGGATGGTAGCTATGTTCGGGTGGTTAACACCGGGGATGTAAATTTCTGGGACAATGCGGTAAATAATATAGCGAGACGAGACTGGATGGTAGACCTAGAGTATGGGGTGACAATACAGGATAACGCATACGCGGTTCTTGCTGCCATATTTAACGAAACAGCGCAATAGCGTGTTGTATGTATAACCCGACGATGGTATCATCCGGGTAACTATTAGTGGGGTAGTGTTATGGCGACTATCATTTCAAGCAGTCAATTCAACCCGTCGAACTTTCAAGCTCCGGGGGTGTACATCAACAACATCCCCCCTGCCCCATATATCTCCGGTGCGGCGACGAACATTGCCATGGTTATCGGTACCGCCTCGTGGGGTCCGTTGAACGCCCCACAAATTATGAGCACCCCGGCGGATACCAGCACTTACTTTGGGGGCATCACTTCCGCTGCCCTGACAGACACACACGACCTGTCCACGGAAGCCACTATCGCATTCCAACAAGGGTTCATTTCCCTCTACGGATGCCGCGTATCGGATGGTACTGACGTTGCGGCGACGTATGCTTTGAAAGACACTACGAGCGGAACGCCCTTGACTGGCGGCGACGTCACCTCTCTGTATACAGGTTCTTCGGGCAATTCAATTCAGGTTACCATCAAGGCTAGTCAGATTACCGGTTATTTTGATGTTGCTGTGTCTTCTGGATTTGGCACCCCAGAGTATTACCCGCGCCTTCCAAGTGCCGGCTTTTGGGCCGCGCTGGCCTCTGCATGGTCGTCTGGTATTCAAGGCGTCACTGGGCCGTCAAAGTACGTCAAGTTGCTGTCTGTGAATACTTCGGCTATTGCCCCCGCAGTTGGGACGTTCACCCTTACTGGGGGCACTGATGGGCGTTCTGCTGTCACCACTGCGGAATTGATTGGTCAGGATGTAACGTACCCGTTTACGGGCATCTACACAGCGGCGTCGCTCACTCCAGTTCCACAAAAGATGTGGGTGGCTGGACTTACCGATACTACTGCTGCGGCTACGATCCAAGCATACTGTGATGCGAATGCCATCCTGTCGGGTATGTCTTTCCCTACAGGCACCACCACTACAACCGCACTTTCCACCATCAATACTGTGGGTGTGCATGATTACAACTTTGTATGGATGAAAGATTGGGTATACTGGAACGACACGGTGAACGGGGTAGTGCGGCTTGTTCCGCCGTCCGGGTTCATTATGGGTTTGATTACTGCACAGTCCCCCGCTCAGTCGCCGCTGAACAAGCAGTGCTATGGGGTTGTAGGAACTGAGCGTAATAACCCGACTACGGGTAATAACCCATATAGTCAAGCAGAAATTGGCCAGTTGGAAAATGCTGGTGTTCTTCTTGTAACCAACCCGATTCCGCAAGGTTCTGTATTCGGGCTGCCGACCGGCAACAACACGTCGTTGAATACGGCTCAGTCTCCTGTTGAATACGCTACGATGACGAACTTCCTTGATGCGTCGTTTGCCGGTATTATGGGGACGTTTGTGGGGCAGCTTCAAACCCAACGTCAGAATGACCCCCTGCGCAGCCAAGTCAAGCATCTGATTAATGACTTCCTTGGGGGTCTGCAACAAGCGGATTTGATCGATGCCGTTGTTCAGGTTACGTGTGACTTCGCTCAGACAGGCAACCCGCAGCTAGGTATTAACACGCCACAAACCATCGCTGCCCACTACCTGTATGCCTTTGCCGCTGTGCGGTACATGAGCAGCGTTCGATACTTTGTAATGTCGCTGCAAGGCGGTACTACCGTCGTGTCTTCGTCACCGGCACCTTAATGGGGGGTATGTAAATGGCTAATTTGCTGGCAAACGGGTTCAACATTGGAACCAACGTATCCTTCGTGGTGTCGGATCAATACGGGGACGTGTTTAGTGCTGCTGATTTAGGTAACCTGATGAGTATGGATTTGACGCTGGACATGCATCAAATCAAGGTCACGCCGATTACTAATGGAGGTTACCCGATTTATCAGTCCATCCCAAACGGCCTTACTGGGACTATGGAGTTTGTCCGGGTAAACGGAAATATTACGAGTATGTTCACCATGTTGTATAATGCATTCTATACAGCTGGCACGCTACCGCAGTTCACAATGTCGATTTCGGTACTAAATGTGTCAGGCACGGTGGATCAGTACACGTTGCCAAATCTAGTGTTCCACACCCCCGACTTTGGCCGATTCTCTGGGATTTCCGAAGTGACTCAGAAAATTGAGTTCAACGCATCGACCATTATTTCCAACTCCAACAACTCTAACGTGCTGGCGAATGTAGCTACGGCGGCTATTTAACAGATTACGCAGGACCTCAGCAGGTGCTCTTTGGCCCCTACCATGTAGGGGCCTTTTTTTCTACCGCTGGATGGAATACAATACTATTGGTAATTTTACAATTGAGTGGGGGTACATACTGTGAGTGCACGTAAAGCGGTTGATTTGACAAATAACGAAGAGGCCATTATGGAGGCCCGCAAAGCCGCACTGGCCCAACTAGGGGGCTCTGCTGGTGGGGTTCAAATTTCTTCGGAGGCGAGGAGTTTTGTTCTCCCGGATGGACGAGAAGTTACTATGGCTCCACCATCTGGGGGTATCATTAGAAAAGTGGCGACGATCCTGGGGGATAGTGAGTCTAACTTGGGCCTTATGATGCTGTGGGCCAAAGCGATGCTGTACGTTCGCTCGGTTGATGGGTCCCCCATGCCGTCAATAAACAGTATTGTTGACGCGCAGAAAGTGGCGGACATCCTCGGCGGACAGGGCGAAGAGATTGTCATGAACGCATACTCGGAATTTTGGCCGCCTATGTCTGTGAAGGACCTGCCCACAATAAAAAAATAGCACAGGACGGCGACTTTATCGATATGGTCGCCGTTGTACTCGCTGGAGCTACATGGGGGGATGCTGTTAAAATGCACCCTATGGAGAGAAGAGCTTTCCTATACGCCGCTGCTGCTATCAACGGGAACACTGTTAACTGGGGCACCGGCGAAATAAGTAAAGGGGCTGTATGAGTTTTACTAGCGAGTTACTATCTGTCATGCCCGGTGCTATTCCCACCGGGCTGTCTGTGCTACGCGGGTTTCAGTTGAATACGGCTGCTGGACTTGCAGCCAATCCGACTGTTAACTACACTCCCATTACCATTGGAGGTTTTGAGCTGGTTGGTTTTGAAGCCCCGAGGCGTCTTAATGTAGGCGGCCAACAGAAGCTGGCCGTGCATGATTTCCCTGGTGGGGTTCGTACAGTTCAATCACTCGGGGCGTTCCCACCGGAAGAAATCACTTGGGAAGGCATTTTCCTTGGGGCGAACGCTTGGGAGCGGGCATACGCCCTTGACCGCCTTCGTGTGGCGGGGAGCACTGTCAGCCTATTGTTTGGCTCGTGGGGGTACACTGGCAAAATCAAGCATATTGAAATTAACGTCCATCACCAATGGATGTGCCAATATGAAATGTTCTTCATCCCGGAAAGTGACTTAGCGGTAAACCCCCAAGTTGCATATAACACCCCGACCATGACGGTTAATGCGTCCATGTCCACGCTATCATCCAACGTGCCTACCACCGAGTTCGGGGATACGTTGCCTATGTCTGTAGTTTCCCCAGTAAGTTCATTGATGTCGGCAGTTTCCATCGGGTTGAACGACGCCGGGGGTATTGTTTCTAACATGACTTCTTCTGCGGTTTCCTTGGTAAAGACCGCTGCTAATTCTGTACTTAACGGCGTTGAAGGGTTGTTGTCTACTCCGGGGGTATCTCAGTCCATGCAGGCAAGCGGGCTTCTCGTCGCTTCCAATGTAACGAACATATCAAATCAGGTATCGGCTACTCCCATCGTGCAGAACACGGTTGTCCAGAACAATCCAAACTTAATGCAGCTGGCGGCTCAATACTACGGGGACTCTTCGCAGTGGTTGAAGATAGCCCAAGCGAACAATATAACTGACCGCATGCCAACAGGCACGTTTACTTTGGGGATACCAGCATGATGACGCCAAAGGAGTTTCAGAAAGCCTTTGCGAAGGATATGAAGACAGCGGTGTCCCGTGCGATGCTGGCTATGGGTCAGAAGGCATATGATGAGGCCACAGGTATGTTTGGTCATTATGACAACGGAGGTAATTGGCCTACTCTGAGCAAGAGGACTATTGAGAACCACGAACGTAAATTCGCTGTGGCTCTTTCCGGGGCAGGTTTCGGGGGGTTTGACACCCCACTGGTTGCTTCCGGGGAGCTTATGAAATCTCTGGAGTGGGATGCTACGGCTACTACTGCTGAAGTAGGTACGGATGACCCTAAAATGAAGTACCATGAGCTTGGCGAGGGGGTTCCTGCGCGTCCTGTGTTTGGCCCCGTTGTGTACAAAATGGAAGAGCACGTCCAAAAGATTTTTGCGACGGCCTTTGACGAGAATTTGGGAGTGCGCTAAATGGCCGGTCCAAAGTATGAAGTAGGTATTGAGTTTAACGCCACCGGCACTCTCAAGAAGACTCTTGCGGAGATGAACGCCGAGATGGCGAAACTGGCCGCGAGTGCCAAAATGGCTACTGCGGCATTGGCTCCTGTATCAACTGGCAAAGCATATAGCCAAGCTATTAAAGCGTCTAAGGCGCTTGTTACGACGCAAATACAGCAGGAGAAAATTCAAGCACAGCAGCATAAAGCACGAGCATCTGAAATTACGAAAGAAGCTACAGCTGCTAAAGCCCAACAAGCATTGCAAGCAGCCTCACAACTACAATCCCTGGAAGTAGAAGAACAGAAAGCAGCAATAAGATACAGGGAGATTAAAAACAGTGGAGCTGCGCAATCAAAAGAACTAAGGTTCCAGCACGCTCAGCGCAAGTTTTTGGATGATAAAGTTAAGAAAGAAGAACGCCTTAGAACAAGCAGGCTTGCCGTTGCCAGGCATGCTGCTGCGCAAGCAGGCCGACTTACTGGGGGCCTTGGGCGCGACCTGTTATCAAACACCGTGGGGATGTTTTTCACCCCATTGACAGCGGCTATGGCGCTGCTAACCACGACAGTTATTGCTTCTGCGGATGGCCTCAAGAAGTACGACGCGGCGTTGATGAGCTTACGGATGACGGGAATGTCTGACGCAGCTTCAAAGGCGCAGTTGGGCCATATTATAAATAGTGGCAGCAATGTCAGTATTTCCTCCATGGCGTCCATGCAGCAGTACCTCAGTTCATGGTTCCCTGGGTCTGATGTTACCAAAGGGCCTCTGGGTGGGACTGCCCTTGGAGCGGCCAAGTTATTTCAGTATATGGGGTATGACAAGAGCCAGGCGGCGGGCACCGTTGAGGCTCAAATGGCATCGTTAAATGCACTGTATGCTACCAAGTCATATAAAGACCGTCAGAAGATAATGGCTACAGCGTTGAGTACAGAAATGTCCTTCGCTTCTGGCATGGGGTTCCAGTCCAAGCAATATCTGGACACCCTCAACAGCTTGTTTGGGGATGTTAAGACGATGCCATATCTTAGCGGGATGATGGGGTCGAACAAGGGCATGGCTACAGTCATGCAGAACATTGCTGATGAAGTGCGCGGAGGTATGAACGCCGGGGATATAAAAGCCCTGTATGGTATGCAGGCTGGGATGTCGAAGAGCCTTGTTCCGTCATTAATGAGCATGGGGAAAGTGGTAGGCTTGGGCAATTTGCAGCAAGTCCTCGGTGGTAATACGTTCCAGATAGACAAAGAAGCGAAGAATTTACTCCTGACAGACCCAAAAGGATTTGTTAACAGGTTCATGATGCCCATGCTTGGATATAAGGGTGCTGACGTTAGCAAGATGAGTTCAGACCAACTAGAAGCTGCACGGACAAAGGCGACGCAATACTTCGGGAACATGAGTGACCCAGGAGCGCAAGCTATGTTGTCTCTCATGCAGTCCGTCATGCAGAATAGACAGCACGTTCAGCAGAACAAGGAATGGGCGACATTACAAAACCAATATATTAACGCCACCATGACGTTTAGCAGGGCCGTGGATAATTTCCAGCAGGCAATAAAGAGCCAGACTGTCATTACAGCTATAAATGGGCTTGCAACGGCGATTAATGCGGTTAGCAATATTGTGTCAGACCCAAAGAAATTAGCACCCAGACCAATCGCAGGAGCCCTCCCATTTACAGCTATATACGGAGCAGAGGCGGCATTAGGTTTATGGCATAAGATGTTTGGGGATACTGGCACTCATAAGTTGCCATCAGCCAGCGGGAAGATTGATAAACAAAATATTAACCTGCATGTTACGGTACACCCAGATGGGCATTCGACAGCGAAACAAAGTGCGTCGCCTATTACACGGACCTCTTTAGCAGGTGGGGTTAACTATTCACACTCCTTTACAATTTAATTATGGCCTTTAATTACAAGAGAATCACGTCTTTCAAGCCGGTGATTACTATAAACAACATAACGGTAAACGCTTTCCGGTGGCACTGCACGACTCCTGCGTATGGGTCGATTGGGTCTGTGCGACTATATATGTCACGCGAGGTTTTGTCATCTGCCGGGGTGAATCTGTATGAGATAGGTCGCGCAGCAGTAGGGCAGGTCCCTATCCACATAAACATGATGGATGTTACTACTGGCGTTGAGTATAAATTGTTCGGTGGGGAGCTAGACACAATAACCGTTGAGTACGACACTGACACAATTGTTATCGAGGGGCGAGACTGGGCGGGTATCTTGATTGACATTAAAGGGGCTATAGCAAACACCTACGTCATTCAGAATGGCGGGCAGAACACTTCTATTTCAGGGACCCCTACCCCCTGTAATAACGCCGGATCATTAGCTCCGACTGGTACGGACTCCACAGTTGACGGGTCGTTCATGACAGTTGATACGTCGGTGAACATTCCAAATTTGACTCCGACAACACTGGCGTACACAATAGCTATCAAATATGGGTTCAACCCCATTGTGTACTACTTGCCAAATGAGCCAACCATAGGGAGTATAATTGCTGCTGCCGGGTCAAGTTTGACCGAACCCAGACCGTGGTGGGACTATCTGATCTTCGCAGCACGCATGATGGGGTGGAGCTGCTACGTGACACCAGACAAGTCGCTTTACTTTGGCCCATACGATTTGGGGACCAAAGTGAATGTATCTTGGGGGGTTACTCCGTCCGGGGAGATGCTTCCGGCGCGTGATATGCATATATCGTATAACCCTCGCAGGAATTCGTCATTTTTGGTTTTAGTCGGGTCGTACCACGCTGCGTCAGTCACTCAGAGTAATGCTGCCGTAGGGACTCTGGACCCACAAACCAAAAAGGCGTTGCTCGAAGCATACCCCCATGTGGATGTGCAGCTCGGGAAGTACACTATAGGGTCGGCTGGGGCACCTTCTGCGTTTGCTCTGGCGGCATACTTTACCAATCTCGGCAAGCCGGTATATTTTTACTCATACCCTAACCTGACGCCCAACCAAGCCAGTGCCAAAGCATATGAACTTATGCTGGACATCGCCAAACGAGAACTAATTTTGCGGGCATCAGTAGATGGTAACCCCTTTATTGCCCCCTTACAGACTGTCAATCTAACTGGCAACACAGGGGACTTCAATGAAAGCCAGTACTACATAAATGGGGTAGAGCACACTTATAGTATCGAGGAGGGATGGTATACTCATATAAGCGGATGGACACTACCCCCTGTTACGTTTCAGCAGTTTCTACAATCCAATAGTATTAATGGCGTGGCGGTGTCTAATATAGCGCCTACTTTATATAACCCGAAAGGCGGTGGGTAATGCGCCCCGAGTTGATGCTTGAAGACGAACAAGTACATATGGCAATGCACACCGCCGAGTTGCAGCAAAATACTCGCAGGTTCCGAACTGTGCCCGCAAATGTGGCATCATACGACCCCCGTACCCATCGGGTTACATGCATAGTGCCCTCGTATATAGACCCACTGACAGGAGCCATGAAAGTAACGGGGTGGATTCAACTGGAGACACCCATCGCGGGTAATGGGTGGGGTATTCAGTACGCTCCGTTCGGTGGAGCCTCCCAAAGCAACCCTGGGGTTGGGGAACTGGTTTTCCTAAATGTTGTAGACACGGATATGGGGTCATATGTAGTTAGCTGCATGGCGTGGAACTCGCAGGCGGCAGTGCCCTTGGCTACAATTAATGCCGGTGAGATAGTGCTACGGGATGCGGCTGGTAACACAGTGTACTTTACCAAGTCAGGGGAGTTGAACATAACCGGGGCGAACACGGTCAACATATCAGGGGCAACGACGGTAAATATATCGGGGGCAACGACGGTAAATATATCGGGCAGCTCCGGGGTGAATGTATCTTCTTCGTCTGAGGTTTCTGTTACAGCCCCATCGATAAATATGGGGGCCTCCGGGCAGACCCTTAATGCTTTAGTGACGAGTTCCATGGAGTCTCTATTCAACGGGCACACGCACCCCACACCGTCTGGGCAATCAGGTCCCCCGTCGCAGTCTATGGGGTCTGGGCAGTTAACCACCACTGTTAAGGGGGGCTGATATGTTTTGGTTAGAATGGGGGGGAGATTTGGAGATTGCCCCGAACGGGGGGTTTTTGCAGGCAAATGGATGGGATGAAATACGGCAAGAAATTGCCCGTGCAGTTCTTACAAACCCCCTGACCACACTGCCTAGTGGCGATTCCATCCCGCCGGATTACGTATACGAGCCTGGGTTCGGGGCTGGTTTGGGGCTGTACGTCGGGCAGAATATGAACCAGTCAGCAGTTACTTCGCTCGCCGGGGCTATTACGGCGCAAATCATGGCAATTCCGCAAGTTAATCCAGACAAGCCCCCAACTATATCTTTCACTCAGTTAGTGAACAATGGTATACTTTTGCAGGTAACTGTATATCTTCAAACCGGGCAGTCGGGGACTGTTACTTTAGCAGTGTAGGCGGGACTTATTATGGCAAATTTACCACCGGCGCTGCCGTCGTTGTCGTACTCACAATTAGTCCAGAACATCATCGCGTCTTACGCGGCGGCGACTAATACACAACCCCAATTATCCCCCGGTGACCCACTTCTGGCGTTCATTCAAGGCGTATCCTCGCAGCTCGTCTATGTTGAAGCCGTAATCAACCAGTTGGCAGCTGTTACGCGGGCGCAGACCTCTACTGGTGGCGACCTTGATACGTGGATGGCGCAGTTCAGTTTCACACGTTTACCAGCGACATTTGCCAGCGGCTCCTTCACTCTTTCTGTGTTATCCACTCACAGTACTGCGGTTACTGTTCCTGTAGGGATTGTCATCCAGACTACGGGGGGTGCCATTCAATACAAACTGATTGCGGACACTACACAGACGGCGTACAACTCGGCATTCAATGCCTACGTCCTGCCCGCGAATACATACTCCATCAATGTAACTGCACAGGCACTTGTAGCCGGGTCAGCCAGTAATGTGCAAATCGGGCAGGTTAACGCATTCGCTACGCAGCCAGCGGGCATTGACTTGGTTACAAACAATGCTGCTATCACAAACGGGATAGACGCTGAAACAGACACGGCGTTCAGAGCGCGGTTCCTTTTGTATCTACAGGGCCTTCAACGGGCGACATTGCCTGCTATCGAGAGCGCTATTGTGGGGGTGCAAAGTGGTCTTACCTATACAGTGCTCGACAACACAAATAACGCCTTGCAGTTCCAGCCGGGGGAGTTTCTGGTTGTTATCAATGATGGCTCAGGGAACCCACCCTCGTCTCTGCTGGCGGCTGTATCAGCGGCGGTTGGTGCTGTAGCCCCGTTGACGGTGCAGTGGAATGTAATTGGCCCGACACCCGTAAGCGGAACAGTTACCCTTGCAGTAAGTCTTGCCGCTGGGTATACACTGGTTATGGTGCAGTCTTATGTGCAGGCTGCCGTATCCAACTATGCCCAGTCTGTCCCCCTTGGGGGAGTCGTCGCTATTTCAGGCATTGTTCAGGCGGCCCTTGGTGTCGCAGGGATTGTGTCTGTACAGGCAGGGGTTACAATAAACGGGGGTACTGTGGACCTTATTCTTAGCGGGTTGGAAGTTCTTGTATGCCCGCCAGCGTCAGTAACCGTTACTCAGTACACGAACTGATATGACAACACTACCCACTTCCGACCCAGTTGTGTATACCCCGGATGAGTGGGCGACGAGGCTTGTCAATACACAGCCCGCGCAGTGGTACTCTGATGCAGCCAAAGCCCCCATGGGGGTGCTGTATTCCCTGATGTACTCACTAGGGCAGGTACTGCAAAATTTGCAGCTGGGGCTGCAATACAGCTACGACGCCGTGTATTTGCAAACAGCTATAGGGGCGGCTCTTGACTCGGCGGTAGCTGACTTTTATGGTACGTCACTTGTGCGGTTGCCAGGGGAGACAGACCAGGCGCTATCAACCAAGGCACAGGCATCCCTGTTTCAACCTGTGGGTACGGAGCAGGCACTACGACAAGCCCTGTATAACTTTACAGGGCGGTACCCAGTTATCGTCAATGAATGGAATTTGACTCAGACCGGTATGTGGGGGACAGGGTTCTTTGATGCTCCTCCCGGCCCATATGGGTTATTTTTTGCCTCGGGTGTGCCATATCAGTGCTTCGTACAGACAGTTTTACCGAGTATAGCAGCCCTTAACGGGGGCCCCCTATACTGCTGGGGTGCGGGGTTTTTCTTTGGCTCCCCTACATCGTATTGGGCGGACTTGGAAGGGGCCGCGAATGGGTTGCAACAACTGTATGACGTGATAAACTCCGTAAAACCGGAAGGTGTCGTAGTGTGGGTGCAAATAGTCGGGTAAACATATGGCGCAGGTTCTGTTTTGGATGTAAACTTTGTCCTAGACGTTTCGACACTCGGGTAATTCTTAATGGGGAACTGATGAGACTCTTTACTACATTGTTGCTTGTCGCATTATCTGCCCAAGTGCAAGCGGGGCCGTTCGTGGCAAATGAAGTTCTCACGGCGGCGGCTCTTAATGCCGCTTTGGCGTCGCCTACAATTACTGGCGGGTCTATTTCCGGGGTCCCTATTTCAAGTGCGACTATAACAGGGTCCACAATTGACTCATCCGTAATTGGTGCATCTGTACCGAGTACCGGGGCGTTTACCGCCATCTCGGCTTCAGGCACCGTGTCGGGCGCTGGGTTTACCTCGTTCATGGCGGCCCCGCCAGCAATTGGTTCTACGACACCTAACGCTGGCAACTTCACCACGTTCAACGCAACTACCTCAAACACTGGTACTGCTACAGCGACATACCCATATAATTTTACAATGACCGTAGCCCCAACGGCGGCGACCACGCAGCAGTCAAATGGGGTTACAAGTTCTGTGATTTACAATTCAGCTTACAACGAATTGTCCGGCGGGTGGCTTACCCCATCGACAGACTATATACAAACCCAAGGGATTGGAACCTTGGATAAAGTGGTTGGGCATTTAACCCGTCTTGTGGCGGGTGGTGGAACAATTACATCTGCGCTGGGGTATGAAGCAGAAATTGGCGGGGTAGGCTCATCTGGTATTGGTCAGTACGCTGGATTTTACGTGCCTAATCTTACAGGGGTTACCGGGATTGGCAATGTAAACGAATTTGTTGGTTTTGATATGGAGGACGAAACGGCGGCATATTTAACTGCGGCGTTCCTATCCAATATTAACTCCGGCTCAAATAAGTATGGTTTTTATGCGCTGGGGACTGCGCAAAACCTGTTTAACGGGGTAGTAGAAGCTCAGGCAGGCATTCTTACAACGTCACTTTCGGCTTCCGGCACTGTGTCTGGCACGGGGTTTACTTCGTATCTTGCGGCTCCTCCGGCCATAGGTTCAACGACACCTAACGCTGGCAGCTTTACAACGCTAAGTGCCACTGGGCAAATAGCTTCCACCGTACCAACAGGCGCAGCGCCTTTCGTAGTCTCCAGTACCACTAATGTTGCCAATCTGAATGCATCAAGTCTGAATGGGGCCACCTTTGCTGCGCCTGGGGCCATCGGTAGCACTACTGCAAGTTCTGGAGCGTTTACAACACTAACCGCATCTGGCCCCATCACCCCATCCCAAACCGCTGGTATTGTAGGAACGACTACGAACAATAACGCCAATGCTGGTTCAGTTGGCGAGGTCATCAGTGCGACAGTTACGTCCGGGTCTGCGGTTACATTAACATCGGGTGTTACAGCCAATGTAACAAGCATGTCATTGACTGCCGGGGATTGGCTATGCCGTGGGACTGCTGCGTATCATTCGGCGTCAACCACGCAAGAAGAAAATTATACTGAAGGATTCAGTACCACTTCGGCAACGCTTGGGCCTCTCGGTACATATACTTCGCATTCTTCTGCGCCGCAAACACCCGGAACTGCCCCGGGCGAAATGTTGAACATGCCAACCGTGCGGGAACTTCTCGCAACAACCACAACCGTCTATATGGTTGTGCAAACAACTTTTTCAGTCAGCACTATGTCGGCTTACGGTACAATGTCGTGTACCAGAACCAGGTAAACAAGAGGACCCAGTAATGAGCTATCGGCCAATAGTATACAACGGCGAACAGCCGAGGACATTTGACATCCTTTCCGGGTGGAAGGATGCGATGCTTGGGGACGGCGTTGTCTCCCAGAGTATGATGGGGGGCACGCTTACTGTTGTGTCAGGTGGTGCAGCGTCTATTGTCAATGGTACTCTGACGGTAAACATTGCACCCATTACGATTTTCCAGCAGGCAGAGGCAGATGCGACCGCATACAGTTCCCTCGCTGCTGACTCAAGCATCATTACCCAGATTGGACAGCTGACTGCTACCACCCCCATTACATTCTCGACGAGTGCCTTGACTACGGGGCAATCCCAGTTCGCACTTATTCAGGCACAGTGGGCCTCTGTGGATAGTATTGCTCCAGGGGACCCTAATGGTGGGCTGCTTCTGTATTACAATAGCAGTAACCCGTCCCAGCCATATCAAGGGCCTAACAATAGTGGCACAACCAACAACACCTTGCGCTCCGGCGTTGTAGTCCTGCAAGTCATTTATGGCGGCGTGGCGGCCTCTGGTAGTGAAACCCCTCCTAGTCCTACTTCCGGGTGGGTCCCGCTGTACCTCGCAGATTTGTCCTTTGGGCAGACCAGTCTCACGACTATTTACACGGCGGGGCCGTCTGTTACGGGAAATGTGCCGAGCAACTACCCCTATGCGCCGTTCTTGTCTGGTTTACTCAACTCGCACCATAATCGTAATCCGGGGCAAGCGCCAAAAATTCAATTGACTAATGCCTTAGAAGTACAGGGTATTTTGCCTTATGCGAACATTTCCCAAGAGGGGCAGATTGGCGCTTCTAGTGTAGCATATTCCACCTCAACCACGTTTACCGCTTCTAACGCAGGGCAGATTGTTTACTTCACAGGCTCATCTGTGTCAACCTTCACGCTCCCGCTGGCGAACGCTCTTCCTGGGAGTCAATGCAAGCTGGTCATCAGTAACCAAGGTGGCGCACCACTGACAATTGCCGTGCAATCTGGAAACACAATAGACCTTCCTGTTGCCGTTCTTCAACCCGGCCAAACGGCTGCTGTTCTTAATGATGGTAATACGTTCTGGCACTCCTTGTGGTACACAAACGGCACCACACAACCCTTCGTGGTTGGTAACGCCACTGCGCCGAATCAGGCTGTGAATTTGAACCAGGTTATCAGCTTCATCGGTATATCCACGAATTACACCTACAATCCAGCGCAAATCCTGTTTGCGGAGATCCCGACTGATGGTGCGACTGCTCCGATCACTGTAACGATCAATCCCGGCACGATCTATGGGCAGGAGGTGCTAATTCGCAGCGCAAGCCATGCCGTTACTGTGCAGACAAACGTAACGAGTGGCTATCCGTTCATTGTTATGCCTGACGGATCGACCTTGTATTCATACACACTGGCAACTGGTGACAATAATACTCTCCGCCTTAAATGGGACGGTACTAACTGGAGGGGCTTTACCGCAGGTCAAACGATTGTTGCGACTGCCGTTGCGCCGAATCAGGCTGTGAATTTGGGGCAATTGAGCACGACCACACTGGCACGGAATTCTGAATCTGTATATACATCATCAACAACATTAACCGCAGCGAATGCGGGTCAAATAATCACATACAATGGAACGGCAGAGGGAACTTTCACACTGCCAGCAGCAAATGCAGCAGCTCAAGGACTGATTCCACTGATTATTGTTAACATTTCGGGATATCCACTCACTATTGCAGCTCCAAGCGGCAGTACTTTAGACGCCCAAGTGCCTATTCTTCAGCCCGGTCAGCGCATGGGCTTATGGAATGATGGCGGCACAGTTTGGATTGACTTATGGAACACCGCAGGAACGACATCACCATTCGTAGTCGGCAACGCCACTGCTTCGAAT
>VFSW01007867.1_pt1 | contig 15410 bp, 18 predicted proteins | sample 5358111 | NCBI WGS metagenome assembly VFSW01 (sample SAMN11554181, study PRJNA540505) | mine drainage metagenome | isolation source: sediment from site ElyBrook_90M | place: USA: Ely Copper Mine, Vershire, VT | collected 2017
TATGCGTCATATCATGTGTGACATGACACTAGGCTTGAACCTGATAATGTGCAACCCTCATTACATTATATTAATTTACATAATGTGCATTTATATATTGTTTCTATGTATAATGTCAACACTCATGTGGAGAAAAACTCATGGATGAATCCAACGTTTTGAATAAACTGAACTTTGAATCCATGTATGCCTCGGCAGATCGCGCCTGTGGGCTGCTTAAGGTCCTTGCCAATCCCGATCGATTGCTCCTGTTATGCCGCCTGGCTACAGGTGAGCGCTGCGTCAGCGAACTGGAATCGTCCCTGTCCATTCGCCAGCCCACGCTATCCCAGCAGTTAGCCGTATTACGGGAAGAGGGACTGGTGAGCACCCGACGGGAGGGGAAGCATATTTTTTACAAAGTGGAAAGCCAGGAATCCATCGCCATCATCCATGCCCTGCAGGCGCAGTTTTGTGCGAAAGTGGAAACCAGCGCTGACTCAAATCATGCCGCAACCCTGGCAAGCACCTCTCCCTGTTCTCCCTGAGCGCCCGCACGGCCTCTGACCACACTTTCAACGTATACGTGGTGTTGTTCCCGTCACAGCGAGAACTGAGCGCCCGCACGGTCCCTGGCTGTGGTTTCAACGCTCAAGCAAGAACAGTCATGGGGAGGGACTCACCCCGTCAGGGCTTGGGACAAAAAAGGACGCCCATGCGTCCCTTTTTCACTGCACATGGACCCCCCATCCCATGGGTCCACGCCCACCAGGCCATCGCAGGATTCTTCCCCAAAGGGAAGAGCAAGACCTGGCGCGCATCAGGTTTTAAGGGTGGTAAGGTTTAAAGCCGTAGCGTTCAAAAATTGCCAGCGCTGTTGGCGACACTAAAAAATCGAGCCAAGCCTGGGCCGCCTCGGGATGAGGGGCATCCTTGACCACCCCTGCCGCATAGATTGCCGTGGTATTGAGTGCATCGGGAATGACCACATGCGTAATAGGATTACCGGCCTGCTCCTGAAAGATGGCTTCTGAAATCCAGGTGACCCCTGCTGCTGCCTGTCCATTCATCAACGTCATGGGAGTTTGGCGGTGATGGATATGCGTCATGACATTCTCGCCATTTTTGACTTTGATGTCATACACCGCCTGATCCAGTGATTCCCCCCCCGCTTTCACTAACGAGGCCTTGATCTGACGCCCAATCCCCTCAAACTCGGGGTTGGGCATCACCAGCCTTACCCCCGGTTTTCCCAGATCTTGCAGGGTCTGGATATGGGCCGGGTTATCCTTGGGAAGCATGATAGTCAGTGTGTTGGTCACGTAGGGAACCACAGGGCCCTGAATGTAGCCCTGTTCGGACATGGCCTTCACCGCCCGCAATTCCGCTGGGTATACATCGGCCTTGACCGTCCAGGTCATGTTTCCCACAGTGATGGTGCCGCCATTCTGAATTTGGCGAGCCACGAGCCCAGGGGGAATGGTTTCGTAATAGATTTTGTCCCGCAATTCAGGATGTCTGTCCACAAAGGCTGCCACCAGTGGGGCCATGGCAAAATAGTAATTTCCCCCCACCAGCACGGTCAGCGCCGGATGCGTGGGATCACCATGAAAATCGGGTAAGTTGTCCACCTCAGGCACTGTAAACTCCAGGCCACGCTGCTGTACCGGATCATTTTTACCCTGGCTCCAGGGTGGGTAGACCCCTGCCTGTGCACTCTGGGCTGTCAATCCCATACTCCCCACCAGTAGCACAAGTGCCCAGACCCCCTTGATGCCGTATGTCCTCTTCCCCATGACGTACTATTCCTCTGACTGATTGTGGTATGGCAAGCGCAACCCCGCGCACTTGCCAGCCACTGGATAGGACGGCAAGCTCAAATGCACGAACTCGCCCGCCAGTAAACACGGCAAGCTCAAGTGCACGAACTTGCCATCGTAATTAAAGCCGATGTGGAAAGCGTTCTGAGCCTGGTTCAATGCACTGTCATCCGGGCAGCCTCCCACCCTAACGTGCATACTGAAAACCGTGAAACCCAAGTTCTGGAATCGTCCCCACAATGCCCGGGGTCAGAACCACGTCCGGGATCAGATGATTGGTGAGTTCCGCCACTAACTGCACAACGGTAAGATGGTCAGGATTCACCTCCTTTTCGTGAAGGCGATGAGCCAATTCGAAAATAGCGTTGTGACATCCCAAAAAAACGACACCGCGCGCTTGCAATGCGGGAATGCTGTTGTCTTTGGGAGAGTAGGCTCCCGCCTCATCCTGCACATTCATGGGGTCTGAATGGGCCGCCTCGCCCATTTTGATGAGGGTGTTTTCCTTGAACTTACCATCAGTCAGTTTGCCAAGCTGATACTTATCCCACATGGCCTGATCATAAAGCGCCAGATGCGCCGAACCGTGAGTGGCAGACAGGACCAGAAAATCAGGATGTTTAAAGGCCCAGATTTGGGTATTGAGCGTGTTGCGCATCAAGTTCAGCCAAGGTCCCTCAAGGACGGTGTGGTCCCAAACCTGTTTGACCTTACCACGATATTGCATGACGATGCGCAGAGCCGCATCGTCCCACTGGTCGGGGTTGGTCAACACCATGGGAACCTCCTTGAAATCTCGACGCCGTGGGGTACGGGCCAGGGCAGCCATCAATTCCTTGAGGGGTTTTGCGCCCTCTTGGAGCAGTGCAGGCGCTGCTGCGCTCTCTGAGGCCTGGGCCGGATTGAGCGTGACACTGCCCACAGCCAAGCTGGCAAGACCGGTTTTTGCCACCAGACCAAGCATGTCGCGACGGGAATATTCCATGGTACACCTCCTGAATTTTGGTTTTGACGGCAGGATAGCGGACACTCATCCAAAGGAGATATAACCCATTTGAGCTAGTCCCTTGCGCGAAATATTTGGTAACGCAGCGTCAAGCACGCCCCCCAAGAGATTTTCACGCGACCCGTGGAGAGATTTTATTCGTAAGGGCACCCGCCCGAGGCACAACTGGGCATGCATCCTCCCGAGGAACAGGGTTCTGCCCCAGGGGCATTGGGCGTTGGTGCCGGAATGGAAAGCAATTTTTGCAGATGGGAACTCCCGCAAACGGGGCAAACAGGCACATCAGAGGAACGCACTAACTGATCAAAGACCTTCTGGCAGTCATTACAACGATAGTCGTAGATTGGCATATTTACTCTCTCACAGAGGGGATAGGAAATTCTACCCCGAATTTTGCGCTGCAGCGCCCCCGCCATGGCGAGTACCAGTCCGGCATACGGGATCATTCGCGCCGTTTGTGTCGTGGCCACCCCATACTACCGCCAAGGAACAACACCGCATGCGGGTCCCGACCACCGGTCGATATGCTTTGCGGAACATCTGGCTGCAATGCCGAGTGTTTATTCCGAGCCGGCAGGGTGAAACCAGTGCAATACCCGATGCAATGTTACCACCCCACCCACGATAATCAATGTGGGCGCTTGTAGTTTTGCAATCTGGGCCTGCTGTGGCAAATCCTGCAAAGTTCCAATGACCACCCGCTGCTGCGGCCGGGTCCCCTGTTGCACGATGGCCGCAGGGGTGCTGGCAGCCAATCCGTGCAGCATCAGGTTTTCACATAGTTGCGATAACCCCTGTAACCCCATATAGACCACCACCGTCTGATGGGGTCGAGCCAGCAACTCCCAATCCAGATCCATGCTGTGATCCTTCAAATGGCCCGTGACAAACACACAGGATTGGGCATGATCCCGGTGAGTCAGGGGAATCCCGGCGTAGGCTGCAACGCCCGAAGCCGCAGTAATCCCGGGAACGACCTGAAAAGAGATGCCGGAAGCTGCCAGAGTCTCGATTTCTTCCCCCCCACGACCAAAAATGAAGGGGTCCCCGCCCTTCAGGCGCAATACCTGATGCCCCTCACGGGCCAGACGCACCAGCAAGTCATTGATCTCTTCCTGCGGCAAGGTATGGTTTCCCCGTTCCTTTCCCACATAAATTCGTTGCACATGCCGGGGAATGAGGTCGACCACGGCCGGAGAGACCAGGTTATCGTACAGCACAACTGAAGCGGTCTGAATCAATTTCAGGGCACGCAAGGTGAGCAGATCCGGATCCCCCGGTCCTGCTCCTACCAGATAGACCGTGCCGGTTTTAGTGTGATTTGTCGTCATGTGAGCGCATCGGAATTCATTGGGAAAAATAGTTTAAATTGCGGCGATTCCAAAGCCGGGTTGCCTCTTGCAAACCCTCACCAGGGCTTGCTACATGGCCCATGGTGACCAAGGCAATAGCCGCTGTGGACTGAACAGCCGCCACACCATATTCATGTGCTTCAGTCCCTTCCCACACCCGCCGCAACTGGGTGCAGTCCATGACCTCATCACGCAGATGCCGTTGCGCAAACAGGGGTGGCCATTCCTGGGTCCGGGCCTTGCCATCGATGACCAGGCGCACCACGCACAGACCATCGGGATTGCGCTCGGCTTCGCCCCCCTCCCCTTTGAAAACCGCCATGTGGGAATCTCCCAGCAATAGCGCCGCCTGCTGATGGGTCTCGTCATATCCCGGGTGAAAGATGCCCATGATGGAAGCTTGTGCTTGAAACGGGTTGAGCATCCGGATCACCGTGTGCACGGGGGAGCGCAACCCCAGCACAGGTTTGAGCGCCACCAATTGCTGCAATACCGGGTTTAACACAGCCAGGGACAGGTAAGAAAAACCTTGGCCCTGGAGCTGCTGTTGTGCCTGGAGCGGCGACTGTGCCTCCTCTAAACCCAGCGCCTGCAAGGCTTGGGGCAGATACACCCGGCCATCCTCCGGGTGGTTCAACCCATGCATCAGCACTTTGGTGCCATGGCTTGCCAGAAGCAGTGCCGCCAATAAAAACCAGGGCAATTGGCGCCGTTTGCCGGCATAGCAGGCCCAGTCCAGATCTACCATCCCCTGGGACACGGACGGCTGGGTTGCTCTTGCGGCAGCGACAAAGCCCGCTACTTCTGCCGGCGTTTCTTCCTTGACTCGCATCAGCATCAAAAACGCACCCAACTGCACCGGTTCTACCTGACCGGCCAGAATCATGTCCATGGCTTGACGGGCTTCCGTTTGCGTCAAATCACGGGCACCGCGTTTGCCCTTTCCCAACATCTGGATAAATGGCACGAAGGGATGTTCACTCATGAACGATGACCTCTGGAAATTTTCACGTTGTAGTCCTTGCAAAGGGCGATACCGTCGGGCCGCTGCACCAGCCGCCAAACACCAGGTACCAAAGCAAGGCGAGGGGGGTCCCCGCCACGGCAGGAGTACCGTGGTGCACAATCCAGATCGACCCGATGGTACTGCGCCATGGATTTTATATCCGACAAGAGTGCTGGCGGATAAAGGCAACGAAACGACTGGCCCAGCAACAGTCACCAATGGTGCGCAAATGGGTGTAGGAGGCCAGCAGATTATGAATGAGGATACCATCCTGTTTTCCATTGACACCATATCCCCGCACCACCTGATAGGCGAAACGCGTATCCGCAGGCAATCCCTCCACACTGGAATAGTGAAACTCATGGGCGCGAATTTTCTGCGCCGGCGCCCGTGCTCGCGGCCAGGGATGATGGTCCTGTTCTGCCAGATGAACATAACCGCGCCCCACCGGGCGAGCGTGCATGAGGATGTTTCCGGGAATCACACCGACCATGGGATAGACCCCCGCAGGAGTCCGCAGGGACTGCGCCAGGTACATCAAGCCACCGCATTCGGCATAAGTTGGCAGCCCCGCTTCGACGGCGGCTCGAATCTGCAAGCGCAAGGGTTGATTATCGGCCAGCCTTTCGGCAAATGACTCCGGAAACCCACCGCCAATGTAGAGCCCCTCCACTTCGGGAAACTGTCGATCCGTCAGCGTGTTAAACGGCACCAGTTGAGCGCCTGCAGCTTCCAGTGCCTCCAGATCGTCGGCATAATAAAAACCGAATGCCTGATCGCGTGCTATGGCAATGCGCAACCGCGGCGGCTGTGGCAGCGCGTGCTGTGTGTTTCGATCCTCCGGGGTTGTTGTCTTCCCTGCGCTCCGAGGGATTAAGGTGGCCGGGAGGACGACTTCAGACGCAGCGGGCCGGCGCACTGCTTGCGCCGGAGGATAGACTCCGGGTCCAGGCTCCGGGGGGCGGGCATGATTCTCTTCATCGACGACGGGACACTGAATCCGGGTACGCTCCAGCAAGGCAGCCAGATCCACTTGCTGGCTAATACGCTCGGATAATTGATGCACCAGAGCCAGGGCTTGGGGAGTTTCGTTGCCGGGAACCAACCCCAAATGACGCTCCTCCACGAATAGCCCGGGGTCGTGGTGGACAGCCCCCAATACAGGGATCTCCGTATAGTGTTCAATCACTGCCCGTAATTTGGATTCGTGGCGCGAACCGCCCAATTGGTTCAGAATCACCCCCGCAAAACGCACATCCCTGTCAAAGGCCTGATACCCTAGAATCAGGGGCGCAATGCCGCGTGTCATACCACGCGCATCAAGCACCAGAACCACGGGAAGATCCAGCAGTTTAGCCAACTCCGCATTGCTGTTACTGCCGTCCAGCGCCAGACCATCGTACAGCCCCTTGTTTCCTTCCACCAGGGCAATCTCTACCCCACGGGTAAAACGCATGAAAGTATCCAGAACCTCCCGGGGTGACATGAGGTACAGATCGAGGTTGCGGCAGGCCCGTTGACTGGCTTGGGACAGCCAGATAGGGTCGATATAGTCAGGGCCTTTTTTGTAGGGCTGGACGGATCGTCCCCTGGCGTGAAGCGCGGCACATAAACCCACGCTTACCGTTGTTTTTCCAGAGGACTTATGGGCTGCAGAGATGAGAAAGCGGTGGCTCATGACCCCTGGGCAAGGTTAAAATCCATCAATTACTTTCCACAGAATCGTGGGGGTCGTCGTAGGGTAGGAAGTTCAAGACCCGAACACCCAATAAGGTCACCAGAAAAGCCACCCCCACACCACCCACGCCCAACACCCATTCATACAGACTGGGACTGTAGCCACTGATCTGCCCATCGGCAAAACTGCTTTGGACGGTATATCCGGGAAATATCTGCAACGGGTAGACCTGTCCGCCAATAATGAATACATACAGCAGACTTAGAGCGCCCACCAATACCAGCAGTGAGGCCATCCAGATGCAACGATGCGTTCCCAACCCCGGTAGAAAGATCAGTAATAGCGGCACAACCGATCCCACTCCCACATACCCCCCCCAAAAGAGGAATGTCATGAGGCCACCATCACGCAAAATAAAGCGCTCGAAGGCCTCTTGACGTGCAAAATAGGCATTGGTGAGATGGTAGACCACGATCAGATAGAGCAGTGTAAAAATAAAAACCCCGAGCAGATTCTTCAGACGCTTCTGAATTACCGGATTCAATTCCTGCAGATTCCAGCGGTACATGGCAGTTTGGACAATCAGGAAAATGGCCAGTCCCCAGGCCAGGGACATGACAATGAACAAGGGGGGCAACAAGGCTGAGGCGTATGCCTGACGTGCCACCAGAAAAGCGAAGATCAATCCTGTCCCCGTGGTCAGAACGAAGCGCCAACAGAACACCAGAATTCCAGCCGGACGCGACCAGACCCCCATGGTACGATCCATCATGGTCCACAAGTACAAGCCCACCGTGGCGAACAGCCCGGAGTAAAGCAGTACGTTCCAGGCGAATACCGAAGTCGCGTTGTAATGGGTCGCAGCCACGATCACCCGGTCCGGGCGCCCCAGATCCAGCATCAACACAGTCAGGCCTCCCGTCAACAATCCCAGGGACAACAGTCCCGACAGGGGACCCCGCGCCTTATAGATCTTGCGTTCAAATACTGACCCCACGGAGGCCACATTGAGCACCCCGGAAGCCGAGACAATCATGAATATGGCAAACACATGGGGCAATCCCCAGACAACCTGATTGTTCATCCCGGAAATGATATGGCCCCGCGACTCCATTTCATAAGCTGCCCATAACCCCGCCAGCACGACGAGCCCGCCGAGAAGCAGCAGCAGAAAAAAATAGCGGGCTTCAATCCGTGAAAATGATATGGCGTCTTGCCTCATTGAAACATCCCTTTTGCTAGCGTGAGGACATCCATTCTTCCGTGACCATTCATGTCATTCCCCCCTCACTCATAATCCCGTATAGGACACCCCGGGATCCAGATTGAGATCTGCGCGCAGCTTGATCGGGTTTACCGTGCGCAATCGTTGCGAAATTTCGCTCCGGGGATCATTGAGATTTCCAAACAGCAGGGCCCGGTGCCCATCGCTGGCACAGGCCTCCACACAGGCCGGGGGTTCTCCCTTATCGACCCGATGCACGCACAGGGTGCAACCTTCCACCGTTCCCTGACCGCGCGGCGTTGCCCCGGAATGATCTTCCACTGGCGCATGGACAAAGGAGCGGGCCTTGTAAGGACAGGCCATCATGCAGTAACGACAGCCAATGCAGCGGTGTTTGTCTACCAAAACAATTCCGTCGGCTCGTTTGAAGGAGGCCGCAGTAGGACACACATCCACACAGGGGGGCTCTGCACAGTGTTGGCACATCATGGGCAGGGAGACCTGGCGCCCCGTGCTATTTTGTTCCAGCTGTACCTTGCGCATCCATTGGGCGTCTGTGGGCAGCTTGGGAGTCCCCAGAGCCTGTTCCCGGTTACACGCACGCACACACGCATCACAACCGTTATTACACTGCGCTGTATCTACCAGCATGCCCCAGCGTATGGCGCCAGAGGCTGGTTCTTCCGCCGGTCGAGCCCGGGCAAAATCGTATAGAAGCACACCAGGAGCCAGCACCACGGCGGTAGTCACTGCTGCACTCCGGGTCAAAAACTGGCGTCGTTCGGAATGCTGTGGACTCATTTCCCCCCCCCGGCGGAGTGGATTCCCACAGAATCGATTTGTTCAACCGAATGGGGCCGCAGCCTCGGTGTACGGACCGAGTCACGCCAGAAGAAAGCTCTGTGACGGATTGGCGCGGCGCGCTGGAATGACACTCAAAGCAGTCAATCTTTACCGCAGCATAAACATGGCAACCCTGACAGAAATTATGATCGGTTCCCAACACACTATGGTTGACCTTGCTGGCGTGACAATCCACACACCCCGCAAGGGAGTACTTTCCCCCCCGAATCCCCTGGCGCAGGGTCTGATCCCGCTGGTGCAGCATCAACGTCATATGGTTCAAACGCATGAACCGGGGGTCGTCCACACAATGCCCCCCTTGACCCATATCCAGATCAGGAACAGTCACTGCGGCCCACAGGGGGGCAGCAATTCCCCACAGAAGCAACAGCAGACAGCGCTTTAATCCAGGCAATGTCATGGCTACCGTCTCTACTCACCCAGGCCCATTTGAATGTAACCCGTTGGACAAACATCATGGCAAATATGGCATCCAATGCATTTGTTATAGTCCGTATCCACATAACGTCCCACCGTAGACTTGGATTTGGGCACACGAAATACCGCCGTTTGTGGGCAGTAAACCACACAATTGTCACACTGGAAGCACATGCCACAACTCATGCAGCGCTTGGCTTCAGCCACTGCATCGGTCTCGGAGAGCGCATGCAAACGCTCGTCAAAGTTACCCAGGGCCGATTCCCTGCTCAGGGTCGTAATTCCTCGGCGGCGCCGCGCCACATAAGAAAAATGTCCTAAAAACAGTTCTTTGTGAGTGATGACATAACGGCCGGAGCGGTTGTCATAGTTATGCACCACCGGCGCTGCATCAGTCCCCCGGATCGGTTCCTGTACCGACTCCACCTTGATGCCGGACTCCAGCATTTTTCGCATCAGATCGAAGGTATGCACATCAATTTTGGGGCGCTTTTCCAACGCTTCACCCGCCAGAAAGCGCTCAATCCCCTCCGCTGCGATAGCCCCATGGCCAATCGCCGTGGTCAGCAGATGGGGACGAATCACATCACCTCCCGCAAAAACGCCCGGCTTTCCCTGAACCTGATAATTTTTATCGGCAGTCACATTGCCACGACCGCTATCGAACTCCTCCAAACCAGAAAAATCCACCGCCTGACCAATGGCGGAGACGATCAGATCGGCAGGAATGTCCTCCTCAGTCCCCGGGCAATTGGTGATTTCCAGGCGCCCTGCCACGAATTTGGCTTGGCATTGAATGACCCGCAGGGCCGTGGCGCGACCATCCGGTCCGCGAATGATCCCGACGGGAGCCATTCCGCCACGAATCGCAATGCCCTCCGCCAAGGCCTGTTCGATTTCATGTTTGTTGGCTTGCATTTTGTCCACGGCAAACACCGAGGTGAGCGTGACCTCTGCTCCCTGGCGAGCAGAGATTTCTGCCACATCGTGCGCCATACGTCCCGCAATGGCGCGTTCCGTATCCACGGGTTTGGCGTTTTCAATGTGACCCAGGCGACGGGCCACGGTGGCCACGTCAATGGAGGTATCGCCACCACCCACCACCACTACCCGCTTGCCAACGTACTTCAAACGCCCATCGTTGAAGGCACGTAAAAAAGCGGTGGCCGTTACCACGTTGGGCGCATCAGCATCCTCAAGAGGCAAAGTCCGTCCGGATTGTGCGCCCATGCCCAAAAACACGGCATCATATCGGGAGCGGATTTGCCCGAGGGTAATATCTTTCCCCACATGACAATTCAGGCGAGTCTCTACGCCCAGCTCAAGAATGCGCTGAATTTCCGCATCCAGCACATGGCGCGGCGTGCGAAACCCGGGAATGCCATAGCGCATCATTCCGCCCAAATGCTCATGTTCGTCAAAGATCGTGACGGCGTGCCCTTTCAGGGCCAACTGGTAGGCACAGGACAGTCCGGCAGGCCCCCCCCCCAGAATCGCAATCTTTTTACCCGTGGATTTTTCCACGGGCTTGTACTGCAGATTGTTGGCAAGGGCATATTCGCCCAGAAAATGTTCCACGGCGTTGATTCCCACGTGGTCTTCCACCTCATTGCGATTGCATCCGGATTCGCACGGAGCCGGACACACCCGTCCCATGACCGAGGGGAAGGGATTGGCTTCAGTCAGCACACGCCAGGCATATTCCTGCCAGGGCATGCCCGCAGGAGGCTTTTCCATACCCCGCGCAATTTGCAGATAGCGTCGAATGTCTTCCCCTGCGGGGCAACTTCCCTGGCAGGGAGGGGTCGATTGGATGTAGGTGGGACATTTGTGGGAGTAGCTCGCCTGAAATATCTTCTCGCGCAGGGCATGAGGTTTACTCTCTCCCTCCTTATAGCGCCGAAAAGTCAGTTTTTCTTCGCTTTGCGTCAGTATGTCAGACATGTAAAGCCTCCTCCGGATTCTGTTTTTAATTTGAGATGCCAAGCCGTTTATATCGCTTGTTGTTTAATCTGGGACGGCCCTTGCCGCAGCGAAGCGCCCCTGTCAGGGCCATCAACGGCAAACCGCGCGCGCAATGGCCCTTGCCGCAGCGAAGCGCCTATTGCGCTTCACCCAGAATAATGGCATTGCTCACCAATTGATGTACCCCACCGACAACCCGCCGATCGAACTGGTAGTAAGGCAATACCTTGCTAAACTGTGCTTTGCAAATCGCACAGATGGTCGCCATGAAATTAACACCATGCTCATCCGCTACCCGCTTGAGCGCTTCCATGCGTGGCAGGGCCCCCTTGACCCGTAATTCCATGAGATCATCGGTCAACAGTCCACCGCCACCACCACAACAGAAGGTTTTTTCCCGAATCGTGCCAGCATCCATTTCGACAAAATTATTTGCCACCGCACGAATGATGTGCCGTGGAATATCAAATTGGCCGCCGGCATAATCCCCCATCCGGGACCCCCGTGCCACATTGCACGAATCGTGGAAGGTGACCACGTAGTGGTCGTTGGCCTCCCTGTCAAAGCGCAGCGCCTGACGCTGAATCAGATCCCAGGTGAATTCACAAATATGGGTGGGCTGTTTATAACGCCCATCCAGCTGTTGTTGTAACTGGATGGCGAAGGGATCATCAGCCCCCGCGCCGATGCCTGTCAGGGTATTCCAGAAGCTGTAGGCCACACGCCAGGCATGTCCACACTCCCCCACGACGATACGCTTGACTCCCAAGCTCAGGGCTGCTTCGCGAATGCGCATGGCAATTTTGCGCAGTTGGTCATAATTCCCGATAAACATTCCAAAATTACCCGCTTCAGAGGCCATGGTGGAGAGGGTCCAGGATGTTCCAGAGGCATGAAACACCTTGGCATAACCAATCAGGCTATCAATATGGGTTCGGCGAAGAAATCCGCAGAGGGCGTCACCAGCAACACTTCGGCGCCCTGAACGTCGACGGGAAAGCGCACATCCACGCCGGTATCCTCTTTCACATCCTCCTCCAGACCCAGAAGGGTGTCCTTCAGCGCCGGGCCGGGCAGGCCCAGATTATTGCCAATACCATGCACCTTGCCGATGATTTCATTGGAATACTTCTGGCCGTATCCCACGGAATCCAGAATCTCGCGGGCAGCCATCGTGATTTCTGCCGTATCGATGCCATAGGGGCAAAACACGGAACAGCGACGACATTCGGAACATTGGTTGAAGTACGTGTACCACTCGTCCAGCACTTCGCGCGTGAGATCTCTGGCTCCCACCCACTTCGGAAAATATTTTCCGGCCACGGTGAAGTAGCGTCGATACACGCTGCGTAATAAATCCTGACGCGCCACGGGCATGTTTTTGGGATCTTGTGTGCCAATGAAATAATGACACTTGTCACTGCATGCACCGCAATGGACGCACGCATCCATAAACACACGCAATGACCGGTATTTTTCCAGCAACTGACCCATGCGCTCCAGCGCCTTTTCCTTCCAGTGATCCACCAACTGCCCAGGAAAGCCGATATTGGTCTGAATTTTCTCATTGGCCACAAAGGAGCGCACCCCGGCCATCGCCCCGGGTTTGAGCGCCGGAATGATCGGGATGATGCGATACGGGGGCGGTTGCAAGGTATCAGCCATGGGGACGCTCCCTGTCCATTGACGCTGCCCATGAGGACAAATGACGAGTCACGCGCGGGTTATCGGTCTGATTGCGCGTGGGTGAGAAAAACACCCCAGGCGCATGCAGCAACTTGCTGAAGGGAAAAATAATCAGCAAGAGAGCTACCAGAAACAGGTGTACAAACAGTACCCCATGATTTGGTAGTGGATGCCAATCCAGGCCAATCAAGCCCAGGCAAAATGCCTTGACCGCAATAATGTCGGGGTGGAACAGGAATTTGAGGGTCAAACCCGATAGGCCGATGGCAATCAGAAATGCCAGCATCAGGTGATCCGAGGGCGTGGAAATATAGCGGATGCGTTCAACGAGCAAGCGCCGACCCCATAATCCCAGCAGTCCCAACACCATGGCCATTCCGCCGTAGATTCCAAAGGGTTGGATCAGCGCCACCCATCCCCACACGGGTTCGGTAAAATAGCGCAGGTGCCGCAGAAGGACCAAGGCCAAACCAAAATGAAACAGGGCACCAAAGGCCCAAATCCAGAGATTGGCTTTGAACAGGCTCTCGAATAGAAAAACCTCACGCGCCATCATGAGCACCACTCCGCCCTTCGTGATCGGGGCAGGCGTGGTGGGGATTTTGAGCGGTGCTGGCGTGCGGGTATAGGTGGCAATACGACATGCCAACCCCCCGACGAACACCAGCGCTCCCAAGGTAAATAGCAGCGCAAAGACCATGACAAGCCCCGATTAGCGCATCAAACGCAACCCGTTGGCTTGGGTAAACCGGCAATCTTGCAAGCCTGCTTGGCAGGACCGTAGGGGAACAATTCATACAGATACTGGCTATTGCCCTTTTCTGGTCCCAATTTTTTTCCAATGGCCTTGGTCAGAACGCGCACGGCTGGGGCAATCTGGTATTCATCGTAATATCCACGCAAAAAGTCCACCACTTCCCAGTGCTGCTCCGACATGTTGACGCTTTCGGTCTTGGCGATGTACTCCGCCACATCCTTGTTCCAATCCGCCAGATTGACCAGATATCCTTCTTCGTCGGTTTCGTACGACTTTCCGTTGACATCGATATTCGGCATGCTGCTTTCCTCCGTTAAAAATCGTTATATTCGGTTTTACAGCCAGGATTGGCTGGTGCTGTTCCGGACGACCAGATCAACAAACCCAGCGTAATCCACGGCATTGACAGCGCCGATGATCTGGGCACCCAATCCCCGTGCATCCAAATCCGGTTTCAGTACATGAATTTTGAAGCGGCCCAGCGCAGCCATGATTTGGGGTTCCAGTGCCGAACCGGTGGTTGCGGCATATACCGCATCTTCGATCAGCAAAATATCCCCTCCCGTGGCAACCCGAAGACAGGTTGCCAATGATTCATGCCCAAAGGGGGATTTGTTGATGATATGTAACATTTGCTTCGTTCCTCAAAAGCTCAGGATGACGTCCTGCTCGTCCATCAGAGCCCCTAGAGCTGCAGCGTCCAGCACCGTGACATCCACCAGCAGATCGTCCTCGGTCAATCCACGCCGCTCCAGAGAGTCCTTCTCCACGTAGAGCTTTTCGATGTCATAGCCTTCCAGCGCACGATAGGTGGAGGAAAAGTTTTTGGTCTCGATTCCCCTGGTTTGCTGCCCCTGACGCAGTTGGTATACGCCATCATCCATAAACACCAGAGAGACATCCTGATCAAAGGCTGCGGTAATCAAAACCACCTCAAGCGCCTCCAGTGCGTAAACTGTCCCATAGGGGGCCTTGCGGTTCACAAACATGAACTTTTTGATGGTGTCATCGCTCATGAAATCTCCTCAATCCCCAAAAGTCACCAGACGATCGGCCTGAATACCAGCTTCCACCAACTGTCCCAGTCCGGAAATCCTGAATCCGGGGGCCAGATTTTCATCCTTGATCCCACGGCGCAAGGCGGCGGCAACACAAACCACCAGATCGATTCCATGCGCTTGTGCCAACTTGCTCCAACGGGCCACGATATTTCGATCGTCCTGCGGTGGTTCGGTCAGGCGTGACGCGTTGTTCACGCCATCGTGATAAAAAAACACCCGAAAGATCTGGTGACCCTGTTCCAGCGCGGCCCTGCAAAACAAGTACGCACTGTCGCTGGCTTGATGTTGATAGGGCCCCTCGTTGACAATGATTCCAAATTTCATGCTGCCCTCTATCAAAAGCGGATATGCGCCGAGGCATTCAGGTTGGCACGAGAACCACGCCAGTCATCGATCAGATACTTGGTAAAGGGCAGCTCGGTCAGTTCGAAAAAACGGGGCCAACCAATACGGTCAATCCAGTCGGACATGCGTTCCCAGCCGCGTGCATCTTCCTTGTACACATAAAGGATTTTCTTGACCACCGCACCCACCTCGGTCCAGCGTGGCGGGTTATTGGGCAATCCGGAGGCCACCATTTTCATGAAAGTCGGT
>VFSW01007868.1_pt1 | contig 15407 bp, 13 predicted proteins | sample 5358111 | NCBI WGS metagenome assembly VFSW01 (sample SAMN11554181, study PRJNA540505) | mine drainage metagenome | isolation source: sediment from site ElyBrook_90M | place: USA: Ely Copper Mine, Vershire, VT | collected 2017
CGCCCAGTGTGACGGTCTGTTCGATGTCGGCGGTGCGCGACGGGCCGGAGATGAAATTCACCGCGCGCGGCGGTAGTCCAACTTCTTTGCGCATCAATTCCCACGCATCTTCCATGGTCGCGACGATGCGTTTTGGATCGACAATCGCTACATGTGTTTCCGGTAACAAACTGGTAGTCGCGGGTGTGTTTGCACTGCCCAACATCATCAATGTTCCGGTTTCTGCGATGGCGCAAAACGCGCTGGTGATGCCTACTGCGTCATCGTTTGTTGCGGGGCGCGATGGAATTTCTAAACCCGCTGCAAGCCACGGTAAATCTGCCAACTCAGGCCAACACACACCGCTCATCGGCAGCAATTTTTCGCGCAAATAATTCGCCAAAAGTTGCGGCACATTTTTTCTATCATCAGTTTCCAAGACATCGCTGGAAAGTTTCAGTGCGCGAGTTTTGAAGTGTGCGACCAAGTCATCCGGCAAGTTTGGACGCGGCCCGCGCGGGTGTTGTACGAGATGTGTTGCAACCACCTCGGCGGCATTCGCATTCGGCGTTTGCGCCTTGCGTATCTTGTTCAAAATATTTTCGCGCGCGCTCATTTGTTGTGCTCCTTGCGATACAACTCGCGGAAAGTCTTGCCACTAGGCGCAGGAAAATCGCGTCCATTCGTCCAACCGCTCGCGCCCGGCAAGTTATGCAGCAGTTTTTCTTTGCCGCCCAAAATAGACATGAATTTCACGCCGGCTTTGGTGGCGAAAGCATAGACGTTCGGATGCAATGCCAGCCACGCCCATGCCTTGAGCAGCAAGGTCTCCTGACGCGATCTCATGCCGCGTTCCATCTGCTTCTCGCGCAATTTTCGCAATAGGTCAGGCAAGGGAATCTTGACCGGGCAGACTACCGCGCACGCGCCGCATAAGGTCGAAGCGTTGGGTAGATCCGGTGAGTTTTCCAGTCCCGATAACAGCGGCGTGAGTATCGAACCCATCGGCCCGGGATAGACCCAGCCATACGCATGGCCGCCGATGTTCTGATAAACAGGACAATGGTTCATGCACGCGCCGCAGCGTATGCAGCGCAACATGTCTTGCATCTCACCGCCGAGCAGACTGCTGCGTCCGTTGTCCAGCAGGATGATGTGAAAATGTTCCGGGCCATCGGGGTCGGTGACAGATTTTTTTCCGGTCAGCATGGACACGTAATTGGTGATGGATTGTCCGGTGGCGGAGCGCGGTAACAGTCGCAGCAGCGTGGACACATCTTCCAAGGTCGGCACGACTTTTTCGATACCGGTGATGGCGACATGGACGCGCGGCAAGGTGGTGACCAGGCGACCGTTGCCTTCGTTGGTGACGATCAACGCCGACCCGGTTTCGGCGATTAAAAAATTCGCGCCCGAGATGCCCATGTCCGCGTTCAAGAACGCCGGACGCAATATTTCACGCGCCTCGCGGCACAGTTCGGCGATGCCGGTCTTGCGCGGCAAGCCGTGTTTTTCCGCGAACAGATCGGCGACTTCCTCTTTGTTTTTATGCACCACCGGCGCGACGATATGCGACGGGGCTTCCTTGGCGAGTTGCAAGATATATTCGCCCAAGTCGGTCTCCATCACTGCTACTCCGGCGCGTTCCAGCGCGTCGTTCAGCCCGCATTCTTCGCTGACCATAGACTTGGATTTTGCGGCGGTCTTCACGCCATGTTGCGCGGCGATCTCGGTGACGATGCGGTTCACGTCCTCGCCCGTTTCCGCCCAATGCACGATAGTCCCGCGCGCCGTTGCCTGCCGCTCGAAATGTAGCAGCCAGTGTTCCAGATTATTCAACACGCGATTGCGTATTCCGGCAGCGGCATCGCGTGTTTGCGGCAGATCGGCGATCTCGCTGATGACCGCCGAACGGCCTTCGACGAAGCGCGATTGCAAACGCGACAGCGCGCCTTGCAGTTTGACATCCGCGAGCTTGATGGTGACCTGGCGTTTGAATTGCAGCGCGTTGTTTTGCATCATTCCCCCGTATCGGTGAGGACTTCGGCGATGTGCAACACGCGGGTGCTGTGGTCGCCGTTGCGGCGCAAACGTCCTTCGATGTTGAGCAGACAACCCAAGTCGCCGCCGACGATAGTCCCGCAATGGGTATCGGCGATATGCGCGCACTTGTTGTCCGCCATGCGCGTGGAAAGCTCGCCGTACTTGACCGAGAACGTTCCGCCAAAACCGCAGCAGGTGGTCGATTCCACCATTTCTTTTATAGTGACATCAGGCATGACAGCGAGCAAGGCGCGCGGCTGTTGATACACATCGAGTTCGCGCAGGCCGGAACAGGAGTCGTGATAGGTCAGTGTGCCGTGAAATTTTCCCGGAACACTTTTGAGCTGCGCGATGTTGTGCAAAAAATCGGTGAGCTCAAACGTGCGTGCGCCCAGCGCGGTGAATCGCGCCAGCAGCGCAGCATCGTCTTTGAACAGATCGGGATAGTGTTTGATGGTCATTCCCGCGCACGAACCGGAAGGCACGACCACATAATCGAACGACTCGAATTCGGCGAGGAATTTTAGAGCTAATGCGGTAGCGGATTTGCGGTCTCCCGAGTTGTAGCCGGGTTGGCCGCAGCAGGTTTGTTGTTCGGGAACTACCACCTCGTAGCCCGCTGCCTCAAGGAGTTTGATAGCAGCAAAGCCGATGCGCGGTCGCATCGTATCCACCAGACAAGTGACAAAGAATCCCACGCGCATCGTTTTCTCCAAGGGGTTCACAACGAGGCGTAACTATACACTTCCAATGCTTTTCGTCCCTATGCTTGCACGTGCCAGTGATCACTCTCTATGAGTCAATCAAAATGCCGCTTGGTCACGCTTGCCAGACACCCAATCCGGCACTGCGCAAATCGATCCCGATTTCGATTTCCTTCTCGACCGCCTCAGCATAGGACATGGGGTTGAACCCCTCGTACAGATCAGGCAATAAACGCAGCCCGTATTGCTTGACGTATCGGTTGGATTGGATGCCGGCCTTGTGTTTGTCGAAGCGCAAGTCCGGATCTAATCCCGTCATGCCGACATAGACACAGGGTTTGCCAGGGCGGTAATTCGGGTTGCACCTTTTGAACTTGCCTTCGAACAGGACGTCTTTTGACAGCTCGATCACGTAGACATTGTGGTGTTTGCCTCGTCCCATCACACGCTGAACTTACGATGATTTTCGACCGGGCGCGGCTTTGGGCATCAATCCGGACAGACGGTAACTCATGCCTTCTATCTTGTGGCCGCCGACAAATTTGATCGAGTGGCACGACATTACTTCGCCTTGCGAGGAAAGCCCGGCCAGCTCGATACGCGCTGCCGCAAGCGACAGACCGACAGCGGCGGCGATGTCCGTATCGAGACGTTCCCCGTTGATTTTCAGATATTGCAGGATTTTGTTCATGCGTCAGTGTAGCAGGATGGCGTGTGTCGCGGCCGTTGATGTTATCGCTTCAGACTTTCGATGAGCGCGCTGATGCCGTGACGGGCGATATGGGCATCTTCGGCGGACTTGACACCGGAGACTCCGACCGCCCCCGCGCATTCGCCCTCTATCACGATAGGTTCGCCGCCTTCCAGCATGGTGAGTCCGCCGGGTATGGTGAGAAAGGCGTTGCGTCCGCCGCTCACCACCTCCTCGTAAAACTTCGAGGGTCTGCGCCCCAGAGCCGAGGTGCGTGCCTTGCCGGTGGCGATGTCCATGCTGGTCAGCGGCGCGTTATCGAGACGTTGCAGCCACAGCAGATGTCCGCCATCGTCGGCGATGGCGATGCTGACCGCCCACCCTTGCTTCAATGCTTCGCTTTCACAAGCGGCTGCGACGATCTTTACGTCCGCCAGCGTCAAACAATTTTTTTGTCTCATGCGGTCTCTCCGTAGGGGGATATTGAAAATCGAAAGTGATAGTCAGCTTGCGGCGTGATAACCGAGCAACGTCGAAAGTTCCGCGCCGGTCGCGAGGACGTGCTTGATCCACTCTTTGCGGCGGCGTTCTATGGGTGCGGACACCGACAGTCCCGCGACCACCTGACCGCTGGCATCGCGCACCAGCGTGCCTATGCAGCCCACGCCGAGCTCGGCTTCCTCATTGTCCAGCGCGTAGCCGCGTGTGGCCGAGGTCAGGCTATCTTGCAATAGTGCGGCGATCTTGGTGTGGGTGTTGCTGGTGTAGGCCGGCAGCTTGGTGCGCTTGGCATAACTGCGGCATGCGGCTTCACCCTGGTCGCCCAGCATCAGCTTGCCGATGGCGGTGACATGCAGCGGCGCGCGACTGCCGATCACCTGCTCCACCCGTATCATGCGTTTGGCGAGGGTGCGTTCGATATACACCACTTCGTCGCCTTCGCGCACGGTGAGATTCACCGTCTCACCCAATTCGTCGCGCAATTTTTCCATCAGCGGCAACGCGACCTTGCGGATGTCCACGCTGGCATGCACGCGGCTGCCCAGTTGCATGAGCTTGATGCCGAGCTGATAGTTGCCGCGCGTGGTGCGTTCCACGTAGCCTTGTTCGATGAGCGAGGCAAGGATGCGGAACGCGGTGGACGGATGCAGCCCGGTTTCTGCCGACAGTATCTTCAGGCTCACGTCTTCGTCCCGCGCGGCGATAGCGTCCAGCAATTGCGCCAGACGCGCGATGACTTGTATGGAATTATTAGGCGACTCTTTCATTTTTCGCATTATGAAATCGATTGTGTATTGTGAAATGATAGCGCAACCGCTATTGTGCTGACAAATCAATTTCCACATCCAAAATCTCTCAAGGAGAAAATGCAATGACAGCGAGCGCGGCGGCCACGCCAAAATTTTGTGAGGGTATCCAGCATTTCGGCAAGGTTTGGGAAGGTTATGCCCAGCATGCCAAAACAGCGGCCATCAAGGAGGGGCAGTCCGCGATCAGCGATGCCAGGTCGGCGGATGCGGCGTATCAAACCCTGTTGATGGCGGACGCGCTGCGTTATCTGACGCTGCAAGTGTGCGGCTCCAAAGGGTCGGGGCATCCGGGCGGCTTCGCCAGCAGTGCCGAGGCTTACGCGTCGCTGGTGATGCTGGGTCACACCAACATCGTGACGGAAGTCGGCCATCACGCGCCGGGATTCTATAGCGCGATGTTCCTCGATACGTCGCTGGAGGCGATGGGTATCAAGACGGTCACCGAGATGATGGCGCGCTTCCGCGAAAAGCACGGTCTGTTGGGGCATTTGTCCGGTGCGATTCCGGGTCTGCTCGCACCCGCCGGTCCGCTGGGACAAGGGCAACATTTCGCGATGGCGGGCGCGTTGTTGCATCCCGGAAAACTATTTCCCGTAACCATCGGTGACGGCGGCATGGGCGAGCCTTATGTGTTGAATTCCATGCTGCACTTCAATACCGCTTATCCCAGGGTGACCAATTTCCTGCCGACTTTGATCTGGAACGGGTACAGCCAGGAGCATCACTCCATGGTGTCGCGTTTTACCAATGCCGAAATGATCGCGTACTGGAAGGGGCACGGCTTCAAGGAAGTGGTGCTGGTCGATGCCAAAGAATTCGACGACAGCAATCAACCCAGTGCCTATGCCGACAGTTCTTATTTCTCGCATAAGCAGCGTTTAGCATTTGCTGCTGCGGTGCTGGCGGGCGTGGACAAGGCGGCGAAATCCGCGCTGGGCGGCACGCTCACCGCTTTCATCATCAAGCAGATGAAAGGTACGGGCGTGCATACCGTGGGCGCGAAGTCGCACAACTTGTATCCCGCCGACAGTCTGGACAAGCCGCACATGATAGAAGGCCTGAAGCGTCGCGCCTTGCCGCCGGAAGCTTGGGCCTTGGTGCGCGAGAATTTCGTGCGCGCCGGTGGTGGGGCGGCGGCAAAAACGGCGGTGACCGAGCAGGTGATGGAGCTGGTGCCATTGGGCAAGATGCCGATACACGAATTCGCCAGAGGTGAAAAAGCCGTCCCCGCAACCGCGATGGGCGCGCTGGTGGCGCATGTCGGTAAGCAAGACAAACGCTACATCGTGACCAATGCCGATGGTAACGAAGCCTCGGCGATGAAGAACATCAACGACGCACTGAAGATACGCCATCCGACCGTCGATCCCTTGTACAACCAGGAGCCGGAAGGGCAGGTGTATGAGCCGCTCAACGAGGATGCGTGTGCCGGGCTGACGGCTGCGTTGTCGCTGTTCGGTTCGCGTTCCATCTGGTTGTCATATGAGAGCTTCGCCATCAACGGTTGGCCTATCGTGCAGACGGTGGCGCAGGCGATGGCGGAATTGCGCCGCAAAACGCCTTCAGTCGTCGCCATGTTTACGGCGGGTGCATTGGAGCAGGGGCGCAACGGCTGGACGCATCAGCGTCCCGAGATCGAGAATTATTTTGCCGCACAGATGCGCAACGGCAACACCTACCCGTTGTTTCCGTGTGATGCGAATGCGATCCAGGTTGCGTTCGATTACGCCACCAACAGTTTCAACAAGTGCATGGTCATCATCGCGTCCAAGAGTCCGCTGCCGGTGTACATGAGCGTGGATGAAGCGCAGCACGCGATGCAAACGGGCGCGTCTATCATTTACGAAAGCAAGTCCGGCAGCAAAGGCATGGTGGTGTTCGCGGTCACCGGCGACATGGTGTTCCTGCCGGTGTTCGAGGCGAAAGACAAATTGGAGGCGGATGGCTACAAGGTGCGCATCGTCGCGGTGGTGAATCCGCGCCGTCTGTATCGCCCGACCGACATCGCGTGGGACACCGTCGCCGAGCCGGACAACAGGTTCATGGATGACGCACATTTTGACGCGCTGTTCGATGCCGATGTGTTGCTGGCAGTGAGCGGCGGACCGAGTGCGGTGCTGGAACCTATCCTGCTGCGTACCCGTGCCGCCAAGCGCGACACCTTTGCCTGGAAGCGCGGCGAGACCACCGCCAGTCCGGCTGAGATCATGGAGTTCAACGGTCTGACAGCGGATGCGATGAGCAAGCGTGTGCGGACTTTGCTGGGATAAAAAGCATTTAAGTTTTTGAGGCGACTTTGATGTCAGAAACCAAGATCATCGTGCTGGATGACGACCCCACCGGGTCACAGACGGTACACAGCTGTCTGCTGTTGACGCGCTGGGATGTCGCGACGTTGCGCGAGGCGATACTCGACAGTTCGCCGCTGTTCTTCGTGTTGACCAACACGCGCGGCATGGCGGCCAGGTCGGCGGCAGATGTCACCCGCGAGGTGTGTCATAACTTGAAACTTGCGCTGGCTGAGTTGAAGGATATTGGGCGCGACATCAATCCCATCCTGGTCAGCCGTTCGGATTCGACGCTGCGCGGCCATTACCCGGTGGAGACCGATGTGATCGCGCAAGAGCTGGGGCCGTTCGATGCGCATTTCTTGGTTCCCGCATTTTTTGAGGGCGGTCGCGTCACCCGCGACAGTGTGCATTACCTGATGGTGAACGGTCAGCCCGTGCCGGTGCATGAAACGGAGTTTGCGCGTGACTCGGTGTTCGCTTATCACCACAGCTATTTGCCGGATTACGTAGAAGAGAAAACGGGCGGTCGTATCCATGCGACTCAGGTCGAGCGTTTCCTGCTGGCCGAGGTGCGCGGCGACAGCCTGCCGCGTCTGATGGGATTGCAAAACAATGTGTGCGCGGTGGTGGATGCCGAGACGCAAGCTGACCTGAATCATTTTGCGGCGCAACTGCGCGCAGCGGCGGCGCAGGGCAAGCGTTTCCTGTTCCGCAGCGCGGCCAGCCTGCTCACCGCATTGGCGCGTTTGCCCGCACAACCCGTCGCAGCACAGGATATGGCGCGCTATGTGCGCGATGGCAAGCCGGGTGCGGTCATCGTCGGCTCGCATGTCAAGAAGACCACGCTGCAACTCGAGCAGTTGCTCAAGATGCCCGGTGTCACGCCCATCGAAGTGAACGTGGCAAATTTGCCCGCGCACCGTGGTGATTTACTGGAAGAGATCGTGGCGCGCTGCGCGCAAAGTCATGCCGCAGGCAACACGCCGGTGGTATTCACCAGTCGTCTGGAAATGGGGTTCCCCGATCAGGCGACGCGTCTGGCTTTTGGCGAGACGGTCTCCGCCTTTTTGATGGATGTGGTGCGCAATCTGCCCGAGACTTTGGGTTTTCTGATCAGCAAAGGCGGTATCACGTCGAACGATGTGTTGAGCTCGGGTCTGGCGTTGCACACCTCGCGCGTGGTCGGGCAGATTTTGCCGGGTTGTTCGGTGGTATGCTGCCCCGCCGATCATCCGCGTTACCCGAATCTGCCCGTGGTGATCTTCCCCGGCAATGTCGGCGATGATCAGGCTGTCGCCACTGCATATACCAGACTGTCCGGCGCATGAGGCCGGTTATTTTTTTGGAAAGTGAGCAAATATTTTCGGGTTGACGTTATGATTGCTGACATCAGGCTTGCAGGGGGTGCGGCGAGTCCGCATGGCCAAATGGAGGTTGTCGTATTCGGATGTTGGTGTGTTTGTAGCAGTTGCTTTGTTGGTTTCCAAGGGTCTTTCGATTTACTTTATCCGGGAGTGAAATTATGAACATGAACATGAAGATCAAATCTATCGTCACCGTTTTAGTCCTTGCGGCGTCTTGTTCGGCGTTTGCGGCCGACACGATCAAGATTGGTGTGTCCGGTCCGTATACCGGCGGTTCCAGCCCTATGGGTACTTCGATGCGCGACGGCGTGCGTTTGGCGGCCGCTGAAATCAATGCCAAAGGTGGTGTGCTGGGGCGCAAGCTCGAGCTGATAGAGCGCGATGACGAAGCCAAAAACGAGCGCGGCGTGCAGGTCTCCCAAGAACTCATCAACAAAGAGCATGTGGTTGCTACGCTCGGTTATATCAACACAGGCGTGTCGCTGGCTTCGCAGCGTTTTTATCAGGAAGCCAAGATTCCTGTGCTGAATAACGTTGCCACTGGTTCGGCGGTGACTAAGCAATTCCTTCCGCCTGAATTCCCCGACAATTATATTTTCCGCACGTCCGCCGCCGATGGCATTCAGTCGGCACTCATCGTTCGTGAAGCGGTCGATACGCGCAAATTTACCAAAGTGGCGATACTTGCCGACTCGACCAACTATGGTCAGTTGGGTCGCGAGGATTTGGAAAAAGCACTTGCCGCAAAGAATATGAAACCCGTCGCGGAAGAAAAATTCAATATCAAAGATGTGGATATGACCGCGCAATTGCTCAAAGCGAAAGAAGCGGGCGCGCAAGCGATTCTGACTTACGCCATCGGACCGGAACTGGCGCAGATTGCCAACGGTATGGAAAAGCTGGGTTGGAAAGTGCCGATGATAGGCAGCTGGACATTGTCTATGGGTAACTTTATCGACAACGCCGGCAAGAACGGTGAAGGCGCGCGTATGCCGCAAACCTTTATTCAAGAGCCGAACACGCCCAAGCGTAAAGCGTTTATTGACGCGTATGTGAAAGCCTATAACCCTGCCAATGGTCGCATACCCTCACCGGTTTCCGCCGCGCAGGGGTATGACTCCATGTACATTCTCGCCGCCGCAATCAAGCAGGCGGGCAATACTGACGGCGTGAAAATCCGCGAGGCACTGGAAAATTTGCAGGAAAAAGTGGACGGTGTGGTGACGACCTACAATCATCCGTATACGCATGATGACCACGAGGCGATTACCATGAATATGGTGGTGATGGGTGAAGTCAAAGGCGGTCACGTGGTGTATGCCTACGATGCCGACAAAGGCGAAGTGGTCAGGGAAAAATCCACCAAAGCCACGGCTAAAACCAAGAAGTAATTTCCTTGCTACCTTCATCTAGCAATTAACGTTCGAGCCGGTTTGGTTCCGGCTCGAAAGGTATACCACGGAGCAAGTATCTATGGAAACCCTGGTTCAATTGGTCGTCAGCGGCATCGCACTCGGCATGATATACGCGCTGATCGCATTCGGTTATCAACTCACTTTTGCCACTTCCGGTACATTGAATTTTGGTCAGGGCGAAGCCTTGATGTTGGGCGCGCTGGTCGGTCTGACTTTGGTTGGGCACATGAGCTATTGGCTGATGATTCCGCTGGTGCTGGTGTTCGGCGCGTTGCAGGGAATTTTTGTGGAACGCGTCGGCGTGTTGCCCGCGCTCAAAACCAAATCCGAATTCGGTTGGATTATGACCACCATTTCGCTGGCCATCATATTCAAAAATGTCGCGGAAAATATTTGGGGACACGACGATTTGCCTTTCCCTTCACCGTTGCCGACCGCGCCGTTGCAGTTCATGGGCATACGCGTGTTGCCCATGGAAATCATGGTGGTGGTGGGTGCGCTGGCAATCATGCTGGCGGTGGAATTCTTTAATCGCAAATCCATTTACGGCAAGGCAGTCGTCGCAACTTCCAACGATAGAGATGCAGCCGGATTGATGGGCATCAACACCGGTATGGTCATCACTTTTTCCTACGCGCTGAGTTCCATGACCGCCGCGTTCGCCGGTGTGCTGGTCGCGCCGCTGACGTTGACCGGTGCGACGATGGGTGCGGTGTTGGGGCTCAAGGCTTTCGCGGTCGCCATCATCGGCGGATTGAATAGCGGCATGGGCGTGGTGGTTGGCGGCTTGATACTGGGCATCGTCGAAACCTTGACCGGCTATTACGTTTCCACCGGATACAAAGATGTGCCGGGGTTGGTACTACTGTTGCTGGTGCTGGCAATCAAACCATCCGGTTTATTCGGCAAATCTGTCATCAAGAAAGTTTAGGATGAGTACAGTCAAAAATATTTCCATGCTGGGGGGTATCGCGGCGGCGGCCTTGCTGCCCACGCTCTGGCCGAATCCTTATTACGTCCATCTGATGGTGGTCATCGGCATTTACGCAATCCTGCTATTGGGTTTGGACATTGTGGTCGGCTATGTCGGTGAAGTGTCGCTGGGTCATGCCGCGCTGTTCGGCATCGGTTCGTACACCGCTGGTGTGCTTTATTTCAAATTAGGCTGGCCGTTTTTGTTGGCTGTTCCGGCGAGCATGGTTGTGACCGGATTGTTCGGTGCGATTTTGGCCTTGCCCGCGTTGCGGGTGAACGGTCCCTATCTGGCGATGGTAACGCTGGCGTTCGGTACCATCATCCAGATTCTCATCAACGAGATGACTTTCCTCACCAACGGACCGATGGGATTGTCGGTGCGCAAACCGGTGTGGTTTGCGCATCAAATTACCGGCGCGGATTATTACTACATCGTGCTGGCCGCGCTGGTCGTGACACTGTTCGTGGTGCAGCGCATCCTCAAATCACATCTGGGACGCGCGTTCGAGGCCTTGCACGACAGCCCGATCGCGTCGGATTGCATGGGTGTGAGCGTGTACGGCTACAAGGTTTACGCGTTCGTCCTGAGTGCGGCTATCGCCGGATTGGCCGGTAGTTTGTACACCTATTCCGAAGAATATATTTCGCCCAACACCTACAACTTCGAGCTGACGATTTTGTTCTTGCTCGCGGTCATCATGGGAGGACGCAAGACCCGCGTCGGGCCGATTCTGGGCGCGATTATCGTGGTGATGTTGCCAAACGTGTTGTCCGATATAGCCTTGTTCCGCGAAATCGCCATCATCATCGCCAGCATCACGGTGGTGTACTCGGCGTATGCCGTGGCGATACACATACGCAGCCTGAAACAAGTCGCGCTGCCGGCAGTCGCCACCCTCGCGCTGGCAGTGTCCGGCTATGTGATGAACGACATCGCCGAACAACGACTGACTATCTTCGGCGTGATGATTTTGTTCGTGGTGTATTACCTGCCCAACGGCATCATGGGCTTTTTGCGTGGCATCATTGTCCGCTTCAAACCGCACTGGATACAACGCCATCAAGTGATACTGGAGCAAGGCGATCAACAGCATGTTTGGAGTGTGCCGGATCACGCCGCGAACGGTGACGGCACATTGTTGCAAATGCGCAATATCGTGATGCAATTTGGCGGATTGAAAGCTTTGAACGATGTGAATATCAGCATCAAAAAAGGCATGGTACACGGGCTGATCGGTCCTAACGGTTCGGGCAAGAGCACCACCATGAACGTGCTGACCGGCATCTATAAACCGACGGCGGGCGAGATCATATTCAATGGCAAAACTATCACCGGTGCGACCCCGTCATCCATCGCCGGCGAGGGAATCGCGCGGACTTTTCAGAACGTGCAATTGTTTGGTGAGATGACCGCCATCGAAAACGTGCTGGTCGGTCTGCATCACACATTCAAACACAGTCTGTTCGATGTGGTATTGCAAACGCCGCGCTGCCGCAAAGAAAAAAATTCGGCGGAAATGCGCGCCGCGAGTTTGCTGCAATTCGTCGGCTTGTTGGATTTGGCGAATGAGGAAGCGCGCAACTTGCCTTACGGTAAACAACGCTTGCTGGAAATCGCCCGTGCGCTGGCGTTGAATCCCAGTTTATTGTTGTTGGATGAACCTGCCGCCGGTCTTACCGCGCCCGACATCAAAGAACTCATCGCGATGATAGGCAAGATACGCGGACACGGTATCACGGTGATTTTGATCGAGCATCACATGGATGTGGTGATGAGTATTTGCGACACCGTGACGGTGCTGGATTTCGGCCAGAAGATTGCCGAGGGTACACCGGCGGCAGTGCAGTCCGATGCCAAAGTCATCGAGGCGTATCTCGGCGGCTCTGCCGAAAAAGCATAAAGGAAACGCGATGCTACAAATCCAAAATCTACACGCGGCTTACGGCAAAGTGGAAGTGCTGCACGACATTTCGCTGTCTGTTTCAAAAGGCAAAGTCGTGACGCTCATCGGCTCGAACGGCGCGGGCAAGACCACCACCATGCGCGCCATCTCCGGGATGATCAAACCGACTGCGGGCAGTATCACGCTCAACGGCAAAGCTATCACCGGGCTGACTTCCAACAAAATCGCGCGCGCCGGACTGGCACATTCGCCAGAAGGTCGGCGCGTGTTCGCCACCCTTTCAGTCACCGATAATTTATTGTTGGGCGCGTTTCCGCGTTTGACGTTCGGACGTGAAAAGGGCGACGTGCCGGGTGATTTGCAACGCATTTTCGAATTGTTCCCGCGCCTCAAGGAGCGCGAACATCAACTGGCGGGAACGCTGTCGGGCGGCGAGCAGCAAATGTTGGCGATGGGTCGCGCGCTGATGTTGAATCCTGATGTGTTGCTGCTCGATGAGCCGTCGATGGGACTCGCGCCGTTGTTGGTGCAGGAAGTGTTCCGCATCATCGCCGAGCTGAAAGGGCGCGGTATCACCATGTTGCTGGTCGAACAGTTCGCCGCCGCCGCCCTGGAAGTCGCCGACTATGGCTACGTGCTGGAGAATGGCCATATCTCCTGCCACGGTCCGGCGCAACAACTGAAGAACGATCCGGCGGTGAAGGCGGCTTATCTGGGCGCGTCACACTGATATTCGTCAATCCCGCGCTGACGGAAATGACGATAAACCATGATCACTGACATCCATCGCCGTATGCGCACCCTACGCTGGACCAGCTACACGCTGGTGGCGGTGTGTTATGTGCTGGCGTATTTTCATCGGATGGCACCGGCGGCAATCGCGACCGATCTGCAACGCTCTTTTTCCGCGAGCGGCGCGGCACTGGGTTCTCTGGCCGCCGCGTATTTTTACACCTACACCGTGATGCAGATCCCGGTAGGCGTGATGGCCGACACGCTGGGCATACGCAAGATTGTCGCTATCGGCGCGGCCCTGGCCGGTGTGGGGTCGCTGGTGTTCGGCATGGCCGACACGCTGGCCATGGCGACACTGGGACGGGTGCTGGTCGGGCTGGGGGTGTCCTCCATGTTCATCTCGCTGATGAAACTCAATTCGGTGTGGTTCCATGACCGGCACTTTGGTACGGTGGGGGGCATGTCACTGCTGCTCGGCAACATGGGATCAGTGCTGGCCGCGACTCCCTTGGTGTGGGCGGTGAGTTATACCTCGTGGCGCAACGTGTTTGTCGCGGTCGGCCTTTTTTCTTTGCTGCTGAGTGTGTTGGTGTGGTTGCTGGTGCGCAATCATCCCGGCGAGGCGGGGTTGCCTTCTATGCGCGAACTGGACGGTCATCCGGCGCATCCGCGCCATCAGGGACACTGGTTCGATGGGTTAACTACAGTGATGAAGAACCGCGCCACATGGCCCGGTTTCTGGCCGAATCTCGGTGTGGGTGGCAGCTTGTTCGCTTTCGCCGGATTGTGGGGTGTGCCTTACTTGCGTGACGTTTACGGCATGCCGCGCCATGTCGCTGCCAATCACACCATGCTGCTGCTGTTCTGTTTCGCGATCGGCGCGCTGTTGTCGGGCATGCTGTCTGATCGGCTGGGCAAGCGATTGCCGGTCATCATCGGCGGCATCTCCCTGTATGTGTTGTGCTGGCTACCCATCGTGCTGGCATGGCATTTGAGCATCGCGCTGAGCTACCTCCAGTTCGCTCTGATGGGGCTGGGTGCGTCGGGTTTCACACTGACCTGGGCGAGTGTCAAAGAAGTCAATCCACCCGCGCTGTCCGGCATGGCAACCAGCGTGGTCAACACGGGTACGTTTCTTGGTGCGGCGATCCTGCAACCGCTGGTGGGGTGGTCTATGGATCAGCATTGGGATGGACATTTATTGAATGGGGCGAGGGTCTATTCCGAACAAAACTATCAAACCGGGCTGGGCATTATGTTCGCCTTTGCAGTCGTTGGTTTAGTGGGCGCATTAAAAATACATGAAACGAATTGCCGCTATATCTTGGTGGCGCAATCACAAGGAGCATGACCATGCAAATTTTGCCACTTTGGATAAACGGACAACGAACATCCAGCGTCAGCAGTCGTTCGGGCGAGGTGACTAATCCGGCGACGGGCGCGGTGATACGACGCGTGCCGCTGGCGAATGCCGAGGATGTGAATCGCGCCGTCGCTGCTGCTAAAACTGCGTTCCCTAACTGGCGCGATACGCCACCTTTGCGCCGCAGTCGCATCCTGAACAAGTTCCGCGAGCTGTTGGAAACGCATAAGGCTGAACTGGCGCAACTGGCGAGTGAAGAGCATGGCAAGACGCTGGAAGATGCCGCCGGTTCGGTGCAGCGCGGCATCGAGGTGGTGGAGTTCGCGGTCGGCGCGCCGCATCTGCTCAAGGGTGAACATGCCGAGAACGTTGGGCGCGGCGTGGATTGCCATTCCATGCTGCAACCCATAGGCGTGTGCGCCGGCATCACGCCGTTCAATTTCCCCGCCATGGTGCCGATGTGGATGTTCCCCATCGCCATCGCCTGCGGCAATACTTTCATTTTGAAGCCGTCGGAAAAAGTGCCGTCCTGCAGTTTGCGCATGGCGGAGTTGTTCAAAGAAGCGGGCTTGCCCGACGGCGTGTTCAACGTCGTGCCGGGCGACAAGGAAGCGGTCGATGCCTTGCTGGTGC
>VFSW01007869.1_pt1 | contig 15404 bp, 12 predicted proteins | sample 5358111 | NCBI WGS metagenome assembly VFSW01 (sample SAMN11554181, study PRJNA540505) | mine drainage metagenome | isolation source: sediment from site ElyBrook_90M | place: USA: Ely Copper Mine, Vershire, VT | collected 2017
TTGCAAATAAACCCCCCTTATACTCGGGTCGAAACAATGTGGGTAATGACAAGGCGTTGAAACGCCGGGCTATTCTCATGCAGTCCCTCCGGGACACCAGAACTGATTCGCTCCATTTGCTATCCGTGCGATTCGTGGCACTCCGTGGTAAAATCCCTTCGGTTGCGGCTTCGCCGCGCTGCGAACTTTGCGTGAGGCATTCCTTCATTTAATTCGGTGGCGTGAGACTCGAGCCGTGACTCGATTTCCTGGGAAAAATCAGGGTTCGACAGAGTCTCACCCCACCGAAGACGACCGGTGGTAAATTCAAAATTTGGTAGGGCGAGGCCCGGAACGTGCTCATCGCATGGGTTACACAATGTGCTCATCGCATGGGTTACACTTTTAGGATGCTGTGCTGCGCTGCGCGGTGGAGCGGAGGCGAGCGTAGCGAGCCGTAGCGGAGCCGCGCAGCGCAGCGTGAAAACGGCAAGGAGGATTGCCATTGGAGCGTCGCCGAAAAGGTGCGCACACACCGGGGTTGGACGCAGCGGCACATCTTGTATCTGGGGCGAGATCAACGACAGCCAGAAAAACGCGGCCATTCAAATGATTGACGTTCATTTTCCGACCACCGACGGGCGGGAATTGGTTTTCCGCCGGCACACCCAACCGGAGAAAGACCAGCCCAAATCAGCGCGTAAGAATTGGCAATCGTGATGAGACGCAATAAAATCAGGCCACCTCAGATTCCGTGCCAATTGACAACCTGTATAGATTGAGGAATTGCGCTTACGCGGGGAATTTTCCACGCATAAGAAAATTACGCGCTGATTTGGGACCAGAAACTGCTCTTGACACAATAAAAGTGGAAATTGCCGCCCCAATCGCCCCCGCGCATCTCACAGAAAGGCGAAATGCTCAAAGACTGATTTTGGTGCAGACCTTTTCGGAGCCCGCCTCGATTTGCAGGCACTTACGCGCCCGAATACCCTCCAGTTGCGAAAGCCGGGCTAGACCTTAATCGGCGGCGAAGAGATATTCCAAGTCTCCCTGGGTGAGGTTGGCGGCGAAGCCTTGTTCGCCCAGGACGTCGGCGATGGTCTGGGCTTTGCGTTGTTGAAGTTCCCAGATTTTTTCCTCGACAGTGCCGGGCGCGATCAAACGGTAGGCGTTGACGGTGCGGGTCTGGCCGATGCGGTGGGAACGATCGATGGCTTGGGCTTCGACGGCTGGATTCCACCAAGGATCGTAGAGAACAACATAGCTGGCGGAAGTGAGGTTGAGGCCGGTGCCGGCGGCGCGCAAACTTAGCAGGAAAACTGTCCCGGCGGATTCGTTCTGGAAGGCTTGGGTCACTTCCTGGCGGTCTTTGGTTTCGCCGGTGAGCATCCGCGTGGGCAATTGGCGGGCGGCGCATTCCTTTTCCAGGATGCGCAGCATCTGGACGAATTGGCTGAAGACGAGGACTTTTCGATTTTCCGCCAGGAGCGGTTCCAAGAGTTCAAAAAGAGTGTCGGTTTTTCCCGAAGCGGAATCGTTTCCCACCAGTTGCGGATGGCAGCAAATCTGGCGCAGGCGCGTCAAAGCGGCAAGCACATGCATCGTGCTGCGGTTCAAACCGCGTTCAGCCACGGTGTTCATCAGTTGTTCGCGGCTGCGGCGCAATTCGGCCAGGTAAAGTTTGCGCTGGTCCTCGCCCAGTTCGCAGTCGCGGCGTTGTTCGATGCGGTCGGGCAAATCGCGCGCGACTTCCTGTTTGAGACGGCGCAACAACAAGGGGCGCAACTTGGCGGAGAGCCGGCGGCGGGCGATGCGCTGTTGGTCCAGGGCGGGTTCATTGCGCGGCTCGTAGGTCTCGCGGAATTTCTGCTGGTTTCCCAAGTAGGCGGGTTGGATAAAATCAACGATGCTCCACAAATCCAGCAGCCGGTTTTCCAGCGGTGTGCCGGTCAGGGCCAGATGCTGCTCGGCCCGCAATTGTTTGACCGAGTGGGTGATTTGCGCGTCGGGATTCTTGATAAATTGCGCCTCATCCAATATGACGGCGCGAAAAGCAAATTTTTGGAGCGCCTCCAGGTCGCGTCGCAAAAGCGAGTAGTTTGTGACAATCAGATCATAAGCCGGAATTTGTTTGCGCAAGTTATGACGCGCGGAACCGCTTTCCAGCACCAGCACTTTGAGGTCGGGCGTAAAACGATTTGCCTCGCGCCGCCAGTTGTGGAGGACTGACGCGGGGCAAATGACCAAAGCCGGCTGGGTGGAACCTGTTTTGGAGCGCAGCCACGCCAGCCAGGCCAGCGTCTGGAGGGTTTTGCCCAGGCCCATGTCGTCCGCCAGAATGCCGCCCAATTTGTGGCGGCTGAGATGGCAAAGAAAATCGAAGCCGTCTTTTTGATAGGGCCGCAGTTCCGCGTGGATGTTCTCCGGCAGCGGGGTTGCCGGGATTCCTTTAAAGTCCGCAAGGTTCTGGCGCAACGTCCGCGCCAGCGGCGAATCGCCGAACTGCTGCAAACCGCTTTCATCCAAATGGGCCGCGTGTTCCAAGCCCAGCCGTTGCGGCACCGCGATCAACCCGTCCACTCCCAAATCGGCAAGCGCCTCGTGAGCCGATTGGACGGCCGCGCCGTCCAGTTCCAGCCAGCCGGCATCGGGCAGTTTGACAAATCGTCCGGCGGCGCTCTGAAGACGTTGCAAGTCGGCCGGCGAGAGCTTGAGTCCCTCGGCCTGCCATTCTGCGGAAACTGAAAACCAATCAATGCCGCTTCCTTTGATGACCAGATGAGGGCGCAACGGGCGGGAATTGACGAACAGCCTGTTAAAGGCGGGATTTCCGAGGTACTCCGCCTCGCTCGGGCGCTCCGGCCACGCCGCGGCAAAAGCGCCCAGAAAGTTCTCGTTGGCATCCCCCACCCAGAGGCCAGGCTCGGGCGTAAACCAGTCCAGCCGGCGCAGCCATTGAATGGCCAGGTCAAGCCGCGAATCATCCAGTATTTTAGGGCGGGTGTCCACTCGCACAGGCGGTTCGTCGGGTTCCCATTCATGCCCATTCCAGTGCCACGGTTCCTGCTCGTCTTCCGAGGTGGCCAGCAGGCGCAGGCACACCGCATCGTCGGCCAGTTGAAAGGTAAAGCGCGGCAATGCGCGATGGACCTCGCACAGTTGTTCCCAATCGGCGCTCTTGCGCGACTGCGTTTTGCGCAATTGCGTGAGCAGCCGATAGCTTAACTTGCTGACCGGCAGCGATTGCTTTTGCGCCCAGGAATTGAGCAAATCATCGGGAGGGGCGCTGCGCAGGAGATAAAACGTATTTGACAGAAGCGCGATGGATGGGCGCCCGGCAAAGAACTTGACTTGGTTGAGCGGGCGCTTTTCCCCGTCGGGCAGGGCCAATTGATGGGTGAACGACAGCTCGCCCCCGATGGTTTCCAAGTGCGGCTGCAATTCCGCCAGCGAACCGTGAAAGATCCCAGGCTGTTCATCCGGAGCGAGGAGAAGCCGCCCTTGGTCTCCCCAGCGCACAAGCCACTGCAACAGTTCCAGACCGTTCAATACCAGCGTATCCCACAAACCTTCCGGGTCGGGATGGGTTTGCGCCAGCCATTGAATAAACGCCCAATCGCCGGAGGAAAACAATTCCTGCTCGTGCGCGGCGCGCGACGCAAGGTCCACCACCTCGGCCAGCGTTTTGGTTTTTCCCCCGGTGCGCTGGCGGAAAAGATGAAAGCTGAGCGACATCGTGTGCAACGCGGATTCTTCCGAGAGTGGCTTAGGCTCGCACACCACTCGAATCGAGGCGCGAGGCGAATCCAGATGCGTGGGAACGGAGGGGAAAAGCCACCGCTCCAATTCCTGCACCAGATGCTGTTCTTTTTCGGCCTTCTCAATTTCGGCGAAGCGGCCGAGGTTGGCGTGAGGCTGCAATTCGGTCGGCAATGGACGGCTGGAGCGCAGGAACAAAATAGCCGTTTCCTCAAGCCGCTTTTTGCCGTGCGCGGAGAGCAGGCGCGGCCACCAATCCCGGCTTGTGAAATCCTTGCGCGAGAGGGAAAGCTTTTCAAAGTAATCCTCCAATAACAGCCAGGCGCGTTGCGGGTCGCTGCATTCGGCAAAGATGTTGAGCAGTTCGGTGCGCTCGGCGATTGCGGCTTTGGAATCGGCCAATTCGCGCCGCAAACCGGCCTGGGCGCCGTAAGCTTTGGCCAGAACCTTATGGTGGGCGTCGTATTTCGTCGTGCTGCCCAGGCTGCCGGCCCCGTCAGACTTTCGCGAGGTTTTCGCCATGATTTAAGTGGATGCCTAAAAGGCTTGGTATCTCGCCATGACGCGCGTCCAGAGTCAACAGAAAAGCGCGGAATTTTAGGCCGGTCAGTACGTAAGGGAAAACCTGAACCCTCTGCCAGTTGAAGAATCCTCACGCGAAGGGCGCGACGTTCCGCATTGCGGCGCGCTCAAAATGTGATTCTCGCGCTCCGCCGGCGCTAAAATCGATTTTGCATTTTTCAGTTCGTCCGAATACGATAGTCGCCATGCAATCTGTGTTTACAGGGCCGGCTTATGTGGTGCGCGAAAACATCGATACCGATCAAATTATTCCGGCGCAATATCTCAACCTCGTGCCCACCATCCCCGAGGAGTATGAGAAGCTGGGCGGCTTCGCTTTGGCCGGACTTCCCGATTCATTGTATCCGATCCGCTTCGTCAAAGAAGGCCAAACCGCCAGCGATTATCCGATTGTCGTGGCGGGACGCAATTTTGGGTGCGGCAGTTCGCGCGAGCACGCTCCCATTGCGCTGGGTTCGGCCGGTTGCAGGGTGGTCCTGGCCGAAAGCTTCGCCCGCATATTTTTTCGCAACTGCGTGGCCACCGGCGAGGTCTATCCCTGCGAATGCACCGACCGCCTTTGCGACCTTTTGAAAACCGGGGATGTCATCACGGTGGATTTGGACAAAATGACCGTTACCGCCTCCGCGACGGGAAAGACGTACGCGTTTAAACCCTTGGGCGACGTCCGTCCGGTCGTGGATGCCGGCGGCCTTTTTAACTACGCGCGCAAAACGGGGATGATGCCCGTGGCCGAGGTCCGGAGTCCGTAAAAGAGGAAGAGAGGAAGCTCTCAGAACGTGATCTTCGGCGCGGCGCCGGCGTTGAGCAAGTTGTCCGCGCAACGGCCCTCCTGAAGCCGGGTCTGCCAATTTTCGATCAGCGACAAAACGCCTTGGACATCCAAATGCTCGTGGGAAGGCGGATATTTCGCAAGATTGCCATGCGCCAGTTTAAACAAGGCCGCCGCCGGGCCGGGGCGGAGTTTTTGAAGATGGACGAATGCGCCCGCCAATTGAATGAGCCCCTTGTAAAACCCGTAATTGGGGCCGCGACGCTCCGCCAGCCAAAGCTGCTCGAGCACATCGTGCGCCTCATAAAACAAGCCGCGGTTGAAATACTCAAAGAAGCCGGCATAATGGGGGTCCACGCCGCGCCCGTGGCAATTTTCAATCATGTCGGCGACTTTTTTCTTTTTTACACTCATCCGGGGTAACATACGGGAGCGGAGCGAACTCTCAAGAGCCTCCTTATTCACGCCAACGATTTCAAGTCTGTTTTCCAAGTTGCCCATTGTTTCAATTGCGGCTCAAATTGAGCAATGAGCAAGCCCAGTCGCCAGGCCGTTCCCGCGGCCATTTGCCCGCGGTTGCGCGTGAGATGGCGCGATGAAATTGCGCTTGGGCCGGGCAAGGCGGAACTGTTGGCGCTCATCAGGGAGACCGGCTCAATCCAGGACGCCGCGCAGCGGATGCGCATGTCCTATATGCGGGCGTGGTCGCTCATCCAGACGATGAACCATTGTTTCAAAGAGCCGCTCGTCGCAGCCGCGCGCGGCGGCCGGGGCGGCGGCGGCGCGAAATTGACGCCCGCCGGAAGCCGCGCGCTGGAGTTGTATCAACGGATGGAAAAAGCGAGCGCCGCCGCGACCCAGCCCATCTGGATGGGACTGCGAAAGATGTTGCGCGACCCGAATGCGGATTAGGCCAAAGTCGAAGCAAAAGAGCGAGTGCTTGTTAGCCGGACGATCTCAAGGGACTGGCAGATGGAAACGGGGAAGAGGAACTGAAATACTGATCGCCGCTCATCCGGCGGACGGCCATCTTGGCTCATCCTCATCCTAGCCCCAGTCTTACACAATGCCCTGGTTTCGGAGGATGGCATGAATTTCGACGAGGCACCCGACAGGAAAGAAAAAATGCGCGGCGAAAGTCCCAATGAGAAGAGGCGCTCCCGCAAGCGGGATTGTTCGGCCGTTAAGCCATGTCCTGACGCCCCGGCGTATTGCATCTCGCCACCGGAATTTGGACCCGGGATCAATCGTCGCGCAAATCAACGCTATCATACGAAAACTAGTTTGCCAGCAAAAGTTGTTCACATTTTATTCACCCAGCGCCGCCCAGGCAAGTCACTGGCTGCGCGACAGAAAACCAATTTACGCCTTGACGGCCCTCCAATCCGGGGCGGCGATGTTGCAATCGGAAAGGAAGACGCGTGAGCAATTTATTTGAATTTTTGATGGGACAGAACTGTCGGTTTTATACATGTTTGCCGAACCAACGTGAAGCGGATGTGAATACGTCCACGCTTCCCTTTTACGATCTGGACGGCCAAGTTAACTCCGAACCACGATGCGATTGATGAAACATTTTGCCAGCTTCCGTTCCGGCGTTTTGCTTGCTGTCGGTCTGGGCGGCGGGTTGCTTTTGAGCGGCCCGTCCCAATTCATCGTCGAAGCACAGGCCCAGGCTCAACACAATGCGACACCGCAACAGGGCGCCACTGACGCCGCGCGAGGGAATCCGCAAACGATTGGCGGGCATTTCATCGATCAGGCCCAGGCGATGGCCGATGTGGGCTACCACTTCGCAAATCTTTGGTTCGCCGCCGAAAATCAGAACTGGCCGCTGGCAGCGTACTATCTCGGCGCAACTCGGTCGCATTTAAAATCGGCGGTGGCCATCCAGCCCGTGCGGCAGACCAAAGCAGGCGCGGATGTGGACTTGAATGGCATCCTGCAAGCGGTGGACAACACCTTGCTGGCCGAGGTCGAGAGAGCCATCGCGAATCACGACCTTGCGCATTTCAAGACCGCGTACGGTCAAGCGCTCGCCGGCTGTTATGCCTGCCATACGGCCTGTGAAAAACCGTTCCTCCGCCTGCAAGTGCCGCAGGCGCCAAGCGCGGCCATCGTCAATTTCAGCGCGATGGATGTTTCCCCGGACGCGGGCGCGCAGACGAGCGACCTCGGCCGGGGGCGGGTGTTCTTTCAGCAAAATTGCGCGCTTTGCCACGCCACGAGCCTCGGGCCAAGAAACACAATGATTGGCGGCCAAGGTCCAAGCCTCGTGGGGCTGCTGGGCCGGCGCGCCGGTTCCGCGCCGAATTTCAATTACACAAAAGGTTTGAGCGACTCGCGGCTGGTCTGGGATTCGTCCGGCTTGGACCATTTCCTGGCAAATCCAATGGCCGCCGTGCCGGGCACAACCATGCTCATCTCCGTTCCCGCCGCCGAGAATCGCCACAATCTGATTGCTTATCTGGCAACTTTGAACGCCCCCGCCGATTCTTCACGCGCGGCGGAGGCCGCCCCGGCGGCTTCGTCTCCGCCGCGCGCTGACGCCGGCGATTGGCACAATGCCGCGCCAGGTCTCAAACATCATGTCAGGCTTGCGGATTTGCCCGCGCCCTACAGCACCCCTTCGGCTGGAAACGGCCCAAACGTGGTGAAACAGCCTGAAAACGCCGCGCTGTCAGTTCCGCCGCACTTTGCGGTGAGGCTCTTTGCCGCGGGCTTGTCAGGTCCGCGTTTGCTGCGCGTGGCGCCCAACGGGGACATTTTTCTCTCGGAAACACGCGCGAACCGCATACGGGTGCTCCGCGCCGCCGATGGAGCGGAGGCCCCGTCCCAAAACCAGATTTTTGCGGACGGCCTCGACCGGCCATTCGGCATCGCATTCTATCCTTCCGGGAAAAATCCGGAGTGGATTTATGTGGCGAACAACAACTCGGTGGTTCGCATGGCCTATCGCAACGGCGATCTCAAGGCGCGTGGCGGCGCCCAGGTCATCGTGCCGCGCCTGACGGAAAGCACCGGCGGCCATTCCACGCGCGATGTGGCTTTTTCCAAGGACGGAAAGCGCATGTTTATATCCGTCGGCTCCGGATCAAATGTCGCGGAAGACATGCGCAAGAAAAATCCCGAGGAAATACGTCGTTGGGAATCTGAGCACGGCCGCGGCGCGGCGTGGGATTCTGAAATGAATCGCGCGGACATTCTCGTGACTGATCCCGACGGCCGCCAACCGTTCCGCGCCTTGGCAACCGGCATTCGCAATGGCGTGGGATTGCTCGTGGACAAGAATACAGGAGACCTTTGGGTCTCGACCAACGAGCGCGATGGCCTGGGCGATGATTTGGCGCCCGATTACATCACGCGCGTCAAAGAAGGAGGGTTCTATGGCTGGCCCTGGTATTACCTGGGCAATCACGAAGACCCGCGCCATGCTGGCGAACGTCCTGACCTGGCCGGCCAGGCGATTGTCCCCGACGTGCTGTTGCAGTCGCATTCCGCGCCGCTGGAGATCACGTTTTATAACGCCAAATCAGGCCCCGCCGCGTTTCCCGCGGAATATCGGGGAGATATTTTCGCCGCCTTTCACGGCTCATGGAACCGCGGTTCGCGGACGGGTTACAAGGTCGTGCGTGTGCGCCTCAATCACGGTGTGCCGACTGGCGAGTACGAGGATTTTCTCACCGGGTTTGTTGTTGACTCCAGCGGCGTCTGGGGCCGGCCGGTGGGCGTTGCCGTGGCGCGCGATGGAGCTTTGCTTGTGACCGAGGACGGCAACGGCGCGCTCTGGCGCATTTCTTACGCTGGCAAAAAGGCGCCATTTGCCCAAAACAACCCTCCATCGTCCCAATAGTTGACGTTCCAATTCGCCCGTTGCGCGAAATTGCTTTCGCGCGCGAAAAGACGTGAGCGGCAATGATGGGGCCTGACATATCGCCGTCTGGGATAGGGCGGTGTTGGGGGGAATCGCAGTGGAGATGTTCATGAATTGGAATAACATTCGAGCATTGACAACGAGGCGCGCGATTTAAGATATTGAATGGCAACAACTAAGATTGCGTTACAGTAAAGCGCATCGTCCAAGGCCGAAGGCAATTTAATTTGCGCAGGCCGCCAATGATCACTAATTTTCATCATTATGATGCTTAAAGAAACCCCCGAGGCGCTCATGCCGATTCTAATCGGCATGGGAGGGATTGTCGGCGGCGGCCTTGTTGGATTTGGCATCGGAAAATCCAGGCCGGGCAAATAATCCTTCAAGACAAGGTCAAAGTCGGCACAGCCGCAAAAGCGGACGCCGACTTTTTCAAATTGACTCACGACCCAAATGAAACCCTCCGCCGCGCCCGCATCCCCGGAGGACCTTCGGCGGCAGGAGGCGCTGGGCGAATCCGGAGGGGTGATTCAGGATGAGAGCACCGGTGTGCCGGGATTTCGCGCCTGGAGGGCCATCTATTGGTTCGTGTTGGGTTCCCTGGCGCTGTGGATCACGCTGCTGGCGCTCTTGACGAGGGCCTTGTCATGACCCCCGCGCAATTACGTGGTTACTGGCCGCAACACGCAACACGCAACACGCAGCACGTCCCCAATCGCCATGACCCCGCTTGATTACGTGGTATTGGTCGGCGTGATCGTCGGCATCGCCGCATACGGCATTTGGCGCACGCGCGGCCCCCGCAATCTTAGCGCCTACCTCAAAGGCGACCAGACGATGGGGTGGGGCGCGGTGGGCATTTCCGTCATGGCCACGCAGGCCAGCGCGATCACTTTTCTCTCCACTCCCGGCCAGGGCTATCAGGACGGGCTGGGATTTGTGCAAAACTATTTTGGCCTGCCGCTGGCGCTGATTTTGATTTGCGCGGTTTTCCTTCCGATTTACAGGCGCCTGAATGTCTATACCGCCTACGAATACCTGGGCCGCCGTTTCGACGCCAAAACCCGCCTGCTCGGCGCGGTGCTTTTTTTGCTGCAACGCGGGCTTGCCGCCGGCATCACCATTTATGCCCCGGCCATTGTCCTCTCGACGGTCATGGGCTGGCGGCTGGATTTTACGATTCTATGCAGCGGATTGATCGCCATTGTTTACACCGTCTGCGGCGGGACCGAGGCCGTGAGCATCACCCAGAGATACCAAATGGCGATCATTTTCGCGGGCATGATCGCCGCCTTTGGCGTGCTGCTGGCGAAGTTGTCCAGAAGCGTCTCGCTGACGGACGCCTTGGGCCTGGCCGGCGCATTTAACAAAATGCGCGCGGTGGATTTCTCGCTCAACATGGACCGGCGCTACACGTTGTGGTCCGGGCTTTTGGGCGGCCTCTTTCTGGCTTTGTCCTACTTTGGCACGGACCAGTCCCAGGTGCAGCGGTACATTTCCGGGGCTTCCTTGCGCGAGAGCAGATTGGGGCTGATGTTCAACGCGGTCTGCAAAATCCCGATGCAGTTTTTCATCCTGCTGCTGGGCGCGTTGTTATTTGTCTTTTATCAATTTGAACGTCCGCCGGTCTTTTTCAACGAGACGGCGTGGAAATATCAAACCGAACATGGGGCCGGCGCGGAGTTGCGCGGGCTGGAGCAAAAATTCGCCGCGGCCTACGACCAGAAATTGGAAAAAATAAACGCCTGGATCAAGGCGCGCCATTCCGGAAATCCCGCGTTGGAAACCCAGGCCCGCGCGGCGGCTGTGGCCGAACTGGACCGCACCGAGGCCGTGCGCGAGGAGGTAAGAGCTGTCCTGCGCAAGGCCAGCCCTCACGCCAGCGCGAATGATTCAGATTATATTTTCATCACGTTCATTCTTCATCATCTGCCGCATGGAATCATCGGGTTGTTGGTCGCGGTTTTTTTCGCCGCGGCCTTGTCGTCAAAGGCATCGGAACTCAACGCGCTTGGGTCCACCACCACAGTGGATGTTTACAGGCACATCGTCAAAACCAACGCCAGCGACGCCCATTACGTCGCCGCCTCGCGGTGGTTCACATTGTTTTGGGGTTTTGTGGCGCTGGCCTTCGCGCTGTCGGCCAACTTGGTTGAGAACCTGATCCAGGCGGTCAATATCCTGGGGTCGGTTTTCTACGGCGTGGTTCTTGGACTTTTTGTCGTCGCGTTTTTCATCAGGCGGGTGGGAGGCACGGCGGTGTTTTGGGCGGCGCTTGCCGCGCAGGCGCTGGTTTTTATTTTGTACTTTACCCTAAGCATCAGCTATCTCTGGTATAATTTTATCGGCTGCGCCGGCTGCGTGGTGTTCAGCCTGGCGCTCCAAGCCGTCCTGGACGCCGCCCGCCCCGTCCGGCGCGCATACTGATGACACTGTGGCCTGTCCCAGAGTCTCATCAGCAATGGTTTGTTGGATATTTAAAAGTTCCTTCATGGAACGATCACGCGCAGGGATTTGGCCGACACCGAAAGCGTGGCGGGGAGTTCACCCGCGTTCTCGCCGTCCAGTTGCAGGAGAACGCGGCCGGGGCTTGTCAAGTTGAGAGACGCGGCGGACAATCGCAATGCCCCGCAAAATCGGCGCGGCCTGCCGGTAAAAAGGCCGAGCATCACCCCGAAGGCCCGCCAGACATGCACTGTGGGGAACACACAAACGTCCAACAAACCGTCCTGCAGGCTGGCGTTTGGAAAAAAATCAAAGGATCCGCCGTAGAATCGCCCGTTGCCGATGAGAATCAGTTCGCCGGCGGCGCGCGAGCCGGCTTCCGCAGTCACCACCGCATGCGGTTCCGCGAGGGCCTTCCAGCCGCCAATCAGGTATGCGAGCCGGCCGAGCTTTTTTTTCCTTTCCCATGTCACCAACTCAATGGCGCGCGAATCCAGGCCGGCGCCGGCAAGTTGAATGAAGCGGCGCCGCTCGCGGCGGCCTTGCGCATTAAATTCCGCCTGTCCCAAATCGATCCGTTCTTCCTTGCCGCGGCACAGAACCTCCCATGCCCGGCACAGATCGGAGGGCAGCCGCAATTCGCGGGCAAAAACGTTGACCGTCCCCAGTGGCAGAACTCCGAAACGGGCGCGGCTTAATCCGTCCGGCGCATCGGCGATCCCGTTGACAACTTCATTGGCCGTTCCATCGCCTCCGGCGGCGATGATCGTTTCAAATCCTTCCCGCACGGCGCGAGCCGCCAATTGGCGCGCTTCGCCAGGCCCGGCAGTGGCGTAAAGGACCGGCTGGCCCGTGAGGATGGCGAGATTGGAGCGGATCGCGCGCGCTTTGGCGCCGCGCGCCGACGGATTGTAAATCACGCAGTAGCTTTTCAAGCTTACTGTAAGGAAGCCGCCAATTAAAAATCTCTAACTATTGCCCGTTATCCGGCTTGACCGAGGCCGCGCCACGGCCGTTGGTTTCTTTGCGCCGCTCCAATTGCGCCGCGTAGTCTTTTTCTTTCGTCGCCCATTGATCGGGCGTGAACTCATCCCAATAGACTTCATAAGTCCGTTGGGCGTGGATCGTGTAGAAGGGCAGCAACCTAACGGACGTCGCGCGGGTTTCTCCGGGAATCCGAAAAATTCCGGGCGCGGCCCGCAAAACTTCCGATTGCGGCGCAGCCGGTTTTAGGGCGGCCAGGAACTGCGAGGGTTGGCCGACGATTCCCGGGTTTGGTTTGTTGGTATCGATTACCGCGGCCATTACGAGCGGGCCGTCCATCACCGCGACTCGCTCCGGCCTGTCTTTGAAGCCTTCCAGGCGAACTGCGAATGGCATTTTGATCTCGATTTGATCGCCGTCACGCCATCGTCGCTTGATGGCCACGTAGCTGCCCGGCGCGCCTGGTTCCTGCGGTCGTCCGTTGACGAGAATCTTGAAGCCATTCGAGGCCCAGGCCGGATGCCGGAGGTCAATTTCCAGTTCCAGCGGCTTTTGACAAGACACAGTGAGGCTGCTTCGTTGTTCTTCGGGATAGCGGCTTTCCTGGCGGACTTTGATCGCTTTTTCCTTCCAATTGAGTTCCGAACCGATGAAGAGGTTCACATAAAGTTGGCGGTCGTTGTGAAAGTAAATGCTGTCGCCATATTTGCCGTGGTTTTCCACGCCGGTGCCGGTGCAGCACCAGAAATCGCGGGTGGGCGAGTTGTACTTCTTGCGCGAACCGGTCCGCAAGGGGACGTAGTAGCACATCATTCCGGTTTCCGGGTCCTGCGAGGAAAGAATGTGGTTGCATAACGCCCGGTCGTAGTAATCGGCGTAGGCGGCCTGCGGGTTCCAGCAGAACAAATGGCGGGTCAGCTTGAGCATGTTGTAAGTGTTGCAGGTCTCCGTCGTGATGGGCCCCATCCGGGAAAGATGATTGGTGGCTGTGAAAACTTCCCCGTCGCTGTTGCCGCCAATGACATAGGAGCGATTGCTCACCACCGTGTCCCAAAAAAACCTCACCCCCTGGGCCGATTGGGCGTCGCCGGTTAATTCGTATTGACGCGCCAGGCCGATGAATTTTGGGAATTGGGTGTTGGCGTGCAAGCCGGTGAGCCGGTCTTCGCCCCGTTCGGCCGGATCGAGCACGCGGTGATGGTTGAAGCGCAGGGAAATTTCCAGGTACTTTTTCTCGCCGGTCAGCGCATACAGGTTGGCGAGCGTTTCATTCATGCCGCCCTGCTCGGTTCCGAGCATGGCTTGCATTTGCGCGTCGGTCAGCCTGGAATTGCGCGCGATGGCCCAGTCGCCGAATTTTTCGGCCATTTGCAGCGCCTGCGCGTCGTCACAATAAACATACATGTCCTCCAGGCCGGCGAAGATTTTATGCAGGGTATAGTACGGCGCCCACACCTGGACGCGCTTTTCGACGCGGTCAATGAATGATTCGGGAAAGGCGCTGAGATAACCGCCGCCCAATCTGTCCTGGCATTGCGCGAGGGCTTGAACGACCGCCCGCCCTTTGTCTTTGAAACGGGTGTCACCTGTGGCGGCGTACATTTGGGCGCAGGCGGACATATAGTGGCCCACAAAATGGCCGCGCAATTCGCATTCCGGCGCTTCCCACCCGCCCAGCGGTTGCGCGGAGGAAGAAATGCCGGCGTTGACGCGGAAATTGTGGACCAGGCGGTCCGCCTCAAGCGACAGCAGGTATTGGCCGTCCAGATCAATGGCGCGTTTGAAGGGGCCGTCCAAAAGGCGGACTTCCTCCAGCGGAAATGCCTGGACTTTCATTTTGACCGCCGCCGCAACCTTGTCCTTGCCATTGTCGCCGCTAAGGGCGTCGGCGCGGATGGTTTGCGCGATGACTGTCAAACAAATTAAAATGCAGACGCCCGGGTTTTCGCCCGCGATCGATGAAATTCTGCGAAATGGATTCATCTCAAGGTGGTTTCACTGGCTGTGATGAGTCTCAGCGGTTTGGATGGTCTGGATGCTTTTGATAACTGAGCCATGGTATTCACCACAGCAATATCGTCAAGGAAAAGGCTCCGCTTGAGATTCCGCTCTTCCGCCGGGCGCGTTCGCGAGAGTCGGTAAATGTAACCCGCCCAGCAAATCAGGGCGTCGCGGAGCTCCGCCCTCCCGCGGCGGCAGATGCCTGCGTCAATGCCGGAGCGTCAAAAATTGCGGTAATTTTGCCGGCGCTATTGGTGCGTTTCCACACCGGCTGGGAAGTATATGCGCGCAACATATCTCGTTCCCCGCCGGGATTGCGAAATCAAGAAATCTGTCTCACACCCGCTTCCCCCGACGTCGGCCAGGGTTTGAATTTAGCTACTATAGTAGGTTGGATGCCGCTGGCAACGGGTTTCCCGATGCCAAATCGTCCCCAATTAAAATTGTTGCGATTGAATTGGCCTTTGCAGACGCCGTTTGCTGCGTTACAGTAGGAATTATGATAAGAACCGTCGAAGCAATTATTGAACCGAACGGCGAAGTGCGGTTGATTGAGCCGGTGAAAGTGCCCTCATCCCGCCGGGCGCTGCTGACGATTCTCGATGAAGCGCCGGTTTCCCATGAGGCGGCGCTTCTGAGCGAGGCGGCGTCCACCAAGGAATGGAACCGCGCCGAGGAGAACGGCGCCTGGGCGCCTTTGAAACCCGGCGCACCGTCATAGTTTGTCCGCCCCGTCGCTTCGTCACTGGGAGTCAAGAATTGTGCGCGCCGGGGTGAAGCGAGATTGGAGACGAATGTCTCTCGACGAACCGCCCACCAAAATGGCGAAGTCCCCCGCCTCGGCCAGCCACGCTTTTTTGTCCGGATCGTAGTAGGCAAACGCGGTCCAATCCAGGGGGATGGAAACCTTTCCGGACGTTCCCGGCTTGAGCGTGATTTTGTGGAAACCTTTGTAAGCGGTATGGGGGGTGCCTTCTATGCAGGAGGGCCGAGGCTCGGGTAGAG
>VFSW01007870.1_pt1 | contig 15404 bp, 13 predicted proteins | sample 5358111 | NCBI WGS metagenome assembly VFSW01 (sample SAMN11554181, study PRJNA540505) | mine drainage metagenome | isolation source: sediment from site ElyBrook_90M | place: USA: Ely Copper Mine, Vershire, VT | collected 2017
CGCGGGGCCGCGATCCCTCTCGGCCTTCTCGCCTCGCGGGCGGGAGGGACGCTCTGGCTGGCGCTGCCGCTCCTCATGAGGATCAAGCTCCAGGTGCACGAGATATTCCCGACCCTGGTCATGAACTTCATCGCTCTGGACGTGGTGAACTGGCTCACGGCCGGACCTATCAAGGACCCAAACTCGGGGAACCTCCAGACCGCCCTCCTTCCCCCGTCGACCTGGCTCCCTATCCTCATCCCGGGAACGAGGTTCAACGTAGGGATATTGGTCGCCGCGGTCGCGGCAGTCGTGGTCTACGTCGTCCTGTACAAGACGGTCTTGGGCTACGAGATCAGGGCGTCGGGGGCGAATCCTCGAGCAGCGCGAGGCGGCGGCGTCGACGTCTCAAGGAGCGTGTTGGCGGTCGGCCTGATCAGCGGCGGCCTGGCCGGACTGGCAGGAATGGTCGTGGTGACCGGCGCCGAGCACCTGCTGGCGCAGAACTTCTCGCCCGGCTACGGCTACCAAGGAATCGCGGTGGCGGCGCTCGGCACCTTCCATCCATTGGGGGCGCTCATCGCGTCCGTGCCCTACGCCGCACTCTCGATCGGCGGAGAGAGCCTGCAACGCAGCGCTGCAGAGATACCCATCGAGCTGACCTACGTCCTCCAGGCGACCATAGTGTTGTCCGTCCTGATGGTCCAGAAGTGGCTCGACGACAGGACGAGGAGGAGGCGCTGAGGAGATGCCCGTGATTGCCTACGGAGACCTCGTCGTGTCGATCCTCGCCGCCAGTCTCCCGCTCACAATGCCCATACTGTATGCGTCAATCGGAGAGGTGTACGCCGAGAGGTCAGGCGTGCTGAACATGGGAATAGAGGGCGTGATGGGTCTGTCGGCGCTCGTATCCCTGTGGGTCACATTCACGACAGGCTCCTACGCCCTCGGACTGCTCGCTGCGATCTTCGTCGGAGGGGCTATGGGCGCCCTCCACTCGTTCGCGACCGTCAAGATAGGGATCAACCAGCTCATCGCGGGGCTTCTGATATACACCCTCTCGGGCGGGATTGCGGACTTCGCCTACCGGATAATCACTGCGAGCTCGTTCCCGGTCATCCACCCCCTTTCTCCAGAGCACATCCCCCTGCTCAGCGACCTGCCCGTGGTGGGGCCCATCCTGTTCAGCCAAAACATCATGGTCTACGCCTCGTTCGCCGTCGCAATAGTCCTGGGTCTCGTCTTGTACAGGACGACCTGGGGTCTCAAGATCAGGGCAGTAGGCGAGAACCCGGAGGCATCCGATGCGGCCGGGGTCAACGTGAATCTCGTGAGGCACCTCTGCGTCATCCTGGGCGGTGTCCTCGCAGGCGTCGCCGGAGCCTCTCTCGTGCTTGGCTACCTCGGCCTCTACAACGCCGGAGACACCCTCGTAGCGGGAAGAGGTTGGATCGCCATCGTCGTCGTGATCTTCGCGAGATGGAGCCCATACAAGGCGATAGCCGGGAGCTGGCTCTTCGGACTCGGGTACTCGATAGCCGCCACCTTCATTGGGGCTGGCATATTCTCGAGCCTCGGACCAGGGACGGGGTACTTCCTTCTCGCCATCCCGTACATCTTCGCCATCGTCTTCATGCTGGTCTTTCACAGAGGGACCAAATCCCCATCGTCGCTCACAGTCCCATACAAGCGCAAGTAGCTGACGCTCCCTTCGGTGGTCGTTTCTTCGCCCTCGCGTTCTCAAATGTGGGAATCGTATACTTCTCCTAAATAGCGACAGGGGCATTCTTCGTGAGGAGAAGCAAGAACATGATTTTTGAAGATAGGCGAGCGCTCTCGACGACTGCCACTGTCGCAGCGATAGTGATCGTGCTGGTCGTGGCGACTGCCGTCGCATTGATCGCCGTCCCCGGAATGACACCCACAAAGACGGTCACATCCACCGTCACGAGCACGAGCGCCTCAAGCAGCGCTTCGACAACATCAACCACAGGCCAACACTACAAGCTCGCGCTGGTCCTCGGCGGAGACGAGACAGACGTCGGCCTCAACGCCAACGGCGTCGAGGTCGCCCAATGGATCGGGTCCACCTACGGCTGGAACGTCTCGATCTCGCGAGACGTCGCCTACTCTGACCAGAACAGGGTAATCACGACCTACGCACAAGAGGGGTACAACGTGATATGGACGGACGGAAACCAGTTCATCGGGGCAACCGAGCCCATTGCCGCGCAATTCCCCAAGGTCCTGTTCGTCATGACGCCGACGTATGACGGAGACAACCTGACATCTAACGTCGTGGGAGTCGGGGCCGGATACCAAGCGACGGGCTACTATCTGGCAGGAGTCCTGGCGGGCAAGATGACCCACACGAACGCCACGGGAGTCATAATCGGCCAATGGTTCGCGGCCCTATCCTTCGAGTTCTACGCATATCAGGCGGGCGTGCACAGCGTGAACCCATCGGCGAAGGTATACCTCACCGTCCCTGGGACGTGGTCTGACCCGACCATCGGGTATCAGAACGCGCAGACGATGATCAGCACCAATCACGTGGACATCCTCGTCCCCATCGCCGACGCCACCGGGAGAGGAGTAATCGCCGCAGCCACCGTCGCGAACGTAACCCTCATCGGCACCGTCGAAGACCAAGTCACACTGGCACCGAGCAACATGATGACGAGCGTCCTCTTGAACACGACCGCGTTCATGCAGATGGTCGTGCAGCACATCTTAAGCGGCTCGTGGAGCCAAATCGGAGGCAAAGTAATCGACATGAACCTCGGCTCCCTCGCGCCCTTCCACGCCTATGACAGTATAATCCCGGCGTCTGTGAAGACGCTGCTCGCTCAGACCGAAGCAGGAATCAACAACGGCACGATAAAAGTCACATTCACCTACACGCCGAACCCTCCCGCTACCCCCTAGTCTGGTAGCCAGGTAGGTTCGGCTTCCGCCTTTTCCCCGGAGTGACAAGCAATTGAGCGACCTCTCGCCGCCTAGGCCACTTTCAACTCCCCCGTTGATAGAGATGAGGGGGATCACGAAGAGGTTCTCCGGGGTTGTGGCCAACAACTCCGTCGACTTTACAATTTACGGGGGGGAGGTCCACGCGCTCCTCGGAGAGAACGGGGCGGGTAAGACGACGCTGATGAACATCCTCTACGGGCTCTACAGAGCCGACTCGGGCGAGATCCTGGCCCGCGGGGAGAGAGTCAACATCAGGTCTCCCAAGGATGCGATCGCACTGAAGATAGCGATGGTCCACCAGCACTTCGAGCTCGTCCCAACCCTCACGGTGGCGGAGAACGTGGGCCTGGGTCTCAAGGCGGAGAGGGAACCCTTCCTGAACCTCGATGGCGTCGTCAAGAAGATCACCGAGCTGACGAAGGCCTACAGCCTCCTCGTCAACCCGAGCGCGAGGGTGGAGCAGCTCTCGGTAGGAGAGAGACAGAGGGTGGAGATAATCAAGGCGCTCTACCGCGAAGCGGACACGCTGATACTCGACGAGCCGACCTCCGTCTTGACCCCTCAAGAGGCCGACGGCCTCTTCCAATTCATGCGCTCCATGGCTGCCGAGGGAAGAGCGGTGGTGGTCATCACGCACAAGCTGCCCGAGGTCATGGCGGTGAGCGACAGAGTGACCGTCCTGAGACACGGCGAGGTTGTGGCTCGGCTGAAGACCAAGGAGTCAAACCCCGACGAGCTTGCGGAGAAGATGGTCGGCAGGGAAGTCCCACACAAGGAAGGGCGGTCTGGAGGAGGGCCTTCGGGGAAGGTCGTCCTGGAAGTCCGTGGGGTCTCAGCGGAGAACGACAAGGGAGTGCTCTCTCTCAACAACATCTCCCTTGCGGTGCGATCTGGAGAGATCCTTGGTCTTGCGGGGGTCGCGGGCAACGGCCAGACGGAGCTGGCCGAAGTGCTGATGGGGATGAGGAAGGTCGCCGGCGGCACCATCCTCTTGGATGGAAGCGACGTGACGGACGCCACCCCAAGAGAGATGATAGGGCACGGCGTCGGCCAGATACCCGAAGACAGGCTGGACACCGGCCTGGTGCTCGACATGTCGGTCGCGGAGAATCTTGTCCTCGAAGTAAGGACCAGCCCAAGGTTTGAGAGGCGACATCTTCTGGACGACGAACAAATCCGCCTCAACGCCAAGCGGCTCGTCGAGGAGTATTCCATCTCGTGCGGGAGCGTTGACGCGCCCGCGAGGACGCTGTCCGGGGGGAACATGCAGAAGCTGATACTCGCCAAGGTCTTGTCGCGGAACCCCCGAGTCCTGGTCGCCGCCCAACCGACTTCGGGCTTGGACGTTGGGGCAACGGAGTTCATCACCGAGAAGCTCAGAGAACAGAGAAGGCTCGGGGTGGGCATCCTCCTTATCTCCAGCGACCTTAACGAGATAATGTCCTTGAGCGACCGGATAGCCTGCATCTTCGAGGGCAGGATCATGGGGGTCGTTCCCGCTGCAGAGGCGGAGCTGAAGCAGATCGGATTGATGATGGGGGGCGTTGCGAAGAATTGAGCTCGTATTCAGAATCTCGAAGCGCTCTGTCGACCAGGTTCGGGCCATCAGTCCTGGAGGCATCCTGGGTCGGGTCCGCTGCGCGCCCCCGTTTGGATGCGAACGGCGGAGACGGGACAGTCCATGCGGTGTTTGATGGCGCCGTCAACATGCTCCTCCCAGGAGGGCTCGTCAGCTTGGTCCCTGAGGCCGTCGAAAGAGGCCCTCTCAACGTCACGCTGCCGCCACAGGTCGGCATTGGGAAGATGTCCGCTCTTGGAGTCAAGGCTGGGGACAAGGTCAGGGTGCGGGGGTTGACGTTGGAGCTTGGAGACCGCCTTCGTGTCTCGTTCCGCTCCGCAGGGACCTACCGTCCTAGCCGGAAGTTCACGCTCCCCCTGCTCGAGGAAGATGAGATCGCAACGAATCTACAAGTCGCGAGGGAGACCGCCCTCCTCTTCGGCAGGACGGCTGGGCTGGGAGAGCTGATCCTCCTGTTGGGGGAGGGAGGAAGGGTGAAATCCGGGAGGCTGAACATCTTCGCCTCCGCCGCCCTCCCTCGCCTGGTCCCGCTTGAACAGGCGTTCTGCGCCGACGACGAGACCACGCTCAAGGGTGCTGTGCGCGAGCTCATAGGGCTCGGGCCGGGGCTCACCCCGTCTTCCGACGACACGCTCGCGGGTCTCGTTCTCGTGAGCGCGCTGTACGCGGAGAACCGGGGGTCGCCCCGGCGCGCCAGCCGGCTCGTCGCGCGGGCGGCATGCAGCGAGGCGCGCGGCAGGACGCCCATCCTCAGCGAAGAGTACCTCGTGCAGGCAGCTTTGGGAATCGGGAACGAGCCGGTCATGAGGCTCTGCGAGGCGCTGCTGACGGGGGAACGGAAGTCTGTTGAGCGGGAGACGAGGCGCGTCCTGTCGACGGGGGAGACTTCAGGCACGGACACAGTGCTGGGAATCCTGTTGGGGGCGACGCTCGGCATGGGCAGACGGTCGGGCTTGGCACCGAGGGGATCCGAATGACGACCAAGATAGTCGTGAAGAAGGCGACCTACAGGGACTCGATAAGCCTCATGAAGATTTCGAACGACCTCTCGAACATCCCCGGCGTGACGCAGGCCGCCGTTGTGATGGCGACCGAACTAAACCGCAGAGTGCTCTCGGAGGCCGGGTTTGCAGACCCCGCGATCGGTCGCGCGGCGACCGATGACATGATCGTGGCGGTCGAGGCTAAAGACGCGGCGTCGCTGGGCGCGGCCCTCGCCGAGACTGAGCGGCTGCTTTCTCCAGGCGAGAGGCGTGAGGGAGAGAAGGCCCCGCCCGCCTCGTTGGAAGAGGCGCTTGAGGTCGTCCCAGACGCAAACCTCGCGGTCATATCGGTCCCAGGACAATTCGCGAAGCGGGAAGCGATGCAGGCGCTGAAAAGAGGTCTGAACGTCTTCCTCTTCAGCAGCAACGTCACACGGGAAGAAGAGGTCGAGCTGAAGATGGCGGCCAAGGAGCAGCGATTGCTGGTGATGGGGCCGGATTGTGGGACGTCGATAATCAACCATAAGGTCCTCGGGTTCGGAAACGCAGTGCGCGAAGGCAGCATCGGTCTCGTCTCCGCTTCGGGGACCGGCCTCCAAGAGGTCTCGACCATTATCCACAAGGAGGGGCTCGGGATCTCCCAGGCCATCGGCACCGGAGGAGGGGACCTCTCCGAAGAGGTCGGGGGAACCACCATGATTCAAGCCGTCGCGCTGCTGGAGGCGGACAGACAGACAACGGTGATTGTGCTCATCTCCAAGCCTCCTGCCCCGAGCACAGCCGAGAAGGTTCTCGAGGCTGCCAGACGATGCAGAAAGCCGGTCGTGGTTAATTTCTTGGGAGCCGATGTCAGCCCACGCGCGCTCGGCAAGCTCAGGGCTGCGAACACCCTCGACGACGCCGCGAGAGCCGCGTGCGAGCTCGCCCGTGCGAAGCCCATTGCCGCATCCCCCGCCATCCCCGAAGGGGCGCTCTCCATCGCGCTTGCGGAGCATGAGAAGCTCGCCAATGGCCAGCGTTACATCCGCGGTCTATTCTCGGGGGGGACGCTCTGTTACGAGTCGGAGAGCGTCCTGCGTCCATTGGTCGGCGGGGTGTACTCGAACGCTCCAATCAGTACCGACAACAAGCTGCCCGGCCACGCTCCTATCAAGAAGCACACCTGCATCGACATGGGGGCAGAGGAGTTCGTCCAGGGGAGGGCGCATCCCATGATCGACTTCAGCCTGAGGAACTTGAGGATCCTCCAAGAGGCGAGAGACCCGGAGACGGCCGTCATCCTCATCGACGTGGAGCTCGGATGGGGTTCGAACGCCGATCCTGCGGGACAGCTCGTTCCTGTCATCCAGAGGGCCAAGGGCATCGCTGAGGAGGCCGGTCGACACCTCGCTTTCGTTGCATCCGTGGTCGGGACGGAGGGCGACTTCCAAGGCCTCGCGAGCCAATCCGAGGCTTTGTCGAACGCCGGAGTGCTGATCATGCCGAGCAACGCTCAGGCCACGAGGGTCTCGGCTCTGATAGCAATGGGGGAGAAGGCAGAGGCCGGGATTCTTGGGAGGTCTGACTAGGATGCCCGAAAAGAAGAGGAGCAAGGACAAGACCCTTCTAAACGAGGACCTCAAGGTCGTGAACATCGGGGTCTCCACGTTCGCAGACGATCTCCGCTCTCAGGACGTAGAGGTCGTCAATGTCGAATGGAAGCCTCCCGCGGGCGGAGACGTCGAGATGCTGAAGCTGCTCGAGAAGCTGGGGTCGTAGGAGTGTCATCCTTGAGGATTCTCGTCGCGCTGGGAGGGAACGCCATCCTGCAACGGGAGGGCAAAGGGACGGCGGAGGAGCAGTTCGCCAACGTCCGCAGGGCATGCAGGCACCTCGTTGGGATAATTCATCAGGGGCACAAGCTGACCATCACTCACGGCAACGGCCCGCAAGTCGGCGACATTCTCTTGAAGGACGAGCTGGCGAAGGGCACCCTTCCCCAGATGCCGCTCGACGTCTGCGGCGCGGAGTCGCAGGGCATGATCGGTTACATGATTCAGCAATCGCTGCGGAACGAGCTCAGGAGGGCTGGGCTCGACTCGCAGGTCGCGACCGTGCTCACTGAGACCGTGGTCGACGGGAGCGACCCCGCCTTCAAGGCCCCGACCAAGCCAATCGGGCCATTCTACAGCGCCAGCGACGCGGCTCGATTGAAGGATGAGAAAGGTTGGCGTCTGATCGACGACAGCGGGAGAGGTTTCAGGAGGATCGTCCCCTCTCCGATTCCACTGTCGATCGTGCAGGGGCCCATGATAAGGGAGTTGATGGACCTCGGCGTCGTCGTGATTGCGGCGGGTGGCGGCGGCATTCCCGTGACTTCAGGAGCCGAGGCCAGAGGACTCGAAGCGGTGATAGACAAAGACCTCGGAGCCGCCATCCTTGCGAAGATGGTGGACGCCGAAGTCCTGCTGATACTGACAGACGTCGAAAGAGTCTTCCTCGACTACGCAAAGCCCAGCCAGCGTCCCATCGACAAGATGACCGTCGAGGAGTGCAAGAGATACCTCGCGCAAGGCCAGTTTCCCGCCGGGAGCATGGGTCCCAAGATCGAGAGCGCGGTGAGCTTCCTCGAGTCCGGAGGCGAACGCGTCATAATCACTTCGCTAGAGTCGGCCGAGGAAGCTCTGGCTGGAAGGGCGGGAACGACGATCGTCGCTTGAATGCGACCGTCGACTTGCGGAGCTAAGGCCGCAAACGCACCCTCAAGGAAACGCGCAGCGCACCCGATCTGGAGCTTGGCTGGGGGGCCTTCTCAGATTTTCACGTCGGCGACGAACCTTCTGCACCAGGTCCCGGCCTCGCCTTCGAAGTTCGTGTCCTGCCGCAGGTTGACCTTCTCGCCTATCGTGTTGGAGATGACGCTCTCAAAGAAGCCTTGGTGGAACGCGCACTCGTACATGCTCCCCGTCCCCGGGAGCTGTCCACAGATCCTGCAGTTCGTGATCAGGAGGGTCAACGGGTCGGAGCTTACCACCTCGAACCTGCCTATCTCCGTCCTCTCCCACAGCTCCGAGAGCGCGGAGAGGGTCTCTCTCAGAGTCCCTCCGTCCAGTTTCTCGGCGACCTTGCGCCCAAACGCATCGCCCAGCGAGTAGAATAGCTCTTTAGACCCTAGCCCGACATACTTTTGCAGGGGGGTCAGGGCAGGCGAAAAGAAATCCGCCATCGAAGCAAAGTCCTTCCAGAATGATTCGTCCTTCTGGCTACTGGCTTGGAGCGCCACTCAAACTCACCTCGCGTTGGACCGCCCCGCGACGAATAACGGTTCTACCTTACCCGTAAGGCAGACTCAGCCAATCTTCAACCGGAACACGCACCCATTCCCTCCGCTCCTGCAGCACTCCAGCTCGTGGAGGTTGACCCTCGCTCCCAGGGTGTCTCGGAATATCGTTTCCAGCAGACTCCTCTTGAAGGTGCAGGGGACCGGGACCTCGCCCATCCTCGACGTGTTGCAGTCCAGGCAGCCGGTCAGCCGGATCACCACCGGGTTGGACTGAATCAAAAGCATCTTCCCGAGACCGCCTTCGGTCCAGAACGACGCAAGCTTCCTGTACGCGTCCTTCTTCATCCCAGAGCCCAGGCTCTTGGCGACCTCATGACCGAGCTCGACGCCGAGCGTCGCAACCGCTTTCTTCTGAGAGGGGAACTCTGATGAATCTAGCTCCTTCGTGGCTCTCATCGCGAATCTGACGGTACCGGCCAGCTCAATCTCAGCGAGTTCCATGAACGAAGCCTTCTCTCACACACCGCAGAGTTGCATTACAGCGGGCTGGCGGGAAAAGGCGTTCACCTAACCGATTAGGTCGCTAAGGCCTCCGCTGGGTCTGTGCCCCGGGGCGAGATGGGTGGCTGAGACTCAACGGAGGGCTCGTCCCCCGGACGCCATTCTCAAAATTGACAATCGCACCCGACATTAAATAGGGTCGGGCCTAATCGGTTAGGACGCAAGTTGCTCAGACAGGTTTCGCTTAGGCTCGAAGCTGAGACTGGCATTCAGGAGATAGCAAGGAGAAACAATGCCACTATAACCGTTCTCGACTGCAAGGACCTCAACAAAAAGGACATGGCCTTTCTGTTGGATGTCTCCTCGCGAAGAGGGGACGCGGGTGACGTGATCATCGACCTCAAGGCGAATGGTGTCTTCAAGAACGTGTACGCCGGCGAGACAGAAGGAGAACCTGCCAGAAGCCTATGCGTCGCCGTCTTGAATAGACCAGGGATATGTCAAGCGGTCCTTGATTGCGGAGCCTTCTGCCTCAACTGCCCATACAGCAGTTCGGACGGCGGCGAGAAATGGAAGCTTCTCGTGAGGGACTCGGAACAGCTCAAAACGCTGCTTGCCAAGCTGGAGGATTACGCCGTCGAGGCTTCCATCGGAGAACTCTCAGGGGTGAAGGGAGGAGATCGGCTTACATCGCGTCAGAAGGAGATCCTAGCGAAGGCGATCGCGCTTGGATACTTTGAGTTCCCGCGCAGATTCAGTCTCACCGAACTCAGCAAGCAGGTCGGCATCAAGCCTTCGACGCTATCCCAGGTGCTGAGGTCTGCAGAGGAGAAGGTCATGACACAGTACGCCGCAGAGATGAAGATCTCAAAGGTCTCGTACTCGTCCAAAGAGCTTTTCGCGACGGGAGAAGGCAGGTCGTGCGCCAAGCGCGAGCCAACATCCCTCGGCTCTGCCGAACGGTGACTCGTTAGGGTCCGTCAGTCACAACGACTTCCCCCGCCATGAACGGGTGGATCGAGCACATGTAGTAGAAATCTCCAGGAGTCTCGAACGTGAATTCCCACGTGCCCAGCCTCTTGAGGACGGGGGATGAGGAATTCAGCCCAGAACCAAAGACGACGTTGTGATAGCCTGGGTCGCAGCATCCTATTGTCGAGTCCAGGTTCATCCAGTAGACCGTCGTCCCCCGGGTCACGTTCAGGATCTGTGGGACGAATGATAGGTGCTCCATGACGACGAGCGCTGGAACGGCGTCAATCGTGAAAGTCTGGTTCCGGGCCGTCGAACCTACCATCTCTTCAACCGTCACAGAATGAGGCCCGGGGGCGAGCGTGGGGGATGCCCGGATGACTACGGGTATCGAGGTCATAGGCTGCTGAGAAGAGACGTACGACTGCGAAAGCTCGAACGACAACCCTTCGGGAGGAAACGCGGCGAGGCCGATGGTCGCGGCTGTCCCGAGGCCGGTCGCATTGACGGTCAACAAGGAGTAGTTCTGCGTCTGGCCGACCCCGATGAGAGGGCTGGCAGGACTGAGCGTCAGAGAAACGTTCGCCAGGGCGACGCCGCCCCTGGACTGGCTCGGGGCAGGATTGAACGCCAGCAAAGGCGCAGGAAGGGTGGAGAGGAAGAAGTACGCAGGGAGAAGGACCAACGGAAGGAGCATCGCAAGGACGAGGATCCCCTTCGCTCCTCTCCTGAGCAAACCTCCGTATGTGTTCACCCTCGCGATCCGGAATAATGGCTTGATGACGGAGCCCAACTTTCCGCCGATCGGCGCGGGCGCGAATCCGGCGGCGCCTTCGCTTGTCTGAGGTCCGTGACCGCCCTCTGCGTCCTGCGGGGGTGCCCTTCTGACAAACCACTCGACGAACATCTTCGACAGCTCTTCCCTGGTGATCGGGATTCCGAACGCCTCCATGATAGGCATCACTTGATAGTCGACGATCTCTGCGATCTCTTTCAGCTCCTCTGGTGGGGACTCGGCCGCTGCCCTCTCCTTTTCCTCAAGCGGTAGGATCTCCGCCATCTTCCTTGCGGCCCACTTCCTGAACTCGGGGTCGTCAGGGTCCACCGAGGCATTCCTCCGATTCGAAACGGGCGCGGTCCCAATTGAGTCCGATACCTAATCCATGAGGCACGCGATTCCGAGCGCTGAACGTCCGGACGGGCCTAACTCGTTAGGTGCAACTGATTTATCGAATCGGAGACCAACCGCAAATCCTCGCATTGGCAGATCAACTCAGCGAGAAGTTCGAAAAGAACGGCTGGTCGGCCCTGCCGAACTGCTCTTGGCTCGTTCTTGATGATGCGGGAAGTCCCTGCTGCAAATTCAGGGCGCTGCGAGAGCACCTCGTGGCGTTGGGGATCGCTCAATTCACAGTCTTCGACCAGCGCTACGTCAGCGAGGCCATAGCAAACTGGAAGGAGAATTTCCCTCACGACTACATCTACGCCTGCTCGCCGAAGACCTGCCCGAGCAGGCTGACCCGCCTCCTGAACGAGATCCACAAATAGCTGCCAGAGTCTCCAGGCCTGCTAGACCGCCTCGGGCTTGGACGCTCAACGATGTAAATACGACTCCCCCAGGAGGACCTGACCGATGAACCGGTACACCGCAACCTGGGGAGCTCTGCTGGCCGCGAGCGGGGTCGTCATGCACTTCCTCTTGCTCGCGCTGGGGCAAGAGTCCTTCTTCATGGCCGCGGTCTACCTGCCCCCGGCGCAGGCTGTCGCTTACGCGATCATCGCGGCTGGGATCGTCCTCCTCGCAGCAAGCTTTGCGCTCAAGTGGCCTCGGTATGTAGTGCTGAGCAACGACTCGGCGTCAAGGTACTTTGGGCGCATCGCTCTCGTCAACGCGCTGGCTGCCGCCGTCTTCGCTGCCCCGATGCTCGTGCCCTCCCTCGAGCTTCCGATACTCATCACAGAATGGCCAGGGATATACATCGTAGTGGCCTACGCCTTCTTCGTCATATTCGGCGTCCTCGGGATGCTCGCCTGGAGCGTGATGTACCGCCTTGCGCCGTCGTTCTTCTCCCGCGGACGCTTCGACCGTAGGTCTGTCCTCGTCCAGCTGATCCTCTCTGAAGTCGGAATCTACGCGGTGTCCGCCGTCCTCTTCTCCGCCGGATACATCGGCGCCTCGCTTGTTCACGACGGACTGGTGGGCAGCGTCTTCGTGGGGGCATCGATGGAGTTTTCCGACATCCCTGCTGCAGTCTCGATCTTCGCCATCATCGTGAGCGTCTTCCTCGGAGCGATCGTCATCCTCACGGGCAAGCCGAAGACGTCCGAGGCACTGAGCGACGCGACCTCCGAAGAGGGTCCCTCCCTTCCGTCTCTTGCGCCGGGAATCGGCAGGAAGAACGCTGAAGGGACGGAAGACCTGAGCTGATCCGCTGAGGAGGCGGGCACTGCCCCCGAATCTCACAAAGCGTTAATAGCCTTCCAAGGGTGACTTTTCACAGACGGCCGCATGAAGATCTCGAGAAGAGGCCTCCTGAAGCTCGTCCTCGGAGGCGTGGCCGCGACCGCCTCAGGCATCGGCGCGTTCCTCCTAGGGACTCCTAAAGGCAGAGTAGAGCTTGCCTCCATCCTCTCTCCGCCCCGCCCCCTGGCTTCGAAGGACATAACGATGAACGTGAACGGAAACTCCACCTCCGTCAGGGTCAAGGCGAACTCGACGCTCCTGAAGGTCCTGAGGGAGGACCTCAAGCTCACGGGGACGAAGTCGGGGTGCCTGAACAGCGAGTGCGGCGCCTGCACGGTGCTCCTCGACGGCACACCGGTCTACGCGTGCCACCGGCTCGCGATAGAGACGGATGGCCACAGCATCACCACGGTCGAAGGCATCTCGCCAGGAGGGGAGCTTAGTGCAGTCCAGCAGGCCTTCGTCGACGAGGGGGCCTTCCAGTGCGGCTATTGCGCGCCAGGTTTCGTCATGACTGCCACCGCGCTACTGAGGTCGAACCCGAGCCCGAGCAAAGACGAAGTCGTCGAGGCCCTCTCAGGCAACATCTGCAGATGCGGCGACTACGTCCACATCACAAACGCCGTGCTGGCGGCGGCACAAAAGGGCTGATGACCGGTCTTTGGCCGACTTCTCAGTGATAGGAACGCGGGTGCCTGACGTCCGCGCAAAGGAGCGAGTGACGGGCACCGCGACCTACACCACCGACATGGAAAGCCCAGGGATGCTCATCGGGCGCGTCGTGCGAAGCCCCCACGCCAAGGCGAAGATCCTGAGCATCGACACCTCAAGGGCAGAGAGCCTTCCCGGAGTGAAGGCCGTCATAACGTACAAGGACGTCCCGCCGGTGCCTTTTCCCACCCCCACCTACTCCGGGTGGTACGACCTGAGGCTACTCGCAGGGGCTGCCGACCCGTACGTGCGCTTCGTCGGCGACGAGGTGGCGGCCATCGCCGCGGAGACAGAGGAGATAGCGGACGCAGCATCGAAGCTGCTCGATGTCAAATATGAGCCCGTCGCTTCATCTCTCAGCCTCGACCAGGCCATGCAGCCTGGGGCAGTGGACGTAGGGTCTCCGTGGTACCCGGGGAACGTGATGGCGCCATACTCTCCCCTCGTCCTCTCTCGCGGCGACACCGACGCAGGGTTCGCCGAAGCAGACTTGGTGTTCGAGAAGGAGTATAGGGTCCCGCCACAGGCGGCTGCCTCCCTCCGCCCCTTCACCTGTCTCGCCGAGTGGGAGGGAGACCAGCTCACGGTCTACAACGACAGCCAGGTCATCTACACGCGCCAGACCGAGCTTGCATATCTCCTCCAGGTCCCCGTGGCGAACGTCCGCGTCGTCTCCCAGTTCATGGGAGGCGGCTTCGGCGAAGACAACCTCTACAGGTTCATCCCTCTGGCCGCGATCCTGGCGCGAAAGACCGGCAGCCCCGTCAAGATGCTGATGCCCCAGGACTACTCCTTCGAGAGCGCGCCCAACAAGAGGCATGCGGCGCTCTTCACGGTGAAGCTCGGAGCCAAGAACGACGGCACCTTGACCGCAGTCCAGCTCACCGCGACCTACGACAAGGGCGCGTACCTCGCAGGCGGGTTCTCAGTCCCATACGTCGGGGCCAGGGCCATCTTCAACGGCTACAGAGTCCCGAACGTGCGCTACGAGGTGTACGCCGTCTTCACGGACAACCCGCCCGCCGGCGCGTTCAGGGGATACGGGGGAGTCCAATCAAACTTCGCAGTCCAATCCGCGATTGACGACCTTGCCGACACGCTGAAGATGGATCCTGCCGCCGTCCACCTCCTCAACTGCATCAGGCCTGACGACGTCCTGGAGATAGAAGGAAACAGCGTCGATTTCACCCAGGTCGGCGGCTCCGCCTTCATCGAGGCGATCCAGAAAGGGATGGCCGCGTGCAACTGGACCGCGAAGCGGGCGCAATACGCAAGCAACAGCGCGGGCGTCGGGCAGATTCGGAGCGGCATCGGGATGGCGCTCCTCACGTACGGGTTCGGTCACATCCCTGACAAGGCGGACGTGACCGTCTCAATCGATCGGACCGGCAAGATCGAGGCCATCATGGGCATGGCGGACTTGGGAGGCGGGCAACCGACCACGATGTCCCTTCTCGTCGCCGAGGAGCTGGGAGCGAGCCTGAGCGACGTGTCGATCCTTCTGGGCGACACCCGATATCCTCCGGCGCCCTTCCAGTGGACCTTCGGAAGCAGAACCACCTTCATCGCGGGGAACGCAGCCGTCGCCGCCGCGGCCGACGCGAAGCAGAAGCTCCTCGCCATCGCGTCGGCGGTCCTCAACGCCGACGTAGGCGCGCTCTACACGAGCAACAGCCGCGTCTTCGTGACGGGCTCGGGTCAGAGCGCGAGCTTCGGCGAGGTGCTCAGCGGCGCCCCGGGTGCGGACGGCGTGACGGGCTCGGGCGAGTACATCCACACCTCGGCGACAAGCAAGTCAGGCTTCCAGTTTGGAGCGTGCTTCGCGGAGGTGGACGTCGACACTTTGACCGGGAAAGTGACCACCACGAAGCTCACCATGGTCCAGGACTACGGTCGCGTGATAAACCCCCTGGCGGCGGAGGGCCAGATGCACGGCGCGGCGATGCAGGGGCTCGCCTACGGGATACTCGAGGACTACGTCGT
>VFSW01007871.1_pt1 | contig 15403 bp, 11 predicted proteins | sample 5358111 | NCBI WGS metagenome assembly VFSW01 (sample SAMN11554181, study PRJNA540505) | mine drainage metagenome | isolation source: sediment from site ElyBrook_90M | place: USA: Ely Copper Mine, Vershire, VT | collected 2017
CCCCGCCCTCCGCGTGGGCTTCGGCTGCGCGGGGCAGGTCCTGCTGGTGGTGGTCTTCGCTTGGCCGGGGATGGGCCGGGAGATGCTCCTGGCGATCGACCGGCGGGACTACCCGATCGCCCAGGGGAGCTTCATCATCATGTCGTCAATGGTGATCCTGATGAACTTCGTCGTGGATTTGCTCTACGGCTACCTCGACCCAAGGATTAAATATGAGTAAGATCAGTTCTTCTTCCCGGTCGGCGATACAATTCGTCCTCGGCGGCATCCGCATCCTCAGGGAGGACAGGGTCGGCTTGGTAGCGGCCGCGGTGCTGCTGTTTTTCATCTTCCTGGCCGTCGCCGGTCCTTCCATCGCCCCCTATCCGCCGAGCGAGACGATCTACCTTGATAACGGGATGCAGGCCCGGCTGCTCCCCCCCTCGCTGAAACATCCTTTCGGGACGACGAACATGGGCCAGGACGTCTTAAGCCAGACGATCGTCGGCGCCCGGATCGCCGTCGTCATCGGGTTCATCTCCGCGCTGTTCATCGTCCTGATCGGGACCAACGTCGGCCTGATCGCCGGCTACTTCGGGAAGTCCATCGACGACTTCCTGATGCGCCTCACCGACGTGGCCTACGGCATTCCCTTCATCCCCTTCGCCATCGTCCTGGTGACGCTCCTAGGCGTGGGGACGATGAACATCGTCCTGGCGATCACCACCCTGATGTGGCGGACGACCGCGCGGGTGATCCGCTCCCAAGTCCTGTCGCTGAGGGAACGGCCTTTCGTATGGGCCGCAAAGGTCGCCGGTGCCGGCCACTTCCGGCTCCTGTACATCCACATCGCCCCCAATGTTCTTCCGTTGGCCCTTCTCTACATGGCCTTCGGGATAGCTTGGGGAATCATGGCGGAGGCAAGTCTCGGCTTCCTGGGCCTGGGGGATCCCGAAAAGATCAGTTGGGGGCAGATGCTCTACTTCGCCTTCCGTTCCGGAGCGATTCGAACCGCCTGGTGGTGGGTGGTGCCCCCCGGTTTATCGATCATCATGGTTGTGGCTTCCTGCTACCTGCTTGGCCGGGCCTTTGAATCCGTGACGAATCCAAAACTGCAGAGACGTTGATATGGCCATCTTGAATGTGAGAGATCTGTGCGTGCACTACCGGACCCGGCAGGGGAAGGTGCGGGCCCTCGACGGGATCACCTTCGCTATCGAGCAGGGTGAATCGCTGGGGCTCGTGGGGGAAAGCGGCTGCGGGAAGACGACTGCGGGCAAGGCGCTGCTGAGGCTCCTTGCAGACAATGCGGCCATCGTTCGGGGCCAGATGCTGTACAAGGGCGTCGACCTGGTCGCGCTCAGCACTGCTGAGATGCGGTCCATCCGCGGCAAGGAGATCGCAATGATCCCCCAAAGCGCGATGAACGCGCTGGACCCCGTCTACCGGATCAAGGACGTGATCCGGGAGGGGATGCAGGCCCACCGGGAGATCACCGCCGAGGCGAACCGGGAGCGGGTCGTGGACCTCTTCGCCTCGGTGGGGCTGGAGGCGAACCGCATCGACGACTACCCGCACATGTTAAGCGGGGGCATGCGCCAGCGCGCAGTCATCGCGGCCATCTTCGCGCTCAGACCCTCCCTGATCATCGCCGACGAACCGACGACTGCCCTGGATGTCATCGTCCAGGACCAGGTGCTCAAGCAACTCGCCAACCTCGTCCGTGAGACCGACGCCACGCTCATCGTCATCACCCACGACATCGGCATAGTGGCGGAAAACTGCCGGAAGACCGGCGTGATGTACGCGGGGAAGCTCGTGGAGATCGGACCTACCGACAAGGTCCTGATCGCACCCTGCCACCCCTACACGATGGGCCTGCAGAACGGCCTCCTGGTGGTCCGGGACGAACGCCGGGAGATCATCTCGATCCCCGGGGTGCCGCCCAATCTGATCAATCCTCCCGCCGGCTGCCGCTTCCATCCCCGCTGCCCCTTCGCCCAGGAGCGTTGCGTCGCCGAGGAGCCGTCCTTGGTGGAGATATCGCCCGGCCACCGGTGTGCCTGCCACTTCTTCCCCGACGCGCCGGCGATGCGGCTGGAGGCAATAAAAATGAGCGTCTGGACCAAGGAGTGCAACGCATGACCGAACCGCTGCTCAAGATCGATTCGCTGAAAGTCTGGTTTCCGGTATCGAGCGGCATCTGGACCCAGATCTTCAAACCCCAGGGGTACGTCAAGGCCGTCGACGGGGTGAGCTTTGAACTGAAGCGGGGCGAGATCCTGGGACTGGCGGGGGAGAGCGGCTGCGGGAAGACGAGCACCGCCTTCACGGTACTTTCACTCAACAGGCCCACGTCGGGCACGGTGTGGTTCGACGGGAAGGACCTCCACGCCTTCAAGGACCAGGCGCTGAAGAACTTCCGGAAGAAGGTCCAGATCATCTTCCAGGACCCCTACCAGTCCCTGAACCCCCGCTTCCGCGTGGCAAACAGCATCGCCGAGCCCTTGGTCATCCACGGCGCCATGGACCCGCCGGCGCGGATGGCGCGGACGCTCGGGGCCCGGCGGTCGGCCGGTCTGTGCCCCCCAGAAGACTACCTGGAGCGGTACCCCCACGAGCTGAGCGGCGGGCAGCGACAGCGGATCGCCATCGCGCGCGGGATCGTCCTGAACCCCAGCCTTCTGGTGGCTGACGAGCCCTCATCGATGCTCGACGTATCGGTACGGGCGGGGATCCTGAATCTCCTGAAGCACTACGCCAAAGACGACGGGGTGGCGATCCTCTACATCTCCCACGACCTGGGGACGATCCGCTACATCTGCGACCGGACGGCGGTCATGTACCTGGGGCGCATCGTCGAGATGGGGGAAACCGAGAGGGTGATCACCAGTCCCCGGCACCCCTACACCCGAGCGCTGATCGATTCGGTGCCCGAGATCAACCCCGCAGTGAAACGGCCGACAGCGGACCTTCTGGGGAGGTTCATCGAAGAGGAGCGGCCCCCCCTTGGCTGCCGGTTCTACCCGCGCTGCACGAAGCACATCGACCGGTGCACCCGGGAGGAGCCGGAGCTCACCCTGGTCAGCGAAGGACACGAAGCGGCCTGCTTTCGCACCGGCTAAGAGGAATTGAAATCATGGAAACATTTGATCTCGTCGTCATCGGATCGGGTCCCGGCGGGTACCCGGCGGCGATCCGCGGCGCGCAGCTCGGCGCGAGGGTCGCGATCGTGGAGAAGGAACGCATTGGCGGGACCTGCCTGAACTGGGGCTGCATTCCCACCAAGACACTGATCGCTTCGGCCTCGCTGTACCACCGGATGCGGCATGCCGGGGACTTGGGGATCAGCGCGGGGAGTTGTGCCTTCGACTACACGGCCATGGTGAAACGTAAGGATGTCCTGGTCAGCAGGCTGGTCGGCGGGGTGGAGCAGCTCCTCAAGGGAAACGGCGTAAAGATCTTTCGCGGGACTGCATCGTTCCTGTCGCCGCAGCGTATCGCCGTCATCGGCACGGAAGAGACGACCCTTGAAGCAAAGAACGTCATCATCGCCACCGGTTCCGTCTCCGCCTTCCCCGGTTTCATCCCACAACACGAACGGATCGTGGAGAGTCGCAGGTTCCTGGAGCTCAGCCGGCTTCCTGACAGCCTGATCGTCCTGGGCGGCGGGGTGATCGGCTGCGAGTTCGCCTGCCTGGCGGCGCGCCTGGGTGTGAAGGTCACGGTCGTCGAATTGCTCGAAGACATCCTCCTTCCGCTCGACGCCGACGTGCGGCGCGAACTGCGCAGATCCATGGCGGGCCCGCTCGGTATCACGATCCTGACGGGGAAGCCCCTGGAGAACATCCGCGCGGACGCCGCCGAGGTTGCAGGCGACGTGAACGGACAGCGGGTTTCAGCCGAGATGATGCTCGTAGCGGTAGGACGGATCGCCTCCACCGCCGGGCTCGCCCTGGAGAAGGCCGGTCTCGCAACGACGCCAACGGGCCACGTCGAGATCGACTCCCGCTGCGCGACGAAGGTACCGGGGATCTACGCCATTGGCGACGTAACCGCCGGCCGCACGCAGTTGGCCCACGCCGCCACGGCGCAGGGGATCACGGCGGCGGAACACGCCTGCGGCAAGGGGCAGGCGCCCGCGGAGACCCTGATTCCCGCCTGTATCTTTGCCGACCCGGAGATCGGCGCAGTCGGGCTAACCGAGCAAACGGCGAAGGATCAGGGCCGTGCGGTGCGCACCGGGAAGTTCTTCTTCTCCGCCCTCGGCAGGGCGCTGGCCGCCGGAGAAAACAACGGATTTGTAAAATGGATTGCGGACACCGGGACCGATCGGCTCCTGGGCGCCCAGGCTGTCGGCGCCCATGCGACCGAGCTTATCGCCGAGGCGACGGTTGCTGTTCGTTCGGGCCTGTCCGCGGCAGAGCTGGGGAAGACGGTTCATTGCCACCCCACACTGGCCGAGGCCTGGATGGAGGCGGCACACGCCGTGCACGGTGAAGCCATCCACGCAGCCCCCCGGCGACGGCCGATTTGAAGTCCTAAAGAGATGTCAACGACGATTCAAGTATCCGACCTCTGGAAACAGTACGATCGGAATGATCAAGCCGATTCTGCCGCGCTTCGCGGAGCCAACCTCGACGTAAGAGACGGCGAGATAATCGCTCTTTACGGGCAGAGCGGCTCCGGCAAGACGACTCTTCTCAACATCCTCGCCGGCCTCGACCGTCCGACCAGCGGGCGCGTCTCTATCGAGGGCAACGACCTGGAGGCCATGGGAGAAAAAGGGAAGACCGAGCTCCGGCGCCACAGGCTGGGATTCGTGTTTCAGTTCTTCAACCTGCTCCCCACGCTGACTGCCTTTGAAAATGTTTACCTCTCGCTCGAATTGGCCGGAAGGCCTGACCGCGAATTAGCCCTCGAAGCCCTCGATTCAGTTGCGTTGAAAACCAAGGGGAACCGGTATCCCCATGAGCTTTCCGGCGGGGAACAGCAACGCGTGGCCATTGCCCGGGCCATGGTCAAGGAGCCGGCCATCATCCTTGCCGATGAGCCCACGGGAAATCTCGACATCCGGACAGGAGAACAGATCCTGGCTCTGTTGACAAACCGCTGCCGCGAGAATGGGACTACCCTGATCATGGCTACCCACAGCCCATTGACGTGCCGATTTTCAGACCGAATCCTCAGAATGATGGACGGGATCGTGGTCGAAGAAAGCGTCACACGGGGGATGCCGTCGTGAGAGTCGTCACCAAAGCCTTCCTGCGGTATTTGCGGAGGCGGCGGAGTCTCAGCTTGCTCCAACTTCTGGGAATTGCCTGCGGAGTGGCGGCAGCGGTGGGGATGGCCCTTTCCGCCCAGGTATCTTTATCGAGTTTTGAAAAAGCCGTCGTATTTCTCAACGGCCAGGCTACTCATTCGCTCCAAAGGCCGGCCGGACCATTGGAAGAGAGCATCCTCGCCCGGCTTATGGTCGATCCGGCCGTTCAGGCTTTTTCCCCCGTAATCGATCGCCGCGTAAGACTTAGCAACGGCGAAATGGTCCGCCTGCTGGGTATTGATCCCTTGCTCGACCAAAAGATCCGTCCTCAACTGGGGCAATCCAATCCCCTGGACAGTTCGCATCCCCCCCCGGATCCGTTCGCCTTTCTCCTCGATGAGAAAGCGATCCTCGTAGACGAACATTTGGCCTCGCAGTTTCGGTTGCACACCGATCAGCGCTTGGAGACATCCAGGGGAAACCTCAAAATCATCGGTACGTTCCCGAACGCATCGGGTGAGCCCATAATCCTTATGGATATCAGCCACGCCCAGCGGCTTTTCGGGCTTTCGGGGGAAATCGACCGGGCAGACCTCGTCGTAAACGACGAAGCGGATTTCCTTTCCCGATGGAAATCCGGATTCCGGATCCAATCCGAGCGGCAACGGCAGGCCACCATGCGTGATATGCTGCAGGCCTTCCGCTTGAATCTTCAGGCCCTCTCGCTTCTGGCCCTTTTCGTCGGAGTGTTCCTCGTATACAACACCGCGATGTTCACGGTGGTGAGCCGGATGAAAGATGCGGGTATTTTGCGAAGCCTGGGCGCAAGCCGCCGGGAAATCCTCGGGGCCTTTTGTTCCGAGATTCTTCTTTTGGGATCCATCGGTGGCGCTTTAGGGGGGTTGGCCGGCTTCGTGCTCAGTCGATTTCTGAGCAGCCTGGTTGCGGGAACGATCAGCAATCTGTATTTTTTCCTCCGCCCGGCTCCTCTGGAATGGTCCTGTTCGGTTCTGATGATCAGCGTGGCGCTTGGGTGCGGGGCAAGCATTCTGGGGGGAATCTTCCCCTTGATCGAATTGATCCGGGCAGATCCTTTGCAGGCCCTTCGGGGCCGGACTGCGGATCGCGGCAAAGAAAGCCTCGCCGGGAAAGCGGCACTGGCCGGGGTCGGAGTGTTAGCCATCAGCCTCGGACTATTCACCTTGGCGAAGATTCACGTGTATTTCGGGTTTGCCGGCTCCTTTGCCCTTCTGATCGGAGTCAGCCTGATCACGGGACTGATCCTCGTCTCTTTACATCCGCTCCTGAAAAAATTCCTCGTCCTGCTGTCCGGGCTTCCGGGGAAAGTCGCCGCGGGGAATATTCGCCAGAACCTCGACCGTACGGCGGTGGCAGTGGCTGCCTTCATGGTGGCAATTTCCATGTCGATCGGCCTCAGCTCCATGATCGGGAGCTTTCGCCAATCGCTCATCTGGTGGATGGGCACACAGCTCCAGGCCGATCTCTTCATCGGGAAAGTCGATGAAGCGGAGGTTCCCGAGAGCTTTTACCATGAGCTGCGAACCATTCCCGACCTGGATGGATTCGATCTCTACCGGAACGTGCAGGTCCTCTATCGGGGAGAGCCGATTACCCTGTGCTCCGTCTCGGCGGCGGTGCTTCAAAAATACACGCACTTCGGCTGGCTTAAGGGGGGCAACGAAAACTGGGATCCCGTCAAGAACGGGGAGGTCATCGTATCGGAGAGTTTTTCGCGCCGTTTCGGCAAAAAAGCAGGAGATACCGTAACACTCGAAGGGGTCAGCGGTCCGGCATCCCTCAACGTGGCCGCAATTTTCTATGATTACACGTCCGAACGTGGAGTTGTCATGATGGATCGTTCGACCTATTTGCGGATCTTTAACGATCACACCATCAGCTCCCTGGGAGTGTTCGTGAGCCCCAAGAATCCGCTCCGGAAGGAACTCCTGGAAGAAGTCCGGCAAAGAGCCGCCCTTCGGGGCCTTCCGGTGTATACCCGCGATCAGTTATGGGGGAGTATCCTCTCGGTCTTTGACAGCACCTTCGCCGTCACCCGCTCGATGCAGGTGCTCTCGATCATCGTGGCGTTTTTCGGCATCGCCGGCGCCCTGATGACGTTATTCATCGAGCGGCAGAGGGAATTCGGGATTTACCGGGCTTTGGGCTTTTCCTCCCGCCAGGTCGCCGGCATGACCCTTATGGAAGGGCTGGGTATGGGCCTGGTGAGCTTCCTGATGAGCATCGGCGTCGGCACCCTTCTCGCCTGGGTTTTGATCCGGGTCATAAACCTGCGCAGTTTCAACTGGACGATTTTCTATTATCCCGCTTGGGAACCATACGCGGTTGCCTTCGGTATCGCGGTCCTGGCCAGCCTGGGGGCGGCCGTTTACCCGATCTGGAAGGTCTACAAGACCTACCCGCAGATGCAGATACGGGAAGAATGAAAATGAAAAAGATCACGTTCTTCGCATGGTGTTTTTTTGCAGTTTCCCTCCTCTCCCCTGCCTGGGCTTCCGACGGATGGAAACAGGCCACCGGCCCGCGTGCATGGGATTTCCCTCGGGACCACGGTTCACACCCTGAATATCGAACGGAATGGTGGTATTTCACGGGCAATTTGTCTGACAACACCGGCACCGGCTCCCGGTACGGGTACCAGCTCACCTTCTTCCGCCAGGGAATCCGGTCTAAACTGCCCAATCCGTCGGGTCCCTGGGACATCCGCGACGTTTATCTCGGACACTTTGCGATATCCGACATCGCCAAGAAAAAGTTTCAATACGCCGAGCGCATTTCCCGCTCCGGTCCCGGGCTGGCAGGGGCCAGCACGGAGAACCTGCACGTTTGGCTCCTGGATTGGTCGGCCCGGATGACGATGTCCGGAATCATCCTCAAGGCCCGGCATGATCGAATGGAAGTGGACTTAACTCTCATGCCTCGGAAACCTCTCGTTTTTCACGGCCAGAACGGGCTAAGCAGGAAGGGACATGGAGAAGGCCAAGCGTCGTATTATACTTCCTTCACCCATCTCGAAACCAACGGCTTCCTGAAAACCTCTTCAAACACAAGAATTGCGGTCAATGGCCAGAGCTGGTTTGATCACGAATTCGGCTCCAACCAGCTTACTGCCGAACAAAAGGGGTGGGATTGGTTCAGTCTTTCTCTTTCCGATGGGCGGGACATAATGATCTATTTCCTGCGCCGTACCGATGGCACGATCGAGCCGGCCTCTTCGGGAACTCTCGTCGAAGCCGACGGAACGACGCGCCACCTCAACCTCCCTGAAATCTCCGTCAAGGTGCTGGAACGTTGGAAAAGCCCCCGCAGCGGCGGCCACTACCCCAGCCGCTGGGCAATCCAGATCCCTTCGGCCGGAATTGATCTCACGATAGCGCCTTCGCTTGCCGACCAGGAACTCGTTACAAAAGGCTCAACTGGCGTAACCTACTGGGAGGGGGCCATATCCGGGCAGGGAGCCTCCCAAAGCCGGTCCGTCACTTGTCAAGGATATGCAGAACTAACCGGTTACGCCGGTAGCCTCGGCAGCCTCTTTTAACGAGATCCCCCGCCTCTCGAACAGCAAAATCATCTATCCGTGGTGCACAGGTGCACGGCTGTATTGGCAATCCGATCAGCATCAGCCTTATTGATAAGTAATTACAAAGACATGGCGTCATGTACCTGGCGAGTTCATTGATTTCGGATTGATGGGAGCAAGGAAATAAACATCAACCTATCGCATCGAGAGAAGCCGCTCTACTCGACAAAATATCTATCAATTCAGTCAGGTAAGTTCTTCCGGATGTACCCGGGAATGATCCCGCACCAAGGATTCGCTTTCGGATCCTTGAAATATTTGATAAAATTTGCCAAGAGATGTTTAGGGCGGAATGCCGATTTCAATTCAATTGTCTTGAGGTCAAAATGAGCGAAGAACAGGGGGGAAAAGGCCGGCGGCCTCGAAAAATTCTTATTCTACTCCTGATCATTATCGTAGCGGCAGGAATCGGCCTTTATATTTATCTTCAATACGTGAGAACCCACATCTCGACGGATGATGCCTATGTGGATGGGCATATCCATGTCGTTGCCTCCAAAGTCGGGGGGACGGTGAAAGGCATTTATGTGCAAGATAACCAGTTTGTGAAGCCAGGGGATCTTCTCATTCAGATCGACCCTATCGATTATGCGATTTTGGTGGAACAAGCCAGAGACAGCGTCGCCTCGGAAGAGGCCAAAGCTGCGGAAATCCGCCAAAGTATCGAAACCGCGAAGAAGCAGCTCCAGGGAGCCTCCTCTGCCCTGCAGGCCGGCCGGGCAAACTTAGAGCTCCAGGAAGCCAATCTGCGCCAGACCCGGAAGGACCTGGAACGTGCGAAATATCTGGCCCAAAAAGGGTACATTTCTCAACAGCAAGCTGAGCAGGCCGAAACCGCGTATGAAGTGACGGCAGCCCAAGTCAAGGCGGCAGCGGATACCATCAAACAGCTTGAAGCGGCCGTGGACACTCAGAAGTCGGTGATCAGTCAAACCGAAGCCTCATTGAGCACGGAACTGGCCGTGATCAAGCAGAAGAAATCCCAACTGGAGCAGGCCCTTCTGAACGAGAAATATACCAAGCTCTATGCCCCTTCGGAAGGATACGTGACGAAGCGCTCGGTCGAGGCCGGTAACCAGGTCCAGGCCGATCAGCCCCTCCTTGCCATTGTTCCTCTATCCCAGCAGGAGATCTGGATTACTGCTAACTATAAAGAGACGCAACTGAAGAATGAGCGTCCGGGACAAAAGGTCCGGATAGAGGTAGACACGTATCCGGGTAGGGTATTCAACGGAACGGTGGACAGCATCATGGCCGGGACCGGCTCGGTTTTTTCCCTCTTCCCGCCGGAGAATGCCACCGGAAATTTCGTGAAAGTGGTGCAGCGAATTCCGGTGAAAATCATCTTGGACAAAGGCGAGGACCCACAGCATTTATTGCGGGTGGGAATGTCCGTGGTGCCCACAATTCTAACCGATTCTCCATCGCCATAGGAGAAGGACATTGTCAGTTTGAATATCGACTATCAAAATCAGAAAAAAGTCCACAATTTTCTCACAGGTCCAAGGTTTTGGGCCTTTGTAGCAGGGGGGACTTCTCATTGAACCGCTGGATTATCTCCCTGACGGTCATGCTGCCCACCTTGATCGAGATTATCGACACTTCAGTGGTCAATGTTTCGCTGGGCCATATTGCCGGCAGCCTCGCGGCCGGAATTGATGAATCGACCTGGATCATTACCTCCTATCTCGTTTCCAATGCTATTATCATCCCCATGACCAGCTGGTTGAGCAGACTTTTCGGCAGAAGACGCTACCTCCTCCTCTCCATCGCTCTCTTCACCTTTAGCTCCCTGATGTGCGGTCTGTCCTGGAGCCTTGGGGTTCTGATTTTCTTCCGGATCCTCCAAGGGATCGGTGGAGGCGCCCTTCAGCCCATCTCACAATCCATTCTTCTCGAATCCTTCCCGCCCGAGAAGCATGGGATGGCCATGGCGATCTTCGGGGTTGGAATCATGTTCGGACCAGTTGTCGGTCCTCTCCTCGGAGGATGGATAACGGATAACTGGAGCTGGCAATGGATTTTCTACATCAACGTTCCCATAGGAATCATTTCCATCGGGATGGTCCTCCTTTTCATCGTTGACCCGCCCTACATGGAGCGCATCAAGATGAAAATCGACTTCGGCGGTCTTTTTCTTCTGGCCCTCGGCTTGGGGTGCCTGCAGATCGTGCTCGACAAGGGGCAAAGGGAAGACTGGTTTTCCTCGGCCTGGATCCTTTGGTTTGCCTACGTCTCTCTTTCCGCTCTTGTCCTCTTCATCTTCGTGGAGCTCTATGCGGACCCGCCCATCGTCAATCTCCGGACTTTACGGAACGCGTCCTTTAGCGCCGGGAATCTGGTGATGTTTTTCGCTTTCTTCAACCTCTTCGGCAGCATTGTCCTGTTGCCCATCTATTTACAGAGCCTGATGGGGTACACCCCCTACCTCGCCGGGCTGGTCCTGGGTCCCGGTGGTATAGCGACCATGATCTCCATGCCGATTGCCGGGAAACTGGTAACCAAGGTCCATCCCAAATGGGTTCTGGCCTTCGGCATCGGTGTGGCTGCCTACTCTGTGTATCTGATGGGTGAATTTAACCTACAGGCCGATTTCCACACTATTATCTGGCCGAGAATCGTCCTTGGTTTCGGCATGGGATTTCTTTTCATCCCCCTGACCACTATGACCATGTCGGGTATCCGCAAGGAAGAGATGGGCAATGCAGCAGCCATTTTTAATCTGCTCAGAAATCTGGGGGGCAGTTTCGGCGTGGCCTTCGTGACGACCATGCTGGCCAGGAAGGCCCAGATCCACCAAGCTTACCTGGGGGCCCATCTCACCCCCTTTAACCCGAATTTGCAGAATGCGATTCCCCAAGTTTCCCAGATGCTGCAAGAACGGGGGTTCGTTTCCCCAGCTCCAGGCGTGGGATCCGAGGGCGCCATTTACAACCAACTTCTCCAGCAGTCATCCATGCTGGCTTTCAACGATGTCTTCCACACCCTGACCCTGTTAATGATCCTCATACTTCCCTTGGTTTTGCTGATGAAAAAAGGAGAAGCGGGATCACCGCCGGCGGTGCATTAAAAAAGCAGGATGCATAGAGGAACGCTGATGTGTGATCGGCCGCCCTGCGGCCGCTTCGTCCGGAGGCGGGTGACGGTCGCTTAACCCCGGAGATTTTCCCGGCTGCCGCCCAGGGCACCGGTAAAGAGCTCGGCGGCGTGGAAGGAGCTGCGCACCAGGGGCGCGGCAAAGACCGCCCGGAACCCCATCCGCTCGCCCTCGCGGCCCAGGTCGGCAAACTCCTCGGGCGTTACGTAGCGCACCACCGGATGGTGCCGTTTCGACGGTTGCAGGTACTGCCCGAGGGTCAGCATCTGGCAGGAGGCCCCCCTGAGGTCGGCCATCGCCGCCAGGACCTCTTCCCGCTTTTCGCCCAGCCCCAGCATCAGGCCGGATTTAGTGAGTCTCCCCGGGTCGATCGCCTTGACCGTCGCAAGGAGGCGAAGCGAGCGGCGGTAATCCGCCTGCGGCCGCACGGCCGGGTAGAGGCGGTCGACGGTCTCCAGGTTGTGATTGACGACATCGGGGCGGCTCAGCAGGATGGTTTCCAGCGCCTCCCGTTCGCCCTGGAAGTCCGGGATGAGCACCTCCACGGTGATCGCAGGGTTGTGTCGCTTCAACGCCCCTACCGCGGCCGCAAAGTGGCCGGCGCCGCCGTCGGCAAGATCGTCGCGGGTCACGGAGGTGATCACGACATGGTTCAATCCCAGTTCGGCCGCAACCTCGGCGATCCGCTCCGGCTCCTGCGGGTCGGGTGCCGGGGGATGCTCTTCCGAGGGGATTGCGCAGAACGTGCAGGCCCGCGTGCAGGTGCGTCCCAGGATCAGGAAGGTGGCGGTGCCCTGGCTGAAACATTCGCAGAGATTCGGGCAGAGGGCCTCGTCGCAGACCGAGTTCAGCCCCCGGCGCCGGAGCAGCCCCCGCGTCTTGAGGAGCATCGCCTGATCGGGAAGTCTGGAGCGCAGCCAGGCCGGTTTCATCGAAACGGCTCCAGACTCCCCGGAGGCTGCTCGCACAGGGAAAACCGGAATACTTCGGCGAAGGCCTGCAGTGTCAGCGACTCGACCTCTTCCATATCCGGCGACCGCCCGAGGATCTTGGCCAGGGAGGTCATGGGGCGGCCGATCCCGCAGGGGTTGATCAGCCCAAAGGGGGCCAGGTCGTTGTTCACGTTCAGCGCCAGGCCGTGCCTGCTGATCCAGTTCGAGAGGTGCACGCCCAGGGAGCAGATCTTTTCCTGTCCCACCCAGACTCCCCGGAGTTTTTCCACGCGGCCGGCGGTGACGCCGCAGCGGGCCAGGACACGGATGACCACCTCTTCCAGGTTCCATATGTAGCCGGTGACGCCCAGGCCGTGAGCTTGCAGGTTCAGGATCGGGTAAACCACCAGTTGGCCGGGGCCGTGGTAGGTCACATCGCCTCCCCGGTCGGTGCGGATGACTTGAATATTTTTTTCACACAGGGCCTGGGGGGCAAGCACGTTTTCGGTCTTTCCCGAATTTCCCAGGGTGATCACGGGGGGGTGCTGCAAAAGGAGCAGCGTATCCGCGATCTCTCCCCGCAGGCGGGCCCGGGCGAGGCGGTTCTGCAGGTCGAGCGCCTCTGCGTACTCCACGATCCCCAGCCGGTATCCCCGGCAGGGGTGAAGGTCACCTGTGCTTCGGAACATAATGTGCCTTTCTCGCGTTCAATTGAAATCGATCTTGTAATAGATATCCACGCCGCTTGCGCTTCCCGTCTGCGTTTCGATCTGCCACCGTTTGAAGATATCGTACCGGAGGCGGAAGAGGTTGCCGCCGGTGAAGAGCGACCGTCCGTAGCTGAAATAGAGCCGCGGCGTCAGATATTTCCCCACGGTCAGCATCGTCTGGGAGACTCCGCCCGTTGGCTGTGCCTGGGTGGCGCCGGCGGGCGTTGTGGGGATCTGTTTGTACCCCATGAGGCCCGCCGACTCGCCCGACTGGAGCTCCAGGGTGCTGAGCCCGAGGCGATTCTTGATCTGATCCTGCAGGCTGGCCGATTGCCCGCGGGAGAGGAGCGCAGCGGCCGCCTGCGCCATCATGCCGGCCTGCTCGGCACTGCTGCCGGTGCTGAAGGGATGACCGAAGAGGATGTAGGACAGGATATCCACATCCGGCATCGCGGGCTCGGAGTAGAGCTTGATCACCGGCGCCCGGAGGATCCCCCCGACCGTGATGCCCGCCCGCACGTCGCCGACGGTGCGAAGCGCGAGGATATCCAGGATCGGCTGGTTGATCGGTCCCCCGGCATAAAACAGGCGCCCGCGGACGATCTCCAGATCGGCGCCGTAGGCCTTGTAGCGCCCCTTGACCACCCTGATCTCGCCCTTGCTCGTGATCTTGTCAAGGCTTTGCAGCACCAGATCGACGCTCCCGCCCATCTGGGCGTCGATCCCCTCCGCCTTGACCATGACCCGCTCGCCGAGCGCCAGGCGGACCTGGACATCCAGGGCAAGGGGAAAGGGCTTTTCGGCGGGCTTCGGCGTCCCCTCCAGGATCACGTCCCCGCTGGGCAGGACGATCTCCCGTGTTGGCGGGCCGGAGATGATCAGCTCCGGCAGGAGCACCTCGCCGCGGATCGCCAGTTTTTCCGGGGTGCCTTCGAACGTGAGGTGCGGCGTGCTCAGAATCTGCAGCTCGGGGAGGTAGACGGTCCGGAACCGCTCGCCGTTGATGCTTCCCTCGTAACCGGCTACCTGCCATCCCTTGAGCCGGATGAGGGCCGTCCCTCCGATATGGCCGGGACCGGAGACCGCCCGGAAGGAGTCGATGCGGATGAACTCCTTTTCCAGGCGAGCCGCGAGCCGGACATCGCTGACCTCGACGCCCGCAGAAGGCAGATAGGCTCCCGCACCGGTCAGCTTCAGGCTCCCGCCGATCTCCGGCGCCGCCCATGTCCCGTTGACCCGCAGGCCGGCGTCGAGATCCCCGCGGCTCTCCCGGATAACACCCGGGAAGAGGGTGGAAAGAAGCCCCTGCTCACGGGCCTGTGCCCTCAGCGACGCCCGAAGCGGCCCCGTGCCGTCGAGGGCGACGGGAAATCGCGCCGGGAGCGGGAGCCGGAAACTCCCGCCGATCTGTCCGTACTCGGCAAGCGTCAGGGCGCCGTCGCCGCGAAGCGCTTCTCCCCGCCACTCCCAGGAAAGGGAGAGGGAGCGCAGGCCCGCTTTCATCTCCCCCTCGGGCTTCAGCCAACGGATTGTCCCCCCCGCGAGGGAGGCATCGCCCGTGAACGCGAACCGCCGTTCCGGGAGCATGCTCCCCACCGCCCGGCCGGCGAGACGCCCTTCCAGGTTGATGGCGCGGGGCAGCCAGGGGCTGAAGAGCGCTGCATCGATGCCGGCCCACTCCAGGTTCACGTCTCCCTCCCCGGGGATCGACAGTCCCGCGGGTTTCGGCGAGTCGAAGTGGCCCTGCAGGCTCCCCCCCCCGGCAAGGGAGAGAAAAAGCCCGACGTGGGGGCCGCGTGCGGT
>VFSW01007872.1_pt1 | contig 15401 bp, 23 predicted proteins | sample 5358111 | NCBI WGS metagenome assembly VFSW01 (sample SAMN11554181, study PRJNA540505) | mine drainage metagenome | isolation source: sediment from site ElyBrook_90M | place: USA: Ely Copper Mine, Vershire, VT | collected 2017
AAAGGTCGTGAAATGAGCCGGACACGGAAGCCCAGGGCAAAATTCCCTTTTACTCCGGATTGCCAGGTGCGTGTGCTTGGCGAGAGGATCCCTGCCCGCTATATCGGATTGGTGCCGCAATGTCCCTCTCATGGCTGGGTGCAGATCGACGATCCGCCGGGCGTATTCAGTGTGTCGCGTAACGATTTGATGGAGCTGGTGGTGTGGAATGACGCCTGAAGCAACGATCGCCACCCTCGTTACCGGGATGCAGCTGGCGCAGCGCAATACGCTGATGGGCGTGGCGGGCTGGCCCCATCCTGGTGCGCGCGAACTGATCGCGCCGGTGCGGCGGCTTACCTGCGCCGATTTATCCCGTGCGATGGATCTAGAAGAGAAGCGGGGCTTGCCGCGCTTCATGGTGCATCGTGCCATCCGCCACTGCACTGAATTGGGCTACGACAACGCCGAGACGATCGCCTTCCTCGGGGAGATCGGCATCGAAAGTGGAGCACACGGAGCATGAACCACGCGGCTGACGATTTCGACGCGATCCGCCAGCGGATGCTTGATATCCGCGTCGGCAAGGAAGCGCCGCCGTTGCCTCCGACCGAAGCGGAGAAATGGAAAGCCGGCTTGCCGCAATCTCAAGTGCGCGAGATCGGCATATGCGACTTCTGCCAGGACGCCAAGATGCCCTGCAACGGCATGTGCTACGGGTGTTAGACTATCACCCTAAGACCGGCAAGTTCACGCTGTTTGTGCCGCGGGATGACGCGCCCGGCTTGATGAAAGATCACGGCTTTGACTTATCAATCCCTGCTTCCACTCCCACTGAAGCCTGCTTGTTCACCGCTGAGCCTTATGCAGCGGTGGCATTCCGAGGCATCGCATCTGAGGCTGCTCGAACTCAGCTTGCCGGTATTTCGTCGGAGATCGACGCAAGCTGGGCGCTCGCGCCCAAGCGAACAAACTGGCCCGACCATCTGAAACCGGATGGTCGCGACCCGTATCTCCTCCAACTCGCGGACATTGAATATGCCCTCAGACGTCAACACACGTTGGTCGCAGATGAGCCGGGCGTGGGCAAAACGCCTACCGCCATCATGTATGCGAACCTTCTTGCGCATGAGTACGGAAGACCGGAGGGATTTCGCGTCCTGGCTATTGTTCCTGCCAGCATCCGGCTCCAATGGGCCGAACGAGTGCGGCAATGGAGCACCATCCCCCAAACCCAAGTCTCGGTAGTTTCGACAAGCTCGCGCGGCGTGCCGCCAACAGTCAGTCCTATTCACTGGACGATCGTGAGTTATGATACCGCGCGTGCCGCGCCCATACATAAGGCGCTTCTCGCCAACTCCTACGATCTGGTGATCCTCGATGAAGCCCACTACCTCAAATCCCCCGCCGCGGCGCGAACCCGCGCCATCCTCGGCGCAACTGACAAAGCGGGCTCTATCGCGGATCGGGCGCGGCATCTCCTCGCGCTCACCGGAACCCCCATCCCAAACCGACCGCGCGAGGCTTACGTGCTTGCTAAACGCCTTTGTTTCGAAGCCGTGGACTTTCTTAGTGAGCGGGCGTTCAACGAGCGTTTCAATCCCAAGTCAACCCGCGAAAACAAATACGGGAGAGTGATAGGTGTCAGAGAAGCATCAGGGCGCCATCACGAACTTCAAGCCAGACTGCGCGCCTCTTTCATGGTGCGACATCTGTTTGCAGACGCATTCCCGCAGCTTCGGCTGCCCATATATGACCTTGTTTACGCCGACGAAACTACCGCTGTGCGAGCAGCGCTCGACGCCGAACGCTTGCTCGACATCGACCCCGAAACCTTCACCTTTGAAGGCAAGATAGACGGAGCCGTTTCGACCGCGCGGAAGCTGATGGGCTTGGCCCTCGCGCCGCAGGTGGTCGAGTACGTCAAGATGCTCCATGCCGGCGGCGACGAGAAGATCGTCGTGTTCGCCTGGCATATCGAGGTTATGGACATTTTGCAGAAGGGGCTTGACAAGCTCGGGGTTGTGCGCGTAGATGGTCGCACCTCCGAAACGCAGAAGGCTCAAGCGGTCGTGTCGTTTCAGGCCGACCCCAAAATAGGAGTGATCCTTGGAAACGTCTTATCTCTCGGAACTGGAACAGATGGGCTTCAGCACGTCTCACGTCGTGCCGTTCTCGCGGAGCCGGAATGGGTCTCAGGGAACAACGAGCAATGCTTCAAGCGCCTCCATCGTTCCGGGCAAACCGGCCAGGTTCTCGGTGACATCTTTGTCGCTCGCGGCAGCCTCGCTGAGCACATTCTCGGTTCGAGCCTGCGCAAAGGCCGAGTTATCCACCAGGCGCTCGACGAGCGGCTGGGAAGCTGACGTTTGGGGATGTCCGAAATCGTTTGGAAAGGAAGAGTGATGGGCAGGTTCACCAGCGGTACGATCTCGTATGGCCGCAAGGTCAATCCCGGCAATTACGAGCACAAGGAGTTCAAAGCCGAAATTTCCTGGGTTGTCGACGACACCGAGGATCACGCCTGTGCGCTGGACATGATCGAGCGCGCATCCAACACCGCGGTGATGGTCGTGCACAAGCGTCTCGGCTTACCGGATGAGATTATCCGCAAGGCGGATGCCGAGTTCGCCGCGCGGCCCGTTTTCGGAGTGGTGCCTACGCCTATTCCGGTTTCTGCACCGGCACCCGTCAAAGAAGCAGTCGTGGCCGAGACGCCCGCGCAAGCTGAAGAGCGCACCAAGCGTCACCGCGCGACAAAGGTCGAGATGGAAGAGCGTGCGCGCATCAAGGCCGACGGCGACGCAGCCAAGGCTCGCCTGAGTGCTGATCCGCTGCTCGAACTAACAGCCGAAATGGTGGTCGACGCCGACCCGGTGCTCGATGACGAACTGACCGCGCTCCCGCCGGACGTGACCGACGCCGACATGCAGCACGCGGCGCAGAGGAAAGCCGCCCAGGGAGGCGACTGGGCGCTCAAGGTGCGTAAGCTGATCGGCGCCTACGCGCCACAGATGGCGATGATCCCGCAGGAGCGTCGTCGCAAGTTCCTCGATGATCTCGGGGCGTTGTCATGACCTGGGGAGAGTTTAAGAACCGGATGGAAGAGGAGGGCGTGCTCGACACCGATGAGCTTGACTGGGTTGATTTTGACGCCGGCTTTGAGCCGGCGCCGGAGTTCACGGTGCTGGACGACGGAGAGCGGCATGTCTCAATCGCATAGTCCGCTCGGGTTTTCGGGCGCGGAGCGATGGACAAACTGCCCAGGCTCCGTTGCGCTGATCGCCAGCCTTCCCCCAAATGCGGGGGAAGGCGACCCGGAATACCGCAAGGCTGGCACCGCGGCGCATGCGGTCGCGGCGGCTTGTCTCAACGCTGACTTGGACGCGTGGGAAAGCGTCGGTTCCGAGCATTGGGGCGACTACACGCCCACGGCAGAGGATCTGGCGTCGGTCCAAGACTATCTTGACGTGGCGCGCGGCCGGATTGCCGCGTTGAAGGCCGAAGGCAACGCGTTTGCTTCCGCCGTTATGTGGGTCGAGCGCGAGATCCGGGCGCCGGAGATCCATGAACTTGCCTACGGCACACTCGACCTGGCACTCGTCGCAGGCGACTATGCGGAGGTCATTGACTACAAACACGGCGAGGGCATCTGGGTCGATGCCGAGCGCAACATGCAGCTTATGGGATACGGCTGCCTCTTGCTCCGCAAGTTCCCGTTCGTGAAGACGTTGCGCCTTGGCATCGTGCAGCCGCGGTGTGCGCCGTATGATGGCCCGCGCTGGTTCGAGATTGGCGCAGCGGACCTGGGCGCGTGGCGCGACAGGTTCCTGATCCCCGCGATGCGTCATGCCGCTGCGACGGACGGCACCGATCTCAAGCCGGGTTCCTGGTGCCGTTTCTGCCGCGCCAAGGAAGCCCTCGCCTGCCCGGCATTGGAGGACAACGCGATCGAGTTGCACGACGCGGGTAAGAAGTGGATTGACCACCACGACGGCTCCATGCTTGACCAAATGACATCTGAACGGCTCGGGGATCTGTACCAGAAGATTGAGCCGATGCAGATCATGGCAAAGGCCGTGGCGGCAGAAGTGCTGCGCCGCCGTCTGACCGGTATCGACGTACCTGGCAGTAAGACCGTGGCGAAGAAGACGTTTCGCGTGTGGAAAGATACCGCGAAAGAGGCAATTCTTGCCGCTTTGGGCGCAGACGCGTTGACGACGCCCGATCTGAAAGGCCCGGCGGACGTCGAGAAACTGAGTGCGGTCGGAAAGGCACTCGTCAAGGAGTACGCCTACTCACCCGACGCCGGCTATGCGGTCGCACCGCTCAGCGATCGCCGCCGCGCGGTTACGCCGCCGGTGCAGTCGTCGGACGCGTTCGACAAATTCCTTGACAGCCCGGTCGATAGGGAGTAGACGTTGGCTCTCGCAAGCCCGGATAAGCGAGTGAAAAAAAGCCGGGCATTTCACCCTTTCACGGAATTCACCATGAAAACTCCCGAACAGTACGCCGCGCTGACCCTGACATCGCAGGAGCCGCGGGTCATGGCCTTCCCCAATTTGGTTGTGGCCAAAGCTCCCCCGCTCCGCTTCGGCAGAGCGAAGCCGCAATTTTCCGTGACCTTCCTGCTTGATGCGGAGGGCGACCCGATCTTCGCTGCTGTCATGCGCCTCTCGCTCGGGATCGTCAAGTCCGAGTTCCCGGTTATCTACGCCGACGCGGTGAAGGAGTACAAGGCCGCGCCGACCGGCAATCCTGCTACGGGTCTTGTCGGGCTGCTGGTACCGTACATCAAGTTCCCGTTCGTCTCCGGCGAGGACGCCAATGAAGCGCGGCGTCAGGAAGAGAAGAACGAGTACCCTTGGGCACCCGGCAAGATCCTGTTCAAAGCCTCTAGTGGCGAGGCTCGGCAGCCGGCGCTCGGCTCGGTCGAAACCGGCAAAGGTGTCCGTTTCGACCCCGCCGCGATTGCCATGAACGCCGGCAAGTTCTTCCACGGCGCCGAGGCTTTCTTCGAGGTGCTGTTCGCCAGTTACCTCGTTGACAGCAAGCGCTATGTCAAGGCGTATTTGCAGAAAGTTTATATCACCGGCAAGGGCTCGCGCCTCGGCGGCGACGCCGGCAGCGAGACGTTCGACAAGTACGTTGGCGGCGTCTCGAACCTCAACCCCGTGGGCGACGACGACATTCCATTCTGAGGTTTGGTGGGGACGGGCGAAAGCGCTCAGCGGATACGTAAGGGCCGCACTTCATTTATGCCTGTCCTGTCGCCCATAAGGGCCAGAAAACCGGAGTTTGCAAAAGCAATGGCTCCGTCAGTAGTGGTCCGGCCACAGGGCAGGCGCAAATGAAGACCGAAGTTGTTCTGGATTTTGAGACCTGCAATCCATACTGCGATCTGACAAAGGTTGGCAGCCGGGTTTACGCCGAGCATTGGGCGACCGAGATCCTTTGCCTTTCTTTCCGGCCTGTCGGGCGCATGACATTGCTATGGGTTCCGTCATTTCCTGCCGATCGGCTTCGGGATTATGCCGAAAACCCAGAAGCGCTGTTCATTGCGCACAATGTCGGCTTTGAGAAGGATATCTGGCGCGAGATCATGGTGCGCCAGTACGACTTCCCCGACATTCCGAACGAACGCTGGCACGACACCATGTCTGTTTGTGCGCTGAAAGCCGTGCCGCTGTCACTCGAGAAGGCCCTCCCCGTTCTCGGCCTCGGCGAAAAAGACAAGGATGGGTCGAAATTAACCATAAGCCTGTCGAAATTCGGACGCATCACGCGCAAAACGCCGAAATCCGTGCTGCCCGAGCGCACGCCGGCCGTGATGCAGCGCGTCTACGACTACTGTGCGAAGGATGTTGACGATGAAGTGGCTCTCCATGATCGCCTTGGCTATCTCCCTGACGCGGAACGTTGTGTCTGGCTCCTCGACCAAACGACCAACGAACGCGGCCTGCTCCTGGACTGCGGCTTTATCGCTGGCGCTCAACGGGTTGTTGATCTCGCTCGCGATCCTCTCCTGGTAGAGTTCCGGGAACTGACCGGGCTCGAACCGGGACAGACGGCCGCGGTAGTGAAGTGGGCGCAGGCTCAGGGCGTCGAGTTGCCCAACCTGCAAAAAGGCACGATCGCCGAACTGCTCGGCGAAACAGAGGACACAGACGATGAAGATGCGGGAATACTCGGGGCAGCGGACCGACGCCTATCTGATCTCCCCGGAAACGTCCGCCGAGCGCTTGCTATTAGATCGCTTGTGGGAAGCTCTTCGATCAGCAAACTTTCCAGAATGGAGGCGTGTATCAGTCGCGACGGAAGGGTTCACCGGCTCTTGCAGTATCACGGGACTGGGCCCGGACGATGGGCCGGACGCCTCTTCAACCCGCTCAACTTCCCACGCGGCATCGCCAAAACCCGAGACCACAAAACCCCAGACCCTGAGATCCTTGCTGACCTTGTTACACCCGGACGATGCGAAGACATTGAGGCTCTTGGGCTACAGGTAGAAGACCCTCCCAACTCTGGTCACTGGCGCGACGCCAACCCGATCGAGGTAGTCGCTTCCGCACTGCGGCACGCGATTATCGCCGCGCCAGGGCATACGCTGATGGAGATGGATTTCACCCAGACCCAAGCGCGCATTGTGCTCGCGCTTGCCGGGCAGCATGATTTCCTCGATTTGCTCCGCGCTGGCCACGATCCGTACCTGCTGATGGCTGAAGGCATCTTCGGCGCCCCACGCGGTTCCCTGACGAAAGCCGCGCACCCGGAGAAGCGCCAGTTCGGGAAGAACACCTTCCTCGGATGCGGCTTCCAGATGGGGCCGTCTACCTTCTGCCAGAAGTTCACCGCAGGATGCGCGTGCAAGCCCGGTACAAGGCCGTGCGAGCATCCTGACAGTGCGGCGTATCAGCAGGCAGCCGCGGGCATCCGAGGCTACCGTGAGATCGTGGCACCGATGGTGCCGCCCGTATGGTACGCGCTTGAAGACGCTGCGCTGCGCACGGTGGTCGATCGTCGCCCGCATGAAGCCTACGGCATCCGGTATGAACTGGAAGACGGCTGGCTCACCGCGCGGCTGCTCGATGGGAAGAAGATCTACTACTGGAACCCGCAGCGTGCCTCGCCTCGCGAGGGATGGACAAAGGATTGCTGGACCTACCAGACGACCAAGATGGGGCGGATGGTTACGGTCTACGCCTACGGTGGACTTCTCACTGAGAATGTGGTAATGGGTCATGAGCGTCAACTGCTCGTCCGCGCCATGCTCCAGTGCGAGAAGGAAAATCTTCCGGTAATTTTCAACGGATACGACGCGATCGTGGCCGAACCGGAATTGGCCCACGCCAACCCGGAACACCTCAAGCAGATCATGTGCGACCCACCAGATTGGGCGCGCGAGATCAAACTCCCCATCGACGCCGAGGGCTGGGTCGGCAACCGATACCGAAAGGGCTGAGTGATGGTAGACAGGGAGACGATGCTGAGCGCCGTACTCGTTTGGATGGAGCGTCAGCCCGAGCACGAACGCCTCGCTGCGATCGGTACGCTGGCGACAGTCGTTCTCGGCAGTTCGTCGCCAGATAAGCAAGCCATCTGGTTCGGTCAGCTTGAGCGCTCGCTCATGCGTTTGTCCGAGCCGCGTCCGGAGTACGTAAATTGACCGAGGCGGAGTTGCGTGAAGCCAACGGGCTGGTCACGCGGTTCTACCGGTCGAAGGTGTTTGATGAGAAGGTCATCCTTCAAACCCGGCTGTTCCATCTTGGGGTCGCGCTCGACACGCCGCTGAATGTCCCGGACCCGCACGCGCCGGCCGGTGGAAGCGCGGCCGCGCTGAAGGCCGCCTGATGGCGCACTCGCGCGACAAGGGCAAGCGCGGCGAACTCGAACTCCGGGACGTGCTGCGCGCCCACGGGTATGAGGCTCGCCGGGGTGGTCAGCAGGGCAACGGCGGCAGCGCCGACGCGCCGGACGTGATCCACAACATCCCCGGTATTCACATTGAAGTCAAGCGCGTCGAGGCGTTCTCATGCCTCACCCGCGCGATGGAGCAAGCCAAGAAGGATGCGGGCGCGCTGACGCCGACCGTGTTCTCGCGCACCAACCGGAGCGAATGGCTCGTCACGGTATGCGCTAAGGATTTCTTCAATCTTCTGCTTCAGATGGGGACACCATGAACAAGCAGGAAGGACCGTCCGATCTCGTACACCGGCGCGGACTGGCGTTCGGGCTCTACGAAGGGGAAGCATTCGTTTTCGTGAAGGAGCGCTACTATGGTGTCTGCTGGGCCATCTCCGGGAAAGACCAAGAGACAAGCCTACCTGGCCGCGTGGCACGCGGCGCATCCAGGAGCCGCCAGGGCATATCGGGCCGCGTGGCGCGCCGCGAACCCTGAGAAGATCCGCGCCTATCAGGTCGGCTACGCCGCGGCGAACCGGGAGAAGATGCTGGCTTACCAAAGAGAATACAACCGGACCAACCAGTTGAAGAAGCAACTCTATCGCGACAGTCACTATGACGACCGGCGCCATGCTGAAGCGGTATTCCGAAATACGATCAGGCTCAACTTCTACGGACAACTTTGATGCGCAACGACCTTGAATTCCTCAATATGTATATGGGCGGCTCATGGATGCGGTGGATGTCCGTGGGCTTCATTCGAGCCGGCCGACGATGAGCGACTTTATCGTGGGATGCGCGATCGTCTTGCAGGTGCGCAAATGACGCCCAGGAATGGCGAAAGCCGAGAGGACTTTGCCGCTCGGCGTAAGGCGTATGATGTTACTCGCTGGCGAGTAACCCAGCGTACAGTTGGTCCCGACGGCTCCCTGCGCTCTGAGACGCAGAGGCCGGTGCCGACGATGGTGCCGGTCAAGATCGTCGATCCGCGCACCGTCTCTCGCACCACGACGCTCTACAACGCCGCCGGCGAGGCCCAACTTCAGTGGGTACAGGAAAAGCCGGAGGACGCTGACCGGCTCGCTATCTGGAAGACCGTGGCTGATGAGCTTGCCAAGGATCTGCCACGCGTGCGGCCCATCCTCGCGGTCAACAGCGAGCACTATTCAAAGACCATGATGGCGTGCTACCCGGTCGGCGACCACCATCTCGGGATGCTGTCCTGGCGCCCGGAGACCGGCACGAGCTATGACCTAGAGATCGGCGAGCGTATGCTGACCAAGGCGTTTCAGCATCTTGTTCCGCTCTCGCCGCGGTGCGCACGCGCAGCCATCGTGTTCCTGGGCGACTTCCTGCACTACGACAGCCAGGTCCCCGAGACGCCGGCGCACAAGCACAAACTCGACGCCGACAGCCGGTTCCAGAAGATGATCCGCGCGGCGATCCGCGTCGTGCGCCGTGTCATCGACGTGACGCTTGCGTGGCATGAGCATGTCGAGATCATCGTGGAGCCCGGCAACCACGATCCCTACAGCGCCGTCTGGCTGATGGAAGCGCTTCATAACCTTTACGAGAGCGAGCCCCGTATCTCGGTCGATACGACACCCCGCTCCTACCACTACATCCGGTTCGGCAAGTGCCTCGTCGGCACGCACCACGGCGATCTCGCCAAGCCGGCCGCACTTGCCGGCATCATGGCATATGATCGCCCGCAGGATTGGGGAGAGACGGAATATCGGACCTGGTGGACCGGACACATTCACCATAAGTCGGCGGACGACATCCCGCACACGGGCGTTTCCTGGGAGAGTTTTCGCATCCTACCGCCGGCGGACGCATGGGCCGCGAACAAGGGCTACCGCTCTATCCGCGACATGAAAGCGATCGTGCTCCACCACGAGCACGGCGAAGTTGCCCGACACACAGTCAACCCTAAGATGATTGAGGAAGCGTAATGGACGCGAGCACTCGTAAGTCGATGCCCGTCACGACTGGCGTGCTCGATTATTTCCCCGACGCGATCAGGGCCGTGGCGCAGGTTTCGTTCCGCGCGACCGAGCAGCACCATCCGGGTGAGCCGATGCATTGGGAACGCGGGAAGTCGATGGATCAGGCGGACTGCATCGCGCGGCACCTGATGGAGCGCGGCACGATCGACGACGACGGCATGCGCCACAGCGCCAAGATGGCTTGGCGCGCACTCGCGTTGCTTCAGATCGAGATCGAAGCGGAGAAGAAATGACGGAGCGCTGCCCATACCCGGAGTGCGTTAGGTGCTGCCCCGATCACGCCTGCGCCAAGGTGCTGCGCGAGATTATCGAAGCGTGGAACGCGGCGGGCAGCCACATGAACGCCCGGCAGTTCCAAGGTGTGCTCGATGGGGCGCAAGAGAATTCCAGGAGTAGCAAAGCAAAATGAGCCCTCGTCAGCTTGCTCAGGCAGAAGGACGGACGCGCTATCTTGGGAAGCCGTGTAAGAAGCACGGGCATGTCGGGTGGCGTAACACGTCGGGGGGTCACTGCATCGAATGCGGTCTCTTGGACAACCCAGGTCTGAGAGAGTACCGCAATCTATGGCGTCGAATGGACCGGCGCAACCATCCGGAAAACCGCAAAGAGGCCGACAGACGCCACTACCTGAAATACCGGGAAAGTATCTTGCGCCGGAAGGCTCTCAACCCTAACACATATAAAAGTGATGCGCACCGTAATGCCGTCACGGCCAATACCCTGCGCTTGCTGTACTACCCGGAGACCTTCTAGGTCGTGCTGTCGACGTGATCCGATCGGCGCGCTGCGATCAAGGCAGCAGCGGTGATTTGGGCGGCGGCGATGATCTTCGCCGCTTCCGCCTCCGCCTTGTTCTCCCTGAGCCGATCCCAGATGCAGATGGCGTACCACACGACGGCCAGCATGCCGCCGACGGTGCCGACGATCATCGGCAGAAACGTCATGAACCCCATGAACACGGAGAAGACGGCCAGCAGCTCGGCTGCGAGCCATTGGTGCAGGTTGAAATCCTTCATCATGGCCGTTACCAGGCGCAGGCCACGCCCACAGCTTGCGAAGCCTGGCTGGCGTAGAAGGCAACCTTCATCTGGCCTTTCGCCATCGCAATGGCGTGCACGGCATTGTCGCCGGCCTGAGCCGCGCAAGCCGCCGCGGCGGTAGCCGAGAGGATGGTGCCCGCCCCTGGGATCGCCCCGCCGCACGGCGCGGCCCCCTTGTTGATCGAAGTAAACCCGGCTTCGGTCGCGTTGATCCGACCGAGTTGGGCCGGGGTGGGCGTGCAAGCGGACATGAACAGAAACGCCCACGGCAGGAAGAGCATCGCGGCGTACTTAAACATGGGTGATTATCTTTGATGGGGGTTGAGGGTCGATGACGTTGTGGACACGCTGGAACCAAGCGATCCCACCGCCCCCAAGCACCACCGTCAGAAGAACGGCTGCGGCTGCGGCTACATCATGCCCGAGTGGGAAGTGTCCATTCCAACCGAGCAGGACCGAAAGCATTCCCGTCAGCCCGGCAGCGGTACCGACATGGCCGACATTAACCTGCGCCATTTCGTCTCCTAAGAATAGTGTGTGAGCTATATCATAAGTACGCACATAATGTCAACCCATAAGTACAATCCAACCGATCCCGTCGAACACAACTCCGATATGACCGTAGGCGGTACGGAGCCGGGACGAGGTCGACCTTCGGCGCGCGCCGATCAGTTGCCGGCGGACGCGGCAGCCAGAGGACCGGTGCCTGGAACAGCCAAGGCGCTGGCTGGTATGGAGCCGGGACGAGGTCGACCTTCGGCGCGCGCCGATCAGTTGCCAGCGGACGCGGCAGCCAGAGGACCGGTGCCTGGAGCAGCCACGGCGCTGGCCGACATTAACCTGCGCCATTCCGTCTCCTAAGAATAGCGTGTGAGCTATATCATAAGTACGCACATAATATCAAGTGACACCTAACGCGGTGAGATGATTTTGGAGAGTTGTTTGTCTGGCTTCCAGCACGGTTGTCAACGCCGCGGCCAGTGTCGCGTCGATCGCACCGGGGAGATCAACCCGGATCTCTGGTTGCCGCGGCGACGACTGGACGAGCACGGCGAAGCGCGCGGCCGTCGACAGGATCGCCAGGGCGCTAGCTACGCGGTCGAGATCCCGCGACAAAGCATCAGCAGTAGCTAATTCGGTTCTGATGGTCATAGCTCATACGCTGTAAGTGAGGCGTTTATGATGGAAGTTACATCGGCGGAGTTCTGGTTCTGGAGAGCCAGATCATACCAGTATGTAACCCCGGCCGCCAACCCCGCGACGAGAGATTGCAGTGTGAACGGGGCATACGTATCCCCTCCGTCGAAGCAAACGGATACCTCTGTCCCGGATACAGCGGCCCCGTTCGCTGGTGCTGTTCCGGTTCCATAATACAGGATCGCTCCCCCCCACCCGGCTGACGAGCTTCGGGAGAATGATCCGCTTATCTGAAAGAGCACGCGCCCGGTAAACACCGGCGTGATCGAGCCCGCGAGCCCCTGCATTAGGGGTGTCACGCCGGTAACGCCGGTCGGGTTGGCGGGGTTGGATTGGTGAACCGCAAGCTGCCCCGGCGTTACATTCACGCCGGACTTGTAATACCCGACGGAGACGTTGACCGTTCCTGCGCCTTTGTCACCGCCGGCTACCGTTGACGGAACTGTGACACCTTCCTGTAGGCGCAGGACTTCGGCGATAGATTGGGTTCCATCCGGCGTCGCCAGGAATGACAAATATGTGCCGCCGTTTGTGCTCGACCAAAGCGATGAAGTAGTTGCGTAGAGGATCGCGCCGTTGTACGCTCCTGCCCCGTATCCCTGCGCCGCAAGCTGATACAGAATTTGCCCGGATGGCGTGGCAGCGGGAGCGGCTTGTGTGCCGCCCGTGGCGATCATATAGATAGCGGGGAACTGTGTGTTCGCGACATTCCCCGCGCTTTTTATTGCCATATAGACTTGGTTGGCGTCGGCGCCGTCCAGGCTGAACACCCCCGGTTGGGGCGTTGTCATGTTGTTGCCGGTGTATTGCAACAAACCGCTGACCGGGTTGAGCGACAGGATCGCCGACGAGTACGGCGCGGCGCCTGCACCACCGCCCATGACAAAATCGTTCGCTCCCAGCGCGGCCGAACTAGCGAGCGTTCCAGATGCGCTTGCATAGACGACGCCGCCGGACGTGTACGTGACGGTCCCTGTACCGCCGTGGTTGACGGGCAACACCTTACCGTAATTCAGCCAGAGGGAAATCCACTCGTCGCCGTCGAACAGTACGCCATAGCAGCCCTCCGCGGCATCGAGGACGAGTGTGGCTGCGCCGTCGATCAAAGTGCCGTCGCGCGTCGCCAGCGTGAACGGCGTCCCTGCCGCTACGCCCAGGCTATCCTTGACGACGTAGAGCTTGCCCACAATCGGGTCGGCCGGCAGGTAGATGTTGACAGCGGATGCAGTTGTTTGCCGCATGGAGATGATGTTGCCGTGCGTGTGCGCCGGCTGCGGCGGCACGATCTGCCCGACGAAAGCATCCCGAGGAAGCGGCGCCGCCGTGTAGTCGATGCGCAGCAGGTAGGCGTCTTCTCGATGCGCTCGCGGACCAACCCACGGGACTACCGCCGGCGCTGCGCTCGGCACGACATCGAATGTCTGGGCCTGCCCAGCGCTTGTCCAGGAGATGTTCTCCCATACCGTCGCGTCTATCCAAGCGGTTCCATTGTAGTATTGAAGGTGTACGTTGCCCGGACCTTGCAGGTAGTAGGTATCGTCGCGCGTGGTGATCTTGACTTCCAGGACCACGACCGGAGAAGCGAACGCATATTCATACCAGCACGGCTGGGCATTCGAGGCCCAGAAGGTAGTGATATTGCCGTCGATGGCAAGCGGTACGCTCGTTCCGCTGTAATCGGACGAGGCAGTAGCAGTACCGCCCGAGATTATGTTGGCGCCCCCGACAGTAGAATGAAACTCCAGTTCGGCGATCGCGGTGTTGTCGTTGGGATCTCCGTCGTTCCCGTCCATAAACACGCGCCAGTCGGCATACGCGGTGGTCCCGTCATACCCGGCGTAGGCTGTAACTGCGAGCGTCTGCGCAACCCCGGACGCCCAGGTTGCCGGGGTTGCCAGTACTCCGTAGCCAAACCAATTCGTCCCGTCATCGCTGTACGCGATCTGCCCGCTGGTGACAGTCTCGTAGTAGTAGGCATCGTTTCTGGGAGTTATCTTCAGTTCCGCAACGCCGGCGATACCATTGCCGGCGCCGAAGTCGTATCCCCACCAGGTATTTTCGGCGGCGTAACTGATCGGGTTGTCCTGGGATACCCAGAAGGTGCTGACGTTTCCATCCACCGCGGCGGACGCGGGGTAGGTTGACGAGGAGATGGAACTGGCAGATGCGGTACCGCCTGCCAGGACGTTAGCGCCGCCTACCGACGTGTGAAACTCGATCTCGGCAATGGAGTTGGCATCGTCGTTGGCGCTTGGGCCGGAAAACCGCGGCGCCAGGATCTCGAGCCGCCAATAGCGATGAATGGTCATGCCGAAAAACGCAGCTTGCGCTGCGCTCCTTTCTTAACCGCCGATCTCTGCGAACCACACCGTTGCCGACATATGCACCGTTCCTGTCACGACCGACAACAGGCGCAGACAGAAGCTCTCGGACGGCCCGATGACCGGAGCGGGGATGCCGCTTTCGCCCGGCAGCGCGAAGGTCAAGTCGAGACCGTTGGCGATATGCTCAGCTGCCGAGAAATTCGTCGTGGCGATCCCGGTGGTCGTGGCGACGATAGTGTTGTTCGCCAGCACGATAGCTGAACCGGCGGCATCGCCGGGGTCCATCTTGACAACTGCGGGGATAGATCCACCGCTCCCGTTCGTCACCGTCGCGGGCATGAACAAGCCCTCGAAGGAAATTTGCTGCGCAGTCGGTTCGGTCGTGTCCGTGGCGCTGACCTTGACGCGCTTGACGAAAACGAGCTTACCGGCAGCGCCTTCGATCTGGAAGATATCCTGCGCGGCCGACACCGCGACAGCCTGCGTTTGCGCACTGTACATTCTCATGGCTTACTCCAAGTAGACGTCTGTGGTTTGAGTGACAATCGAGACGATGCCGAGACTGCCTCCGCTGGAAGCGAGGAGGGTAGAAATTGACGTGCCGACCGGAATGGCCGGAACTGGTTGCAGGTTCGCGAGCACTTCGTTTTGGCCGATCGGCCCAAGCCCGGTGCCAGCGCCTGACGCTTGCTGCACCGCATTTTGGAAAGCCCCGGAAAGTTGGATGTTCCCGAGGATCTGGTGGGCCGCGTCGTGCGCGGAGATGATCCGCGCCTGGCGCACTCCGCCGCCCGCCGGGACGCCGACAAAACTCCCGGCGGTTCCGGGTAGCGGCGTGCGGACAATCTGCGTCACGGCGGCGTACTCGCGGCGCTCGGCAATCCCGCGCTGCCGCCGGCGCTCGGCAATCCCGCGCTGCCGCCGGCGCTCGGCAATCCCGCGCTGCCGCC
>VFSW01007873.1_pt1 | contig 15399 bp, 10 predicted proteins | sample 5358111 | NCBI WGS metagenome assembly VFSW01 (sample SAMN11554181, study PRJNA540505) | mine drainage metagenome | isolation source: sediment from site ElyBrook_90M | place: USA: Ely Copper Mine, Vershire, VT | collected 2017
CCCCCGGCGCCCGGGGGCGCCGCCGCGCGATTGGTGCCATTGGCACCACCGGACGGGCCGCGCGCGCCCGGGCCGCGGCGGGGCCGGCCGCGAGCGCCGCGGCCACGGCGGCCGACAGCAGCAGTTCGCCGGCGCGCGCGCGCGCGCACAGCCGCGCGGCCACGTTGACCGTGTCGCCGACCAGCGTGCGCACCTTGTTTCCGGGAGGCCCGAGCGGGCCGAGGGCGACCTCGCCGAGGTGCAGGCCCACCCCGATGCCGGTCTCGAGCGACAGTTCGCGGTGCCAACGGTCCGCGACCCGGCCGAACTCCCCGAGCATCTGCTGCCCGGCAGCGAGCGCCGCTCGCGCCCCGTCGCACTCGGGGCTGTCCAGACCGAAGCCGGCCATCATGCCGTCGCCCGCCATGTGGAACATCGCCCCGCCATTGAGCGCGGTCGCACCGCCGAGCACATCGAAGAATTCGTCGAGCAAAGCCACCACGCCGCTCGGCGCCAGCCTTTCGGCCAGGCGTGTGTAGCCGCGCAGATCGACGAACAGCACCGAGGCGCGGGTGGTCTCCGTGGCGGACGGGCCCGAGTGGCTCTGCACGGCGAGCGTGGTCACACGCAGATCGGGCGCTTGGCCGGACAACCGCTTACCTCTGACACTTGAACGACTGCCTTATCCTAGCATTCCCGCGGGGCTTCGGTAATGCGCGGCATCGGCGTATATTTTGCCCATGCTCGCCCATACGTCACGCCGTCGAGTGCTCTTGGCCGGCGGCGCCTTGTGCATCACCGCCGCGGCGTGGGCGCTCGACCTCGGCTCCCTGACCAACGCCGACGCGACGGCGGGCCTCAAGAAGGCGCTCGACCAGGGCATCTCGCAGGCCGTCGGCAAACTCGGAGTCGCCGGCGGCTTTCTCGACAACCCCTCGGTGAAGATCCCGCTGCCGCCCAAGCTTGCGCAGGCCGCGGGCCTCATGCGCATGCTGGGCATGGGCGATCAGACGGACAAATTGGTGGTGGCCATGAACCGCGCCGCCGAGGCCGCGGTGCCCGAGAGCAAGGTTCTGCTCGAGCAGGCGCTCAAGCAGATGACGGTCGCGGACGCGAAGCAGATACTCACCGGCGGCGACGACGCGGCCACGCAATATTTCAAGCGGGTGACCTATCAGCCGTTGCAGAAGAAGTTCGCGCCCATCGTCACGCGCGAAACGCAGAAGGTCCGGCTTGCGGACGCGTACGATGCGGTCGCCGCCAAGGGCGTCGCGCTCGGTGTGCTGAAGCCCGAGCAGGCGACCCTCGAATCCTACGTCACCGCGAAGACGCTCGACGGACTCTATTTCATGATGGCCGAGGAAGAGCGCGCCATTCGCAAGGATCCGCTCGGCCAGAGCAGCGCGCTTCTGAAGAAGGTCTTCGGCGCGATCCGCTGACGGCGCGGCGGCCGCCATGTGTTCCATGTGTGGGACTCCCATGCGCCCAACGCGTTCGGATGCGTGGCTCACCAGCTGGCGCTCGTGCGCGAACTGGCGCTGCCCGAGCGTCCACTGCAGCTGCAGGCCGTCGTGTTCGAAGCTCGCTGAGACCATGTGGCGATGGGTGGATCCATGCCGCATGACCTGATCGTGGTCGGCGCGGGTCTTGCTGGTCTTGCGCTCGCGCGCGCAATGACTGCGCGAGGGGCGGACGTCGTGGTCTTGGAGGCACGGTCACGCGTGGGTGGCCGGGTACTGAGTCATCGTACGGCAGCGGGTTGCTACGATTTGGGACCGGCGTGGATCTGGCCCACGCTGCAGCCGAGGGTCGCGCACCTGGTGCGATCGGCGGGGCTCGACCTGTACGAGCAGGCGCAAGGCGGCGCATTTCTCCATCAGGATCCGCAGGGCAACGTACGGCGCCTGGCCCACGGCTTCGCGCAGGAGCCGGCCAGCATGCGTATACGCGGCGGCCTCGAGGCGCTGACGGCCGCCATTGCGCGCGACTGTGCCGCCGATTCCATCCGGCTGGGATCTCTCGTCCGGCGCATCGCCGTGCACGAGCATGGCGTCGAAGTCAGTGCGCAAGGCCCCGAGGGTACGGTCACCCGCCACGCCCGACGCGCGGCGCTGGCGTTGCCGCCGCGGCTGATCGGTGCCATCGAGGTGCAGCCGCCGACGCCGGCGGCGCTGCGGGAGCGTTTCGATGCCGTTCCGACGTGGATGGCCGGGCAGGCGAAGGCGCTGGCGATCTACGACAGGGCCCACTGGCGCGAGGCGCATCTGTCGGGCAGCGCGATCAGCCAGTGCGGCCCGCTGGCGGAAATTCATGACGCGAGTCTGCCGGGCGCCTCGGAAGCGGCGCTCTTCGGCTTCTTCGGCTGGGATGCCGGACGGCGTCACCGGCATCGCGCGAACTTGAAGGACCAGGTGGTCGCACAACTCCGAGGCTTGTTTGGGCCCGACGGGGGCGGACCCCGGGAAGTTCTCATTCAGGACTGGGCCGCCGAGCCATTGACCTCGATCGCCGCCGACGGCGCCGCCCACAGCGGTCACCCGGAATACCGCCCGCTCCCGCTGCCGGAACCCTGGGGTATCCGACTCATGCTGTGCGGTTCGGAGTCGGCGCCCGAGTTCGCGGGCTACCTCGAAGGCGCATTGGCGAGCGCCGAGGTGGCCGCGGCATGGGCTCTGCCTGATCGCTGCGCCAGGAGCCGCCATTGAGCACCTGCCGGAATGCATGCGTGCGCAGCACGTCGTAGCCCCGTTCGGCGAGGAACACCGCATTGCGGCCCTCCCCTTCGCCAAGGCATAAGACGGTGCCGCCCTGCGCAATGGCGGCGGCATGCTCCCGCAGAAAATCGTTGGGCTCCGTACCGTAGTAATAGGCGGTGGGCGTAGCGTTCATCCCAAGGGTTCATGGCGACGCCGGCGTCAAATGCGGTCCATTGCCCGCCATGATCGACTTGGATCGCGCGTTCATGCGCGAGATGTTCGGGCGGAACTCGTCGGGCAAATCCTCCGCCGCCTGGACCCCTCGAGTGGTAAATGGAGGCTAGGAGCGGAATCGAACCGCTGTACGCGGCTTTGCAGGCCGCTGCATGACCACTCTGCCACCTAGCCCCTCGAGGCCATGAAAATGAAGAACCCCGGACTGGCCGGGGTTCTCGGATTAAGTGGAGCGGGAAACGAGGCTCGAACTCGCGACCTCAACCTTGGCAAGGTTGCGCTCTACCAACTGAGCTATTCCCGCCCTTAGCGGACTCGCCATTTTAGGGGCAAGCCGTCCGGAGTCAAGCGTCGGCGCACGTCGGCGCACTCGGCTTCACAATTTCGCGCTGCCGCGCAGCTCCGGCCAGGCGAGCCTCAAGTAGGCCACCATGGACCACAGGGTGAGCACGGCGGCCACGGCCGTCAGCAGCAGGCCCAAGCGATAGATGGGCAGCCCGAGCAGATCGCGCCGGAACAGGAGCATCGACAGCCCCACGATCTGCATCACCGTCTTCGACTTGCCGAGCCTCGATACTTTGATCCGGCTGCGCGCGCCGATCTCCGCCATCCACTCGCGCAGCGCCGACACCGCGATCTCGCGTCCGATGATCACGATCGCGGTGATCGCCACGAACCAGCGGGGGTCCTTCGAGACGATCAGCACCAGCGCGGCGGCGACGATCAGCTTGTCGGCCACCGGATCGAGAAATGTGCCGAGACGCGAGGTCTGGCCCAGCTTGCGCGCGTAGTAGCCGTCCAGGGTGTCGGTGATGCCGGCGAGCGCGAACGCGGTGCACGCCGCCGGTCCCGCCCACCAGTACGGCAGGTAGAACGCCGCCGCGATGGCCGGGATCATCAGCATGCGCAGCCACGTGAGCGTATTCGGCAGATTCCATGCCGAGCCGCGCACGCCGACGTCATTGCCCTGGGTGGAGGTGCTCATAGATTACCTGTGCAAGCTCGCGCCCCAGCCCGCGGATCTGGGCGAAATCGTCGATACCGGCGCGCAAGATGCCCTGCAGGCCACCGAATTGCTTCAGCAGCTCGCGGCGTTTCACGGGCCCAAGGCCCGGGATCGTCTCGAGTATCGACTGACTGTGGCGCTTGGCGCGCTTGCGCCGGTGTCCCGCGACCGCAAAACGATGCGCCTCGTCGCGCACCCGCTGGATCAGATGCAGCGCCATCGAGTCCGGTGAAAGTATAGTGGGCGTATCGCGCCCCAACAAGAAAAGCTGCTCCTGGCCGGGGCGCCGATCGGGCCCCTTGGCCACCCCGATCAGCGTGATGCCGGTCAGGCCGAGCTCATCGAGCACGGACGCGGCCTGCGCGAGCTGCCCCTTGCCGCCGTCGATCAGCAACACCTCGGGCGCCGGTATCTCGCCGTCGCGCACCCGCTTGTAGCGGCGCGCCAGCGCCTGGTGCATGGCCGCGTAATCGTCGCCCGGCCGGATGCCGCCGATGTTGAAGCGCCGATACTCGTCCTTGAGCGCCCCCTCGACGCCGAACACGACGCACGACGCCACCGTATCGGTGCCCCCGGTGTGGCTGATGTCGAAGCACTCCAGGCGGGTCGGCGTCTCCGGCAGATCGAACGCCTCGCGCAGCTCCTCGAGCCCCGCCTCGATGCTCGACCGCGCGAGGCCGCGCATCTTGAGCGCCTGCTCGGCGTTCTCGCGCATCATGTCGAGCCAGCGGGCGCGGATGCCGCGCACCGAGGCGCTGATGCGCACCTTGTGGCCCGAACGCTCGGCGAGCGTCGCCTCGAGCACCGGCATTTCGTCGAACGGCCGGTCGACCAGGATCTGCGCGGGCGACTCCCGCTCGAGGTAGTACTGGGCGACGAACGCCTCCAGCACTTCGGGCGCCTCCGCGACCTGCACCCGCGGAAAGAAGGTTGCACTGCCGAGGCTGCGGCCGCCCCGCACGAACATGAGCGCAACGCAGAATTCCCCGTTGCGCTCGGCCACGGCGATCACGTCGGCATCGTGATTCACGTCCGCGATCACGATCTGCTGCGCCTGCACGGCCTTCAGGCTGGCGAGCTGATCGCGCAGCCGCGCGGCCTCCTCGAACTCCAGGCGCTGGGCCGCCGCCTCCATGCGCCGCGCCAGATCCTGGTTGACCTCGTCGTCGCGCCCCTCCAGCACCTTGACGACCGCGCCCACGTCGCGCGCATAGCTGTCCCGCGAGATCAGGCCGACGCACGGCGCGGTGCAGCGTCGGATCTGGTACTGCAGGCACGGCCGGGATCGGTTCGCGAAGTAGGTGTCCGCGCAATTGCGCAACCGAAACAGCTTCTGCAGCTGATTGAGCGTCTCGCGCACCGCACCGGCCGACGGATACGGGCCGAAGTAGCGGCCGGGCTCCTTGCGCGATCCGCGGTAGAAGCTCAGACGCGGAAATTCGTGGCGGGTATCGAGGTGCAGAAAGGGAAAGCTCTTGTCGTCGCGCAGCACCACGTTGAACCGCGGCCGGTGCCTCTTGATCAGGTTGAACTCGAGCAGCAGCGCCTCGGTGTCCGAGTTCGTGATGGTCACCTCCATCCCCGCGGTCTTGGCGACCAGCGCCTGCACCTTCGGCTGCACGTTGCCCGCCTGAAAATACGAGCCGACCCGCGACTTGAGATTGCGCGCCTTGCCCACGTAGAGCACCTCACCGTCGGCGGCGAGCATCCGGTACACGCCCGGACGCGCGGGCAGGCCCTCCACGAAGCGCTTCGGATCGAACGGCGGCGGCGCGTCCATGCTCATCGGGCGGCGGCGGCGCCCTCGAGCAGCGCGCGCGCACGCACGAACACGGCCTCGAACATCTCCGTGGTGAGGCGCCGGGTTTGCGTGTTGTAGCGGCTGCAATGGTACGAGTCGAGCAGCACGCGCCCCGCGCTCAAGGGATGCTCGGCGCCGTGCGCGAAGCGTCCATGGCTCGCGCGCAGGCCGCTGGCGCGCAGCACCGCGGCGTGCGCGATGGCGCCCAAGGCGAGGATGACGCGCGCCTGCGGGCTCTGCGCGAGCTCGGCCCCGAGGTAGTCGTTGCAGGCGGCGATCTCCGCGGGCAGCGGCTTATTCGCCGGCGGCAGGCACTTGACCGCATTGGTGATGCGCGCATCGTCGAGGCGCAGGCCGTCCTGCGCGTCGGTGGAGATCGCCGCGGAGCCGAAGCCGAACTTGTACAAGGTGGCGTACAGCAGTATTCCGGCGTGGTCGCCGGTGAACGGCCGGCCCGTGCGATTGGCGCCCTTCAGACCCGGCGCCAGGCCGACGATCAGCAGGCGCGCGCGCGGATCGCCGAACGGCGGCACCGGCCGGCAGTGATAATCCGGGTGATCGAGACGCACGGCCTCGAGGAAGGATCCCAGGCGTGCGCAGCGGCGGCAGTGGACGTCGAAAATGGGGTTCATCATGAATAAAAACGGGCTACGCGGAAACTCCGCGTAGCCCGCCATCGATCGCGCCTGGAATTTTGGACTAACCCGAGCGCAACCCGAACCGTGACCGCCCTGCCGCTCACCGCTTCGACCCCGCAAACCCCTCGAGGTTTCATCCCCGTGGCATTTACTTGCCGGGGCGCCGAATTTCCTGGTTCGCTGTCGAAAATTCCTTGCAATCCATGCGGTTGTATCAATCTCCGGCGATGCCGGCGACGTTCATGCGCCGCATTCGATTGTCGATGGGCAGGACGGGTCGATGCGCAGGATAACACCTGCGCGAGGCGTGGCAACCGAAGTTTTTCCAAACCGCTGTCGCTTTTCGCGATTTAATCTAGGTAATAGTCGCAACTATTTGTTTTTTAACATGGAAATAGTCGAACTCAGCACGGTCTCACGCCCTCGTAGAGCGTTCGCACGCGGCCGGGTTTTGCCCTACGGCCGCACCCCTCGATGACGGCCGCCCGCGCGGCGCGCGATCATCATCGCGAGCTCGAGCGACTGCTCGGGATTCAATCGCGGATCGACCTGCGACCGATAGGCGCGCGCCAGATCCGCCTCGGTCAAGCCGCGCGCGCCGCCGACGCACTCGGTCACGTCCTCGCCGGTCAATTCGACGTGTACTCCGCCGAGCATCGATCCGCCGTCCTCGTGAATGCGGAAGGCCGCTTCCACCTCCGCGAGGATGTTGTCGAATCGGCGCGTCTTGACGCCGCCCGCGGTGGTCTCGGTGTTGCCGTGCATGGGGTCGCACACCCACAGCACCTGCGAGCCGGTGGCGCGCACCGCGTCGATCATGTCGGGCAGCCGGTGCTCGATCTCCTTCGCACCGAATCGATGGATCAGCGTGAGCCGGCCCGGCTGATTCTGCGGATTGAGCGCCTGCACCAGTTCCTGCAGCCACTCGGCGCTCATGCCGGCGCCCACCTTCACGCCGATCGGATTCGCGATGCCGCGAAAGTACTCCACGTGCGCGCCGTCGAGCTGCGCCGTGCGCATGCCGATCCACGGCATGTGCGTCGATAGGTTGTACCATTTCTTCTGGCGTTCGATGTAGCGCGTCTGCGCCTGCTCGGACAGCAGATGCAACCCCTCGTGGCTGGTGTAGAACTCGGCGCGCGCCGCCGCATGCACGCGCTGCCCGCTCATGGACTCGAAGAACTCGAGCGACTCCGCGATCGAGTCGACGATCCCCTGGTAGGCCTCGCGCAGCGGTGCGTGCCGCAGGAAGGCGAGATCCCAGTACTCGGGGTGATGCAAATCCGCAAAGCCGCCGTCGACCAGCGCCCGGACGAAGTTGAGCGTCAGCGAGGCGCGCTCATAGCCGCGCAGCAGCAGCTGCGGATCGGGTTCGCGCTCGGCCGCCGTGAACCCCGGGCGGTTCACGTTGTCTCCCCGGTAGGAGGGCAGCGTGACCCCGCCGCGGGTCTCGGTGTCCGCCGAGCGCGGCTTCGCATACTGACCCGCGAAGCGTCCCACGCGGATGATCGGCCTCTTCAGCCCCTGCAGCATCACGAGGCTCATCTGCAGCAGCACTTTGAGCCGCTTGGCGATGTAATCGGACTGGCAGTCCTCGAAGCTCTCGGCGCAATCTCCGCCCTGCAGCAGAAACTGCTCGCCGCGCTGCGCCTGGGCGAGTTCGGCGCGCAAGGACTCGATCTCCCAGGACACCACCAGGGGCGGCAGGCGGCTCAGCGCGGCCACCGCCCGCTCGAGCGCCACCGGATCGCGGTATTTGGGCTGCTGGGTTGCCGGCTTGCTCTGCCAGGTCGCCGGGTGCCAGTTGGTCATGACGGGGCTTTTCGACATGGATGCCGGCCGATGCTACACACAGTGCCGCCCCCCTGCAAAAGCACCCTCGGCCCGCGGGGGTGGCGCCGCGGGCCCGCTCACGGCAAAATGCCGCCCCTTTAATCTCCATCGCGGCGACCGCGCACCCGGACCTCGACCATGCAACACATCGACGCCACTCTCAAAGCCCTCGGACTCGCGCGGCTCAACGCCGGCACCTGGTCGGGCAGCCAAGGCTGGAGCCGCGACGAGTCGGGGCCGTTGATCGACTCGATCAATCCGAGCACCGGCGAGCGGCTCGCGCAGGTCCGCGGCGCGAGCCTCGCCGACTACGAGCACGTGCTGGCGGCGGCGGTGGCGGCGGCGCGCCAATGGCGCCAGGTGCCCGCGCCGAAGCGCGGGGAGGCCGTGCGCCTGATCGGCGAGGAGCTGCGCGCCTGCAAGGACGCCCTGGGGAGCCTCGTGTCCCTGGAGAACGGCAAGATCAAGGCCGAAGGCGACGGCGAGGTGCAGGAGATGATCGACATCGCGGACTTCGCGGTCGGTCAGTCGCGCATGCTGTACGGCCTGACCATGCATTCGGAGCGGCCGCAGCACCGCATGTTCGAGCAGTGGCACCCGCTCGGCGTGGTCGGCGTGATCTCGGCCTTCAATTTCCCGGTCGCGGTATGGTCGTGGAATGCGTTCCTGGCGGCCATCTGCGGCAATGCGACCGTGTGGAAGCCCTCGCCCAAGACGGCTCTGTGCGCCCTGGCGGTGCAACGAATCTGCAACCGCGTGCTCGAGCGTCAAGGCCTGCCGGCCATCTTCCAGACCTTCGTCGCCCCCGGCACGGAACTGGCCACCCGCTTCGTGGACGACCGGCGCGTCTCGCTGATCTCGTTCACCGGCTCCACCGAGGTCGGCAGGCGCGTGGCGGTGCGTGTCGCCGAGCGGCTCGGCAGGAGTCTGCTGGAACTCGGCGGCAACAACGCCATCATCGTCGATGAGAGCGCCAATCTGGACCTCGCGGTGCCCTCGATCGTGTTCGGCGCGGTGGGCACCGCCGGGCAGCGCTGCACCACCACCCGCCGGGTGCTGGTGCATCACGCGCGCCTGCCGGAGCTCGAGAAACGGCTGATCTCGGCCTTCGCGCAGGTGCGCATCGGCGACCCGCTCGATCCGCACACGCTGATGGGGCCGCTGATCGATCCGGCGGCCGTGGCGCGCTACCTCGCGGCGACCGCGACCGCGCAGCAGCAGGGCGGCCGCGTGCTGTGCGGCGGACGCGTGGTGCCGCGCGCGGGCAACTTCGTCGAGCCCACCCTGATCCGCGCCGAGGCGTCCATGCCCATCGTGCAATCCGAGACCTTCGCGCCGATCCTCTACCTGATCGCGTACGAATCCCTGGAGGAAGCCCTCGAGGTGCAGAATTCCGTGGCCTACGGACTCTCCTCGGCGGTGTTCACCGACCGCCTGCAGGTCGCCGAACGATTCCTGTCCGCGGCGGGCAGCGACTGCGGCATCGCGAACGTCAATCTCGGCCCCTCCGGCGCCGAGATCGGCGGCGCCTTCGGCGGCGAGAAGGACACCGGGGGCGGCCGCGAGGCGGGCTCGGATTCCTGGAAGGCGTACATGCGGCGCCAGACCACCACGATCAACTGGGGCTCGCAGCTGCCGCTCGCGCAGGGCATCCGCTTCGACCTGGACTAGGGCGACCCTCAACGCGACAGCCAGTCCTCGATCTGCGCGGCGCGCTGCTCCAGGCGCGCCGCGGACACCGGCCCGCGCGTCTTGAGTTCCTGGGCGTACAGCGACACGCGGTACTCCTCGATCCACCAACGCAGCTCCTCGATCTCGGGATGCCATCGGCCCTGGGCGGCGCCCTGCCCCGCGAGCGCCTCGGCCCGGGCGGCCCATGACTCGATCTCGCGCAGGATTTCCGCGGGCTCGCCGCCGCGCGCCTGGATGCGCTGCCAGCGGCGCTCCTCCGCCTTGAGATAGCGCGGCCATTGCCGCAGCCAGTCCGGCGGCACGTCCGCGAGCACCGCCGGCGCCAGCAGACGATCGAGATGCCGCCGGCTCTCGGCGGCGGCGGCGGCGCCGGTGCCGGCCCCGATCCGCGGGTCCTCGAACGCCCGCCGCACCGCGCGCGCCGCCGTGAGCCAATCGAGCACGTCGGCCCGCAGCTCCTCGAGCGCCGGGTACAGCCGCGCCCGTCCCCGTTCGACGGCGGCCAGGAACGGCGCCCGCTCGCGGGGCGGCGCGCCGTCCTCGAAGCAGGCGCGCCGGAACGTCAGATGCAGCATCGTCCGCCGCAGTTCCTCGCCCTTCATGTGCGGGGTTGCCGCGAGGATCAGCGCCGCATCGGCGGTGACCTGCTTGGCAAGCCCGCGCGCCAGCTCCCCGAGCAGGGACTGCGCGAGCTCCACCGCGCACCGCGCCCAGCGTCGATCGGCTTCGGGCCGCGACCACTCGAACACCACCCAGAAGCCCTGCTCGCGCCGTTCGAGCGCCGGGAACACGTGGCAGGTTCCCCAGGCGTGCTCGAGCTCGATCTGCCCGGGCAGTTCCTCGGCGTCGAATCCCCGCCAGGCGGTCTCGAAACGTGCACGCGCCTCGCGTTCGGCCGCGGCGCGCACTTGCGGCGCGCACTCGCGCCGCAGAGCGCGCAGATCCGTGCCCTGCGCGAGGACCCGCCCCGCATCGATCACCGCCACGCGCGGCCGCAGATGAGGCGGCACCGCAGCCGGATCGAAACGCAGCAGCGATTCCGGGATGCCGCGCGAATCCTTCAGCCAGGCCGCCAGGCGGCGTGGCTCCGTCGACGGGCGCTCGAGCTGCGAAAGGAACGCCGCGGCGGTTGCCGCCACGGGAATGATCTGCCGGCGCGCCTCCTTCGGCAGCGAACGCAGCAGCGCCTCGATGCGCGGCGCCGCCATGCCGGGCACGGCCGCGGCCACTGCGGCCGTGCTCAGCGCGGGCAACGCGAGCAGCGGCACGCGCAGGCTCGCTCCATCGTGCGCCTCGCCGGGCGCGAACGCGTACTCGACCGGAACGCGCAGCCCCTCGAGGGCGGCGACCTCCGGGAACTGCGCGAGCCGGTCGGCGTCCGGGCTGTGCCGGTAGATGTCGGCTTCGGCGAGCGTGAGCGCACTCGCCTGCGCATCCGTCATGTGGCGCGTGAAATGCTCGAGCGTGGCGCCGCTCGACACCTGCCGGGGCAGCGCCCGATCGTAGAAATCCACGAACAATTCCGCCGGCGCGACCAGATCGCGGGTGCGCAGCCGCTCCTCGGCGCGCTGCGCGGCGCGGATCGCCGCATCGTTCGCCTCGAGCCAGGCGGGGCGGCGCTGCAGCCGTTCGTAGACCAGCGCCTCCCGCGCGAAGATGCGGCGCGCCTCCTCGGGAGCGATCCGCCCATAATTGACGGTCCGGCTGGCGCTCAGCACCAGGCCCAGGAAGCCGACCCGCTCCTTGGCGATCACCTCCTCGCGCTCCTCGTCCCAGTCGGGCTCCAGGTATTCGCGCTTGAGCAGATGCCGGGCGGCACTCTCGATCCAGGTCGGCTCGATCTGCGCCACCCGCCGCGCGAACACCCGCGAGGTCTCGACGATGTGGGCCGCCATGACCCAGTGCGGCTTGCGCCGCCGCAGCGGAGAACCCGGAAAGATGTGGAAGCGCGTGCCGCGCGTGCCGAGATAGACGCCCTCCTCGGTCCGCACGCCCACCATGGTGCAGAAACCGGCGAGCAGCGCACGGTGCACGGCCCCGTAGCCCGCGGGCTGCCGGCCGCGCACGATGCCGACGTCGGCTGCGCGCTCAGCGATCTGCTCGTACACATCCTCCCATTCGGACAGGCGCAGCAGCGACAGGCGCCGCTCCTTGCACCAGGTGCGCAGCTCCCGCCGGGTGCCCTCGCGCGCCCTGCGGTAGGCGCGCCACAGCTTGTGCAGCGTGGTGAATTCGGACTTCGAGTCCTCCCAGGGGGCCGCCGATTCCTCGAGCGCGGCGCCAGTGTCCGCGATGCGTACGTCCGGCACGCTCAAGCCGGCGACGATGGCGAGCAATTCGCTCTCGGCATGGAACCTCTTGCTCTCGAGCAGGGCGCGCGACAGCCGGGGATCGAGCGGCAGGCGCGCCATGGCCCGGCCGAGCCGCGTGATGCGCCGCTCCTCGTCGAGGGCCTGCAGTTCCTGCAGCAGCCGATAGCCGTCGTTGAGCGCCCGGGCGTCGGGCGGATCGAGGAAGGGAAATTCCTCCGCCGCGCCCAGGCCGTCCGCCGCCAGGCGCAGCAGCAGCGCGGCCAGATTCGTGCGCAGCACCTCCGGCTCCGTGAAGGCCGGCCGCGCCAGGAATTCCTCCTCCCCGTAGAGCCGCACGCACAGCCCGGGCCCCAGGCGTCCGCAGCGTCCCTTGCGCTGCTCGGCGCTGGCGCGCGAAATCGCCTCGATCGGCAGCCGCTGCAGGCGGTTGCGCGGGCTGTAGCGGCTGATGCGCGCGAGACCGGTGTCGATGACGAAGCGCACGCCCGGCACCGTGATCGAGGTCTCTGCCACGTTGGTGGCGAGCACGATTCGCCGGCGCGTGCCGCGCTCGAAGATCCGGCTCTGCTGCTCCCAGGCGAGGCGCGAGTACAGCGGCAACACGGCAACCTCGGACGAAAGCTCCCGCTCGAGCAGCTCGCCGACGTCGCGAATCTCGCGCTCGCCCGGCAGAAAGACCAGCACGTCGCCCGCCCGGCCGGCGCCGGCGCCGGCGGCGCCGGGGTCGGCGCATAGGCCGCGATAGGCCTCCCGTACCGCCGCCGGCCGGTCCGGATCCTCCTGGTCCTCGCCCTCGTGGTAGCGGACCTCCACCGGATAGCTGCGGCCGCCGACCGCGACCACCGGCGCGTCGTCGAAGAAGCGCGCCATGCGCTCGACGTCGAGCGTCGCCGAGGTGACGATCACCTTCAGGTCCGGGCGCTTCGGCAGCAGGCGCTTGAGCACGCCGAGCAGCAGATCGACGTTGAGCGAGCGTTCGTGCGCCTCGTCGACGATCACCGTGTCGTAGCGCTCGAGCCGCGGATCCGAGTTCAGCTCCGCGAGCAGCAGGCCGTCGGTCATCAGCGTGAGGCGCGTGGCCGCCGAGACCCGGTCGGTGAATCGCACCCGGAAGCCCACGGTGGCGCCGAGGACCTCGCCGCGCTCCTCCGCGATCCGCGCGGCGAGCGCGCGCGCCGCCAGGCGCCTCGGCTGCGTGTGCGCAATCGAGCCGCCGATGCCCGCTCCGGCCGCAAGGCAGTACTGCGGCAGCTGCGTGCTCTTGCCCGAACCCGTGTCGCCGGCGACCAGGATCACCGGGTGGCGCCGCAGCGCCTCGATGATCTCCTCTCGTTTCTGCGCGATGGGAAGACCGGCGGCGACCTCATTCACGGCGTTTGACTTCTAACCAGAGCCGCTCCTGCTCGGCCAGGGTCAATGACGCGAACTCGAGGCCGCGCTCGGCGGCCAGAGACTCCATGGCGCCAAAACGCCGCTCGAACTTGGCGTTCGCCGCGCGCAGCGCCGACTCGGCATCGACCTCGAGCTTGCGCGCCAGGTTCGCGGCCGCGAACAGCAGGTCGCCGACCTCCTCGAAAATCGCCCCGTCGAGCCGGCCGGGCGTTCGGGCCGCCTCACGGACTTCGGCGAGTTCCTCGGCGACCTTGTCGGCGGTCTGCTCGGCGTGTTCGAAATCGAAGCCCACGCGTGCGGCGCGCTTGCTGAGCTTGTGGGCGCGCTGCAGCGCCGGCAGGGCCGCGGGCACGCCGGCCAGCGCGCCGCCGGCCGCGTCCTTGGCGCTGCGCTCGCGCGCCTTGATGTCCTCCCAAGCGGCGCTCTGTTGCTCGGCGCTCATCGGCTGCCGCGCACCGAACACGTGCGGGTGGCGCCGCTCGAGCTTGGCCGCCACGGCATTCGCCACGGCGTCGAAATCGAATGCGCCGGTCTCGCGCGCGATCTCGGCGTGAAACACCACTTGAAACAGCAGATCGCCGAGTTCCTCCCGCAGCTCGGCGAGATCGCCCCGGTCGATCGCATCGGCGACTTCGTACGCCTCCTCGATGGTGTACGGCGCGATGCTCGCGAAGGTCTGCACCCGATCCCACGGGCACCCCTGCGGGCCGCGCAGGCGCGCCATGACCGCGAGCAGCGCCTCGATGCCCGACCCGCGCGAGCGCCCCGTCATGCGGGGCCCGCGGGACCCGCCAGCAGACGGCCGCGCAGCGCCATGAGCATGCTCGCCGTCGCCCCCCAGATCACACGGTCGCCGAACGGAATGTCACGGAACGGCAGGGTCAGGTCGCCGACCAGGCGCATCCGCGGCTGGTGGTTGGCCGAATCGAGGATGTAGCCGAGCGGCACCTCGAACACATCGTGCACCTCCTCGGTCGCGATGCGCAGTTGATAGGCCGGATCGACGAAGCCCACCGCCGGCGTGACGCGAAACCCCGTGCCGAGAAGATGATCGGGCAGGTAGCCCGCGAATTCCACGTGCGCCGCGGCGAGGCCGATCTCCTCGTGCGCCTCGCGCAGCGCGGCGTGCCAGGCGTCCGGGTCGTCCGCCTCGATGCGTCCGCCCGGGAAGCTGATCTGGCCCGCATGATCCTTGAGCGTCGCGGCACGCTGCGTGAGCAGCACCGTGAAACCGGCGGGCCGCTCCACCAGCGGCACCAGAACGGCGGCCGGCACGTTGCGCTTCGGCAGCGCCGCACGCACCCGCTCGATCACCTCGGGGCTCGCATCGCCCAGCCACAGCATGTCCTGCCCGGGCGCCGACGCGGCGCGCTCGAGTGCGGCGCGGATGCGCGACCGCGTCAGCGAGGGGTCGGCGTATGTTGAATCCGTGATCAAACCGTTGGCTCCGATGTCGATTATAGGCAATCGACGGCGGCATGACAGCGCTTCGCCGGATCGGCGTTTACGGTAAGATCGTGGAAGTTTTCACTTCGAGCCCACGATCCGCCCCGATGCCCGCCGCACCCACCGCTCCCGCCGCTCCCACGGCGCCCATCGACGCACTTTCCCCCCTAGACGGGCGCTATGGCGCCAAGTTGACCGAGGTGCGCCGCCTGTTCAGCGAGGCGGGACTCATGCGCGAGCGCGTGCGGGTCGAGTGCGCGTGGACGCTGGCGCTCGCGGCCGGTCCGGCCGCCGCCGCGCTCGCGACCCGGGCCGCGCGCGCGGGGGGGCGGGGGGGGGGGGGCGGGGGGGGGGGCGCCGGGCCCCGGGG
>VFSW01007874.1_pt1 | contig 15397 bp, 16 predicted proteins | sample 5358111 | NCBI WGS metagenome assembly VFSW01 (sample SAMN11554181, study PRJNA540505) | mine drainage metagenome | isolation source: sediment from site ElyBrook_90M | place: USA: Ely Copper Mine, Vershire, VT | collected 2017
CTTCACTGACGCCGGAACATCTGGCTTTTTTGCAATATACCGGCGGAACCACCGGGCGCGCAAAAGGGGCCATGCTCAGTCATCACAACATTATGGCCAATCTGGGCCAAGTGGGGATTTGGCATGGTCAGCACCTGGTCCCTGGACAGGAAAAGGTCGTCACGGCCTTGCCGCTCTATCACATCTTTGCCCTGACGGCCAATTGTCTGCTGTTTTGGAAATTAGGCGCCACCAACCTGCTGATTCCCAACCCCCGCGATATCCCCGGACTGGTTCGCGCCCTGAAACCCTACCCCATGAGTATCTTTACCGGGGTCAATACCCTGTTTGATGCTTTGCTGTCCAATCCAGCCTTTGCCCATCTGGATTTCTCTCATCTAAAATCCACCTTGGGCGGAGGCATGGCCGTCAAGCACGAAGTGGCTCACCATTGGCAAATCGTCACAGGATGTTGCATCAACCAGGCCTATGGATTGACCGAAACTTCGCCGGGGGTCTGTCTGAACCCCTTTGACGTTCAAACTTTTGACGGAAGTGTGGGGCAACCTTTACCGTACACCGAGATTTCTCTACGCAATGACGAGGGCAATGAAGTTCCCCCCGCAGCCAGCGGTGAAGTCTGTATCCGCGGACCTCAGGTAATGTCTGGCTACTGGCAACAACCAGAAGAAACCAGTCAGGCCTTTTGGCCCGATGGTTATTTTCGTAGCGGCGATATCGGGCATTGGAACCCGACGGGCACACTGACCCTGTTGGACCGCAAAAAGGATATGATCAAAGTCTCTGGATTCAATGTCTACCCCAACGAAATCGAAGAAATTCTCTCCCATCATCCCGGGATTGCCGAAGTCGCCGCCATCGGCGTCGAGGATGTCCATTCGGGTGAAGCCATTACGGTGTTTGTGGTGCGCCGCGACCCCAACCTGACAGAACAGGCACTCCTTGCCTGGTGCCACCAGGAATTGACGGGTTACAAGATTCCTCGCCACATCGAATTTCGTACCGAATTGCCCCATTCCACCGTGGGAAAGGTTCTGCGCCGTGCCCTCAAGGCAACGGCTTAACCCGCCGGGGTGACGCAGTTCTCCCCAGGGAAAACAGGCTCTTTCACACGGCTTACTTTAATGCCTTTCATTTTTTTTCGCTTTCTGTTATCATGCCGGCACTGCATGCGACAGGTAGTGCAGTGTCCCTGACCTTATCCATTCATTTCTGAATGTCTTTTGCCGGTTAGTGACTTACGCCGGCGGTTCTCCGCTGTTTTATTCATCTGAGGCTCGTGTGAACCCTCCCGGGTTCCCTTTACCTGTCGCTTCGCCCTCGAGGATTCGTACATTGACCACCCCCATGTTGTTTGAACACTTAAATCTGGACCCCCGCCTGCTCAGCGCTGTTACCGAAGCCGGCTATACCGTACCCACGCCTGTGCAGGCTCAGGCCATTCCGGCCTTGCTGACGGGCTCCGACCTGATGGTCACCTCACGCACCGGATCAGGCAAAACTGCCGCCTTCATGTTGCCGGCCCTGCATCGTCTGGCCACCCGCCCCTTGAGCGGGAAAGGCCCACGCCTGCTGATCCTTTCCCCCACCCGCGAATTGGCCAGCCAAATCACCGAAGCCGCCAAAATCTACGGCAAAAACCTGAAACAGGTTCGCACCGTGACCTTGCTGGGAGGAACCCCCTATCCGGTGCAGAACCGCAATCTGGCTCGCCCCTATGACATTTTAGTGGCAACGCCGGGACGTTTGCTCGACCAGATGGACAGTCGGCGGGTCGATTTATCCCAAGTTGAAATGTTGGTCCTGGATGAAGCCGATCGCATGCTCGACATGGGATTCATCGACGATGTCAAACGCATCGCCAGCGCCACCCCGATCACCCGTCAAACACTGATGTTTTCTGCCACCTTCGACAAACCCATTGCGCGTTTGGCTGAAACCCTCCTGCGGGAACCCGTACGCATCGAGGCCACTTCCCTCAAAGCCGCCCATGAAAACATCGATCAGCGCCTCCACTACGTGGACAATCTGGCCCACAAGAATCGTCTGCTGGCCCATCTGCTGGCCGATGTCGATCTCAACCAGGCCATTATTTTCACCGCCACCAAACGCGATGCCGATCTGCTGGCCGATGACCTGAGCGGACAGGGCCACTCTGCGGCCGCACTCCACGGTGACATGCATCAAGGTGCCCGTAACCGCACCCTGGACGGCTTGCGCCATGGACGTTTGCGCGTTCTGGTAGCCACCGATGTCGCTGCGCGCGGCATCGATGTTCCCGGCATCAGTCATGTCATCAACTATGACTTGCCCAAAGTGGCGGAGGACTACGTCCACCGGATAGGCCGTACCGGCCGTGCCGGTAACAAGGGAATCGCCATTTCCCTGGCCAGCAGTCGCGATTTGCAGCAACTGCAGCGCATTGAACGTTTCACCGGAAAATCCATCGATGTTCATACCATCGCCGGATTCGAACCGCGCATGCCGATTCGCCCGCCCTCACGGTCTGCCGCCCGCCCTGGTCCCTCCGGTGGTAAGGGTCGTAGTAACCCGGCGCAGGATCGACCCCAGCACCGCGAGGCCCATACCCCTTGGTCGGAGCAGCGTCAAACCAAGGCGCCCATTCGCAAACGGGCTGGCTAAAACTCTCTAAAGGTGGTTCATGTCTGACTTGGTGCGCAGACTGAAGGGCTTGTGGGTACTGGCGCTATTGACCACCTGGTTGGCCTTGGTCCAGTTACCCCTGTTTGACGAGGATGAAGGGGAGTACGGAGAAGTCGCTGTGGAAATGGCTCACAGCGGCGACTTTGTTACACCCACCCTGAACGGCCAACCTTTTTTTGAAAAACCCATCCTGGCTTTTTGGCTCGAGGCCCCGTTGGTCAAGGTCCTCGGTGTCCATGCCTGGGTTTTCCGTTTTCCTTCACTGCTGGCTTGTCTGCTCTGGATGCTCGTTCTGGGTCGCTTTGCTCGCCAACACTGGGGGCCTGAGGCCGGTGCACTGGCCACCCTGCTCTGCGCCACCTCTCTGGGCGTCACGGTATCGGCCCACGCCGCGGCAATGGACGGCGTTCTCTGTCTCCTCATCACCCTGGCTCAACTGGACATCTATCTGGCCTGGAAAACCCAGGACCCCTGGGCTGAACGGCGTACCTGGCTGTGGATGGCTCTGGGGTTTCTGGCCAAGGGGCCAGTGGCCGTGGTGGTCCCCGCACTCACCAGTTTCTTGTTCTACGGATTCCAGAAAGAATGGAGACGCTGGTTTCGGAGCGCCTTCAATGGCTGGGGATGGCTCATTTTTTGTGCGCTGGCCTTGCCCTGGTATGTCCTTCAATACCGCTTGATGGGGGCCCGCTTCATCGATTACTTTTTGTGGCGGGAAAACCTCGGACGTCTCACCGGCACCTTGCAAGGGCACGGGGGAAGCATTCTGTATTACCTGCCTGTACTGCTGGTGATTGCCTGGCCGCACACCCCTTTGTTATTGAAATCCCTGGGAGAAGGCTGGCGCGATCGCGCCACTCCCCTGACCCAGTTCCTGTTGCTTTGGTTTGTCACGGTTTTCATCCTGTTTTCCCTGGCGCACACTAAATTGCCACATTATCTGCTGATCGGATTACCCCCACTTTTCCTGCTCATGGCCCAATACCGCCATTCCCTCAAACATTCCTGGAGCCTCTGGCTCCCGTGGCTCATCATGCCCGCTCTGGTCGTCAGTTTACCCTTCGTGGTCCAGTATCAGGCTCAGTCCACCGCCAATCCTTACCTGCGCGCCCTGTTTCTGCAGGGTCCGGACATTTTTACCGGCGGGTGGTGGGCAAGCGTGGCTAGCCTAGTGATGCTCTGCGTCCTTCTGGGATTCGTGATCCTTCGGGTACGCCCGATACCCACCGATCTTTCTACGCGTAGCCTGGCTCTTGGGGTCACCGGCGTGATGAGTACCCTGATGCTGACCACGGTGTTCATGCCGGTGGCCGCCCGTCTGCAACAAACCCCGGTGCGCGTTCTGGCCCAGTGGGCCCGTCATCACCCGGTACCCATCGTTGCAGACGATCGGATGCCCAGTTTTGCCGTGTACAGTGGCAAAGCCACCATCAACCGACCGGCCCATGCCGGAGACTGGGTTTTTATCCGGGCAGACCACCTTTCCGAACTCCCCCCCTATGTCGTCCTGCACGCCATGGGAGGTCTCTATCTGGTTCAAATCCTACCCCAATGACTCCTCCGCTCTTCTCTTCTCGAACGCTTTGGCGTTGGACCTTCCCCCTGGTGTGTCTGGGACTGGCCGTCGAAGTCGCGCTAACCTGCACCAACTTGCCCCTATTCGAGGTATTGCATCGGCTTTTCTCTTTCCTGCCCCCCTTGATGTGGACCCACTGGACGGCGCTGGGAGACTCTGCGTTGCTCCCTCTGATTCTGTTTCCCTGGTGGCGACGCCGCCCGGATTTATTGTGGGCTGCCCTGTTGGCATCCTTGCTGGCCTTCCTCTTTTCCCATGGCTTGAAGCATTGGATAGATGCGCCGCGCCCCCCCGCTGTTTTAACGGTGACGGTTATTGGCCCCCGCCTGTTGCATGGGTCCTTCCCCTCGGGACATACCACCGCCATCTTCACCCTGGTTGCCCTTCTCATCCATGGTCTCCCACTCCGTGCATCAGGTATGCGCTGGACTCTGATTCTCATGGGATTGGCCGTGGGTGCCTCCCGTATTGCCCTCGGAGTACACTGGCCCCTGGATGTGCTGGTGGGGGCAGCCGGGGGATGGCTCTGCGCCCTCGCCGGACTGGCTTGGGCACAACGCTGGACCTGGGGCACGAACCAAGGGCGCTGGCTACCGTTATTGGTGTTGCTCATGCTCGCAGCCTTTGCCCTGTTCCGAAGGTCCGAGGGTTTGCCGGGCGTCTTTTGGTCTGAAAAAGCATTTGCATTGACCATGCTGATCCTCGGAGGGCGTGCAGGATTCCAAGCCTCGTCCTCTCCAGAAAAAACCCTGGACTAATCAGGGTATACTTCGGTACCTTACGGGCCGTGGGTCGCCCTGATTCAAAGAAGGATTTCAACGCATGACGGTTTCTCTTCATCCCCTGCAACACCTCTTCGATAACAACCGCCTTTGGGTGGACTCCATGCTGGCTGAGGACCCTGACTTTTTCAAGGCACTGGCCACCCAACAGGCACCTGAATATCTGTGGATCGGTTGTTCCGACTCCCGTGTCCCGGCCAATCAGATCACCGGACTGGCCCCCGGAGAAGTCTTCGTCCACCGTAATGTGGCCAATGTCGTGGTGCACAGCGACCTCAATTCCCTGTCGGTGCTGCAGTTTGCCGTGGACCAACTGAAGGTACGTCATATCATGGTGGTGGGCCACTATGGCTGCTCGGGCGTACGTGCAGCCCTCACCGGAATACGGGTCGGGATTGCCGACAACTGGTTACGGCACGTCCGGGATGTGCATGAAAAGCACGGGGCCCTCATCGAACAGTGCCCTGCTGACCTGCGTTATGACCGCCTGTGCGAATTGAATGCCATGGAACAGGCCCTCACTGTCTGCCAGACCACCGTGGTCCAGGATGCCTGGGAACGCCAGCAACCCGTCACCGTTCATGCCTGGGTTTATGGGTTGGACAATGGTCAACTGCACGACCTTGGCTTTACCGTTTCCTCTCCCCAAGACGTGCGAATCCGCTACGCCGCCACCCTGCAACTCATCTCGGCACGGATCAGAAGCGCTGACAGCGTGGACAATACCAAGTAGAGCGTTGTCCCTGACGAATCTGGACGATGGGGGTTGCACAGCGCGCACAGGGTTGTCCCGTACGACCATAAACCTGATGTTGATGCTGAAAATATCCGCCTTCCCCCAGAGCCCCCACAAAATCACGCAGGGTACTTCCCCCCGCCTGAATGGCCTGTTCCAGAACCTGACGCACCGCTTGTGCCAGACGATGGTAGCGCTCCAGGCCAATCCGTCCCGCTGCGCGACGCGGGTCGATGCCGGCCAAAAAGAGACTTTCGCAGGCATAGATATTGCCAGCACCCACCACCAGCCGCCCCTCCAGCAACAGGGGTTTGATGGCGCCCTTCAGGCCGCGCGTGACGCGATAAAACCAGGCCCCATCAAACCCAGCTTCCAGAGGTTCCAGTCCCATCCTGGAAAAACAGGGGTGGGTCTGCCAGAAAGGCGCTCCCGAGACTTCGGGGGGACGGGGAACCCAAAGCAGTGCGCCAAACCGGCGGGGATCACGATAGCGCACCAGACTCCCATCCGCGAATAACAGGTCCACATGCTCATGCCGTTGCGCGGGCACCGCCTGGGTCAGGTAGCGCAGGGTGCCGCTCATGCCCAGATGAACGATGAGCGCCCCGTGGCTCATTTCCAGTACCAGATATTTTCCCCGTCGTCGCACCTGCAGAACCTGCTGGGGGTCGGAGCTTGCCAACTCCTGAGGAACGGGATGACGCAGGCGGCTCTCCCGAATCACCGCGCCCACCCAGATTTGACCGGTTACATGGGGGCTGAGCGCCTGACGGGTCACTTCGACTTCAGGCAATTCCGGCATACGTCAAGGCTCAATGGAAAAGGGATTGAAATGGGTGTGGTCATCATAAAAATCTTCCTGTTCCACCCGTTTGAGGAAATTCACCAAAGCATACGTAAGGGGAGTGGCCAGCGCTTCCCAAAACACCTTGATGCCATACTCCAGAATCGCCACCTCGATCAAATCCCGTGTTTCCCATATCCCGTAAAAAGCAATCCCGTAAAAAAGCAGTGAATCCAGACCCTCCCCCACCGCCGTCGAAACGATGGCGCGCATCCACAACCATCGTCCACGGGTCTTCACTTTAAGACGCGCCAGGACATAACTATTGGAAAAACTGCCGCACCAGTAGGCCAGCATGGAACCGGCGGCAATCCGCCAGGTATTGCCGAATACCCCTTCCAGTTGCCCCTGAAAGGTCGCCATGAAAGCATTGTGCGCGGGGGGTAGAGAGACAATCACCCAGGCCATGAGAGCAGCGAAGGCCAGAGCCGTAAATCCCGCCCAAACCACCCGGCGATCCCGTGCATAGCCATAGACCTCGGTGAGAACATCCCCGAAAAAATAGGAAATAGGAAAGAAGAGAACCCCCGCCCCCACGGTGAAAGTCCTGAAACCCGGCACGCTGAGCGTCGTCTGTTTGGCTGCCCCAATCAGGTTGGTACACAGCAGGATGCAAATAAAAGCCGCCATGATCAGATCATAATAGCGGTAGTGTCTCTCCTGTCCCACGGTTGGGACGGTCACGAGGAGCAACTCAGGATCAGTTCCCCGGACCAGTCCGGGGGCGCAAGCGCCCAGGCAGAAAATTCGGGATGCTCATCGCAGGGGGTACGCAGAACGCTTTCCAGGTTGCGGGCCATTGCAAAGTCTCCCTGTTGGGCCTGACGAATTGCCAATTCTGCCAGATAGGTGCGCAAAACATATTTGGGGTTGATGGCGCGCATCCCCTGTGCCCGTACCCATGCGGCACTTTCTTCCCGCGCACATCGTTCCCGATAGGCCCCTACCCATTCAGTCCAGGCAGAGGGGCCTTGAAATTCCTCCTCGTGTTCCAGACGGGCGGGTTCCGCCTGTACTTCATCCTGGGCCAGAAAGCGAAAGAAACGGGTAAAATCCACCTGATTTTGGTGTAGGAGAGCACGCAGGGATTTCACCAGGGACTGGTCTTCCGGCAACGGTTTCCGCCATCCCAATTTGCTGCGAAAACGGTTCAGCAGGGCGTTGGAAAATTGCGAACTGTACCGTCCCAGCACAGTCTGTATGCCTTCCGCATCATTGATCAACGCACTCAACGCACTGCCCAGGGCCGCACAATTCCAGGCTCCGATCCAGGGTTGTTGGTCATAGGCATAACGCCCCTCCTGATCGGAATGATTGACGATGAAATGCGGATCAAAACGGTCCAGAAAAGCAAAGGGTCCATAGTCAAGCGTGAGCCCCAGCAGAGACATGTTATCGGTATTCATGACCCCATGGCAAAATCCCACCGACTGCCAGGCTGCCATGAGGTGAGCGGTGCGTTCCACCACCCCCTCCAATACACTCAATACTGGGTTGGACTGGGCTCTGGCCGAAGGATAATGAAACGTCATCAATAAATCGAGCAATCGCTGCAATTCAGCGGGAAAATCATTCCAGGCCAGGTGTTCCACATGACCGAAACGCAAAAAACTGGGGGCCACTCGTGCCAGAATGGCAGCAGTTTCCCGGGTTTCACGCCAAACAGGCAGAGAGGAAGTCATCAGGGCCAGAGCACGGGTAGTGGGAATTCCCAATCCCGCCATGGCCTCCGACCCCAGATATTCACGCAGGGAAGAACGCAGCACAGCGCGCCCATCTCCACGCCGTGAATAGGGCGTCACACCTGCGCCCTTGAGTTGAATTTCCTGATTTCCAGACGGAACCCGTCCCAGAGTATGGGCTCGTCCATCGCCCAGCAACCCTGCCCACTGACCAAATTGATGTCCGGCATAAGCACTGCACCAAGGCACTTGTGGACCATTTCCAGAGAAGAAGGCACTGGCTTCCGGCGTAGGATTTTCGGGCAAACCCAGTTCCTGCGCCAGCGTTGAATTCCATAATCCCCACTGAGGGTCAGGCAAACCTTCACAGCGCGTTTGGTGAACGAAACCCTCTCCCCAGTCATGCCAAAGGGGGGGTTGAAAAAAATCCCGGGGGGAAAGCGTCGTATCCATACCATGATTCTAACGCGATTTAGACTTAAAATAAACTATCAGGCACCGAAGTGCCCGAACTGAGTGATGGGTCAGAGGATCGGCGCCAGGGTTTTATGGGTTCCATCACAGAAGGGGCTGTTGAAAGACTGGCCACAGCCACAGATGTATAAGGTCTCATCCTGTTCGGCAATGAATTGGCGGGGGCTTTTTCCAGACCCTTCATGGGAACCATTACACAACCCATCGGGGCTCTTTCCACAAACACAGAACCAATATTCCTGACCTTGCTTGACTTGCACTGCGTGAGGCATGATTTTCTCCTATACAATGGTGGGGTTTTCGGAAACTATATTGTACGCATTCGTACTAAATACGCAACCCCCTTTATGCCAACCACTGGTTTTGAATTTCTCCCTACATTGCGCGAATTGGTGCGCACTTATCAGGCTTTTGATGCCTTTTCGAGCGCCCATATCCGAAGGCTGGGGCTGACCTCACCTCAGTTCGATGTCATTGCCACCCTGGGTAACACCCAGGGCATGAGTTGTCGGGATATCGGTCAAAAAACCCTGATGGTCAAGGGAACCCTGACGGGCGTACTCGACCGCCTGGAGCAAAAGGGCCTGATTTCCAGGATTTCCCACCCCACCGACGGACGCAGCACTCTGGTCCGATTGAGCCCTGCTGGCGAAGATCTGTTTGTTCAGGTATTTTCAGCTCATCTGACCCACCTGGAACCCGTCTTCGCTCAGTTGGGCCCGGGGCCCCTGGAGACCCTGCGCCAACATCTCGAACTGTTGCGCCACAGCCTGGAAAAACAGTCTGCTCCGCCCTCTGACTGATCAAGAAGGTTTCAATCGGGCACGGCGTTGGACCTTGGGGTCCACCTGGCGAGGCCGGTAAATTTCCACGCGATCTCCCGGGCGCAACGGGGTGGTCAAACTGCGGACCCGTCCCCATACCCCAATAGCCTCCCGCGCCCAATCGATGTCCGGATACGCTTCCAGCACACCTGACACCGCCAAGGCCTCTGCGACGAGCGCCCTGTCAGTAACCTTCACTTTCCGGATGAACTGGTGTTCAGGCAACGCATAGACCACCGTGACTTCCATGGTTCACCCTCCATACAGGTCGTCCGCACGCTTGACGAAGGCATCGACCATCGTATTGGCAATGGTATGAAAAACCGGTCCGACCAATTTTTCCAGTAAAAAACTGGCAAAGCGCCATTCCAGAACGAACTGGATGCGGCAAGCTTCTGTTCCCAGCGGAATGAATTTAAACCCCCCCTGCAAGTGCTGAAAGGGCCCCTTCTCCAGCACCATAACCATGGATTGGTGGGGTGTACCCTGATTACGCGTCGTAAAACTCTGACGAATCCCGTGAAAATTGATATGCAAGGTCGCAACCGTTTGATGTCCCTCCCGTTCATGGACCTCGGCAGCACCGCACCAAGGCAGGAACTGGGGGTATTGAGGGATGTCTTCCACCAACCCATACATCTTTTCAACGGAATACATCACCAATACTGACTTTTCTACACGCGTCACAGAGCCACCCTAGGGTAAAATGCAGGATTCCGCACAAGATACCCCATCATGAGCCTGATCGACAACCGCAAAGCCTTTCACGACTATTTCATTGAAGAACGCCATGAGGCGGGCATTGTCCTGGAAGGATGGGAGGTCAAGGCCATCCGCGCTGGCAGAGGGCAAATCAAGGAAGCCTATGTGGTGATCCTGGAGGGCGAGTTGTATCTGTTGGGGGCCCACATCAGCCCCTTGCCCACGGCTTCTACCCATATTCATCCAGACCCGACCCGAACCCGCAAGTTGCTCTTGCACGCCGAGGAAATCGCCAAACTCATCGGCAAGGTGGAACGGGCGGGCTATACGCTGATTCCCGTCAACCTGCATTACAACAAGGGACGAATCAAGGTCGAAATCGGGTTGGCCAAGGGTAAAAAGCAACATGACAAGCGCGAAGCAGAGAAAGAAAAAGACTGGGAACGGGAAAAGCAGCGCTGGCTGAAGCAACGCTGAGAAAACATCTTTGAAAGGCGACAGCGGAGGGTGACCGGTTTCAACGCCACTCCCCCGCCTCAGGTGAACATCACAAAGGCAACTGCAGCAAGAAAAAGAACAATGGTGATGGTCTCTAGCATGAGACCATGCTATCTTTACCCCGGATACCCTGTCAATACCTTTTATTTACGCCAAATTAGCGATCAGCGCCGCACCGAACCCCGAACAGGAAACCTGTTGGGCACCCTCCATCAGGCGTGCAAAATCGTAAGTCACGGTTTTGGCCTTGATGGTTTTTTCCATGGTGTGAATCAGGGCGTCTGCCGCTTCCACCCACCCCATATGGCGCAACATCATCTCTGCGGACAAAATCAGGGAACCGGGGTTCACATAATCCTTGCCTGCATACTTGGGGGCCGTCCCGTGGGTGGCTTCAAACAGGGCCACCGTATCGGATAGATTGGCGCCTGGAGCAATTCCGATGCCCCCTACCTGGGCCGCCAGGGCATCAGAGATGTAATCTCCGTTCAGGTTGAGCGTGGCAATGACATCGTATTCGGCGGGACGCAGGAGAATTTGCTGCAGGAAAGCATCGGCAATCACATCCTTGATGACGATGCCATTGGGCAAGCGCATCCAGGGTCCACCTTCCAGTAATTCAGCACCAAACTCCCGGCGGCACAGGTCATACCCCCAACTTTTGAACGCCCCTTCAGTGTACTTCATGATATTCCCCTTATGCACCAGGGTCACTGAACGACGTTGATTGTCCATGGCATATTGAACGGCCTTGCGCACCAACCGCTCCGTCCCTTCCCGGGAAACGGCCTTGATCCCAATGCCGGAAGTCTCGGGAAAACGAATGGACGTTACGTTCATTTCCTGCTGCAGGAAGGCAATCAGTTTGCGTGCCTCGGGGGATTCCGCCGGCCATTCAATGCCAGCATAAATATCCTCCGAATTTTCCCGAAAAATCACCATGTCGGTCTTATGGGGTTCGCGCACCGGACTGGGCACGCCGGTAAACCAGCGTACCGGTCGCAGACATACATACAGGTCGAGTTGCTGGCGCATAGCCACATTGATGGAGCGAATTCCTCCGCCCACCGGCGTGGTCAGCGGTCCCTTGATGGATACGACGTAATCACGCAAGACCTGCAAGGTTTCTTCCGGCAACCAGACATCCGGACCATACATCCGCACCGATTTCTCCCCGGCATACACTTCCATCCAGGAAATCTTGCGTCCACCGGCGTAACACTTCGCCACCACCGCATCCACCACGTTCTTCATGACGGGGGTGATATCCACTCCGATGCCATCCCCCTCAATGAAGGGAATGATGGGTTGGTCTGGAACGTCGAGCCCACCATGGGAATCGACAAGAATTTTTTCCCCTGTCACGGGGACCGCGATGTGCTGATACATAAGGGACCTCAACAAAAAAACCCGAACCGGGTGTTGGTAAAAGAACTTCCCCCCAATTATACGGCCCTTATCTCCCATTCGTAAAAACCCCTCACCCTCAATTCATTCCGCAGTCAACGATTTCCCCCTCTCTTGCGTTAGAGTAAACAAGGGAAGTCACAGCCGTTCAATCTCCCGACCTGTTATTACTGACTTTTTTAAGGAAAACCCATGAAGAAAATCATCCTTGCCACTCTGACTGGTCTCATGACATTGACGGCCGTTGAAGTTATGGCTGCCGATGCAGTTGCACCCGCTCCCATGGCAGCCCCGGCACCCGCCGCTGCACCCGCAGCGGAAAAACCCGCGCCAGCAAAACATGCCAAGAAAAAGCACCATCATCATAAAAAGCACGCCAAGAAAACCGCACCGACCAACTGAGATTGAATCACCCAGCATGAAAGGCAGGGGGTCGCCTCTGCCTTTTTTCATTTCTTCGAGTTCCCAAACCATGTCCAAACCCCGTGTCATCGTTGGCCTTTCTGGCGGAGTGGATTCTTCTGTCAGCGCTCTGTTACTGAAGGAGCAAGGCTATGAGGTCATCGGTCTGTTCATGAAAAACTGGGAAGATGACCCCGAATGCACCGCCCGCGCTGATTTGGTGGATGCCGTGGCAGTGGCCGAGGTGTTGAAGATCGACATCGAAGTGGTCAACTTTTCCGCAGAATATCGAGAGCGGGTTTTTTCTTATTTCCTCGAGGAGTATCAGGCGGGGCGCACGCCCAACCCGGACATCCTGTGCAATTCGGAAATCAAGTTCAAGGCATTCCTGGACCATGCCTTGAACCTCGGGGCGGACAAAATTGCCACGGGCCATTATGCCCGCGTCCAGGAAAAAAATGGAAAGATCCAACTCCTGCGCGGACTCGATCCCGGCAAGGACCAAAGTTATTTCCTGTATCGTCTCCACCAGTCTCAACTGGCACATACCCTTTTCCCGGTGGGCCATCTGCCCAAACAGGAAGTCCGTGCTCTGGCCCAAAAAGCCGGCCTGGCCACCGCCACCAAAAAAGACAGCACAGGCATCTGCTTCATCGGAGAAAGGCCCTTTCGGGAGTTTTTGGAACGTTACCTGCCCCGCCAGCCAGGCTCCATGGAAACGCCCGAAGGAAAAATCGTGGGCCACCATCAGGGTTTGGCTTTTTATACCCTGGGACAACGTCAGGGTCTGGGTATTGGAGGCCCTGGAGAACCGTGGTTCGTGGCTGCCAAGGATCTGGAAAACAACCGCCTGATCGTGGTTCAGGGTCATGACCATCCCCTGCTCCATGGTCTCAGCCTGAGTGCCGGGCAACTTTCCTGGATTTCTGGCACGCCACCCTCTCCCGGTGCCTACAGCGCAAAAAACCGCTATCGTCAAAAGGATGCGCCCTGTCATCTGACGTATTCCAGCGAGAATACCGTTGCCAACCTCCATTTCGATGATCCCCAGTGGGCAATCACCCCCGGACAATCGGCTGTTCTCTATCAGGGAGAGACCTGTCTCGGCGGCGGAATCATTCTGGGTCATCCCAACGGCGTGTGATCAAAATGGAACAAATGCTTGACCTTCGTTCTGGTAAAATCGGCCTTTTTCCGGATCGATGCCATGGCCCCTACTCCTCTGACCGCTTTGTCTCCTTTGGATGGTCGTTACGGTGTGCAACTGGACCCACTGCGCCCGTACTTCAGTGAATATGGCCTGATCCATTTTCGCCTGAAAGTTGAAGTGGCTTGGCTCCTCCATTTATCCCATCTCCCTGAAATCACGGAAATCCTCCCTTTTTCGGTGGAAAGCCAACACCAGTTGAATGCCCTGGTGGAGAACTTCTCCGAAAGCGATGCGGCACAGATCAAAGCCATCGAGATACGCACCAACCATGATGTCAAAGCCCTGGAATACTGGATGCGCGAACGCCTGTCCGGCAACCCTGAAGTCATGACCTGCGCCGAGTTCATCCATTTTGGTTGTACCTCGGAGGACATCAATAATCTGTCCCACGCGCTCATGCTGACCGATGCCTGCCGTAGCGTTCTGTTCCCCACCCTGGATGAATTGATCGCGCATCTGGAAGAGATGGCCAAGACCCATGCCCACCAACCCATGCTGGCCCGTACCCATGGTCAAACAGCCACCCCCACCACGGTGGGCAAGGAATTGGTCAATGTGGTGGCGCGCCTGCAACGCCAACGTACCCGCCTCGAGCATATTTCCCTGCTCGGAAAATTCAACGGGGCGGTGGGCAATTACAATGCCCACCTTAGCGCCTACCCGGCCATAGACTGGCCCGGTGTCGCCAGAAACTTCGTGGAATCTCTGGGGATCTCTTTCAACCCCTACACCACCCAGATCGAACCCCATGATTCTCTGGCCGAACTGATGCAGGGATTTACCTTGCTCAACACCATCCTCATCGACCTGAACCGCGACCTCTGGGGCTACATTTCTCTGGGTTACTTCCGCCAGCAACTCAAGGCGGGAGAAGTGGGGTCCTCCACCATGCCGCACAAGGTCAACCCCATCGATTTCGAGAATTCCGAAGGCAATCTGGGACTGGCCAATGCCATTCTGGGCCATCTCGTCGAGAAGTTGCCTATTTCTCGCTGGCAACGGGACCTGACCGATTCCACCGTATTGCGCAACCTGGGGGTAGGACTGGGCCACAGTTTGCTTGGTTACCTGTCCTGCCAGAAGGGTCTGAAAAAACTCGCCATCGATACCACACGCTTGAACGATGATCTGGATCATGCCTGGGAAGTTCTGGCCGAAGCTGTTCAAACAGTCATGCGCAAACATGGCATGAGCAATGCCTATGATCGCCTCAAGGAAATGACCCGTGGACAGGCCATTACCCGTGAAATCATGCAGAAATTCGTGCAGGAACTGAACCTGCCGGAGGATGACAAGGCGCGCCTACTGGCCCTGACCCCCGCCACTTACACCGGACTGGCCGCCACGCTGACCCAGCAATACACCTAAACCTCCCCATGCCTAAAGGCAGGGGGTTCTAAGGGCGAATCCACCGGGGTCTCCTGGCTCTCGCGTCGCCGCTACAGCATCCAGGCCATGACCGATGGCAAACCCTCTATCACAAACGACCTGCTCTAACGGTGTTACCACCGTGATTTTGCCCGAAGGCTCTATCTTCGCAGGTTCGGAACGCAGCCACCCCGTTTGCAGCAGCACAGGTTTCTGAGCCGCCCACAT